>Ga0209160_1003205_pt1 | contig 13429 bp, 4 predicted proteins | sample GraSoiAngelo_153_FD_186167 | JGI IMG/M metagenome (GOLD analysis project Ga0209160, IMG submission 186167) | Grasslands soil microbial communities from the Angelo Coastal Reserve, California, USA - 14_1009_12_40cm (SPAdes) (version 2) | ecosystem: Environmental > Terrestrial > Soil > Grasslands ...
TAAGTCCGCAACGAGCTATTTCGATATCCAAGGGGAGTCCCCACGTCCAAAATCATGTGATGCGAATGTGAGGAGACCCGGGACTCCTTCTAGATGTCCGTGTTTTTTGGCCAAGAGAACATAGCCCTTTGTTACGGATATGCAGCCGATAATGATCAGAAAGCGGACTCGAAGATAGCGAGATGGATTGCTTCGGACGCCTAGGGAGCGTACCAGCAAGGCTATCCTGAAAAGGCTCGCTAAGTGTTCTTCATGAGCTTAAGCTTCTCCGGGAGATAGGTGTCGACGATGTAGCTGAGACCGTACCTCGAGAAGGCCTCCTGCTCGCTCTTCTTCTTTATCTTCAGGAAGGTGTCGAGCTCTTCGTGCCACATCTTGTCGGTGTATCTCGGGTCCTGCTTAAGTTCGTGGAGCCTCTTGATGTCTATCTCGGTCAGCTTGTCGGAGGGAAGTTTGTACTTTACGATGTCCGAGTTGTGAAGAACCAACCCCCCCACACCCCCCACAAACGTGTGAATCCCCTCCACCTCCAAATCGTAAACATCTGTATTGGCTCGTCCCAAGTTTCGAATGCTCTTCACAGGAAGGAGCACTATGTCGTTTTTCACGAGATTCATCAGGGTTTGGAGGCGTTCACTTCCAGTCTCTGTTTCGAACATCTGAAACGCTTTTGAGAGGCGAGCGTAACCAACTCTTGTCTTCCAGCCTTGGGTGAATAACATTTGATGGAGCCGGGTTCTCTTACCATAGGGGACCAACTGCTTGATTTCGCCTCGTAGGGGGTAGACCAAAGCGCTTGGCATGCTTCTTATCTTGGAGCTCGTGTGAATGAACCTGCGACAGATTTCATTGGCCACATCCTGAATCGGTGTCACGTCGGCACACGACACGACATATGCGGTTCCCGACTTCCACACATAAGACACGCAACCCAACTGTCTCAGCAGGACGGTCAAGTCTGAGGACAGCTTCCTGCTGACTGTTTTCAAGCTAAGCCGAGTCCACTTATCGTAATTCACCATCCTGTCCCCTCTGAAGCACCCGCGCAGGAACTCCTTCTTGACCTCGTTTGGCGCGTTGAACATAACAAAGGGGACCTGTTTGTCTCTTGCGCGCAAGCCAGTATGGAGGGCCTTGGCGTAAATCGTGGACAAGAGCTTCGCGCCATATCTCACGTCCAGGCGGTTCTTTCTTGCCCGGACGGTCGCTTTGAGAGTGAAGGCCTTGTTCACACATCTAATGGCGTCCCGAACATAGCCTTCTTCTTCATTACCGAAGGTCAGTTCGCACAGGCCACCCCGGCTATGCCTCTCGAGATTTCCCTCAGCAGCATGGTAACCAAGCAGGCGTCCGAATTCCTCCGTAACATCAATTGTGATGGGGACCACATTCCTCGAGGAACGCAACCTGAGGGTACCCTGGCTCGGCAGCCTGCCCTCCCTGATGAAATACGACAGCTTCGGCGCGTTTCTCTTTAGAACTTGGTAAAAGTCTCGTCGCAACCTTACCTTGTCGTATTTCGACCTCAGAAAGTTGCAGAATTCCTCGGCTTGCCCGCCCTCCACGAAGATCTTCCCAGCCTCTTCGGGACACTCAGTAGCGATGAGCTGGGCAAGGTTCAACTGACGGACACTCTGGCTGTTCGGTACCCTGAAACAGGCTGCGACTAGGTCTCCCCCCGAAAGCGAGGACGTCTGCCGAGCCTCCAGGCGATAGGTCTCAGGGTTGAAGACTTCGACGCTGTGATTAGCCGTAGTTTTCACTGTGAAGCCTCCCACGGTTCGGATTTCGAATATGTCACCATCGTAGGCGTGTTTGGTCATCGCACTCACAGGCATAACACCGACGCCGCCTTCTGGAGAGCAGCAGAGAGCGTTCAATCCTCTTGACGGTTGTAATGTGACTGGTCCGCTCTTCCCGGAAGAGAAGCGAGAGTAGAGTCGCCCAATTTCCTGATTCTTTATCATTCCGTTCTCCTCGATGATTACGGGTTCGTCACCAGTTACACTCGCCCAAACTCCTAACCATACCGCATCAGGCGTCGTAAGTTCTCTCAAATGCGCCGAGCCGGCTGATCCCGATTTTATTACCATAGCGATATGCGCACCCCAAGGATCGCTATTATGCATCAATGTGCAGAATTGTCCGGCCACAAAGCTTCTGGTTCCAGGAACAGTGAGGTCGTACACGGTTCTCTCACCAGGCAAGAAGATAATGCGTTTGACCTGAGCGGGATGGACGTCGCTCCTCAGAAGGACTAGGGCTCTTCGAAGAATTTCGATGGCTCGCACTCCCTTCGCGGTGAGTGAGTATCTTCCGAGATTCATTTCAACAAATCCTCTTCGGGAGAGGAAACTTAGTGGGCCTCGCTCCACTGTTCCGTCGCTACGAATTTTTTCTAAGTTGGCAAGCAAGTTTTCCACCCGCGGCAGCACCCGGAAGAAGGATACCTTCCCCTGCGGGCGCTGGAAAAGCCCAAAACCCGAAACCTCAAAGAGTTCGGGGAAGCTCTTGACATCGAGCCAGGGGTTCACAGCCCTCATTTCATATCCGTGAATGTATACGGTGAATTGACCATGCTTATTTTTCCTCACAGTGTTGCCGAATCCGAGGGTAAACAGCAGGTAAGAAAGCTGGCTGGCAAGTTTTTCGCTCTTGGTGCTATAGAGGGTTAGAAACTTTGACTTCTTTACGTGTCCATCTCCCGCAATCAGTCCCTTGACAAATTCGAGCTTAGACTCTCTCTCCAAACTCCATACTAGTGGTGGAATCTCTTTCTGATCGGCAGATGCCCCGGTTAACTGGAATCCTTTTTCGAAGAGCACTTGCAGTACTCTTCGGGTCAAACTAACGGTGAGACCCCTGTGACTTCCGCGGCTGTCAATGTAAATGCTCGGTTTGACACCGAACACATTCCCGAGGCGTCTGACCAGTTCATCGGCCTTGGCCTTGTTTCGCACCGATTGCGAAAATCTCACGGCCTTTTTCGAAGCGTAGTCGCCTTCCGCTACCCAGAACCCAAGAACCCAAGCTAGGTCTGGTGATAGGCTCACGTATCTCGGAACCCCCGTAGATGGCCTGTTTGCGTAGAAGACTAGGCCGCCTCTTTCACTTATTCGCATTGAGGATTGGGAGGCGTATTCAAACAGATCAAACGGCGGCGTATGCAAAACTCCGGTGTCCGGTAGGCAGTGAGGTACGATAACGTAATTCCCGGCTCTGAGCTCCGAAGTCTGAATCGGAACTATCAGCCCCTCTCGAAGCGTGAAAAGTGAATGGTTCTTGGTCACGGTGACCTTCCTGCCATCCTGCAGCTCAATCTGGAGCATCGGCCCGGGGACTCTGTGTCGGTAAACGGTCTCAATTGGACAAAATTGGAGCGATAACGTGCTTGGGTCCATTGCAATACACTCCCAGCCCTCCCCGCGTACGACCTTCCACTCCGGACCTTCATCCGCCGGTCTGCCAAACAACTGATCTACGAATTCTTGGACTTCGAGATACTTCACTCCTCCTTTACCCTTGATGAGAATGGGTTCGTCTCCCGCGATGCTGTCCGTTAGTATCCCCACAGGTAATTTCAACTCCTGATTTAAGCGCCTCAGTAGATACCTCGTCGATCTCGGTGGCTGACCTGCCGTGTTGATGAGGAGCGCCTTGAATCTCTCGTGGACTTTCTCTTCGATGAACCTCGTGAAGAGACCTCCCTTCTCGATCGCGAGAACCATCTTCGCCTTTGTGTTCACGAACTCCGCCGTCGTGAGCGCGGGCCCTATCATCACCCCGTCGGGGTGGGCCGAGAGGTCGAGCGTCTTCCCTTCGTAACCCGGGACGGTGTACCCTATCGTCATGTTCCCGAAGATCGCGCTGCGCTCCTCGGGGTAGATGTTGAAGCCCTCCCTCGCCATCCTCATGAGGACCTCGAGATCCGTGATCAGCTCGTCTGACTCGGCCTGATCTTCGAATTCCACGTTGAAGGCCTGAGCAGAGTAGTAGACGTCCCTCAGGGTCGAGGTTCTCTTCTCGTCGACGAGCTTCTTCGAGAAGTCGGCGAGCCAGAGGAGCTGGGTGAACGGACGGATGTGTTTGATGTTGCTGGAGGACCTCTTGACCGTGGCGTCCCCGAGCACGAACTGCTGGAGCTTCTTGTCATACACGATGTTCCTTACGGACCTGCTCGAGAACGAAAAGCTCGGGAATGTCCCCTCATCGACGTCGGAGTACACCTTCTTCCCCATCTCCGTGAGGAGCTTCTGGGCGCTGCTCGTCCTTGCCTCCGCGGTGCTCTTCTTGGCCTCCGCGGTGCTCTTCTTGGCCTCCGCGGTGCTCTTCTTGCTCTCCGCGGTGCTCTTCTTGGCCTCCGCGGTGGTCTTCTTGCTCTCCGCGGTGGTCTTCTTGCTCTCCGCGGTGGTCTTCTTACTCTCCGCTGTACTCTTCGATTTTCTTTTGCTCAATCTCCTTCTTCTCCTCCGCCGCCTGTGGCGCGGGTTCAACCCCGACTGTCTCCGCCTCGGTCACCTCTCCCTCCACCTCTCCCTCCACCTCCTTCGTCTTTCCCATAAGTTTCTTGTAGTCCGGGAGTTTCTTCAGACCCGCGAGGTCTGCGGAGAACCTCGCTATCAACGGGAGGTACTTCCCGTAGATGTTCATCTTGCGCTGGACCGCCTCCATGCTCCCCTTCCGCGAGAGGTAGATGCTGAGGCGCCTCAGGGCCTCCCTCGTTGCATTTCGCAGCTCCTTCTCTATCTCGGGGCGGTCGGCGATGTACTCCTTCCCGACGGTCTTGTAGGGGATCTTCGTCGACGCGATGTGAGTTATCACCCCGAGGGGGGCGTCTTGGGGGACGTGGTACCTCCTCCAGTCTATCTCCTCGTTCATCACCTTGAAGCTGACGTCGCTCGACTCGTCGTATAAGAGAGGGATTCGATTCGCGAATCGGAAGAGCTTCAGACCGGGCTGTAGGACCTTGCCCCCGTAGGCCATCCCGACCTCCACGAGGAATGGGAAACCCGAGTAGGAGGAGGGAGGACGCGCGACGACCGCGGAAAACTCCGGCTGGAGTTCCTTCGTGATGCCCGCCTGGAGAATCTCCTCTCCGACGGGGGAGAGGACGCTCGCGTCGGGCTGTAGAAACTCCTGGAAGTTCTGAAGCGCGCCGACCATCGCCACGATCTGCTGGTTCGTGAGCCTCTTCGGCGCGAGCCTGGGGCTTATGCCGGCAAACTCGAGGAACTTCTTCGCGATTTTCTCACCCACACGGTGGAAGTGCGTCTTCATGAACGAGAGCATCGTCGTCTCCTCTGTGAGCTTGATGATGCGCTTGAGCGCCTCGACGTCGATGCCGTGGGGGTGTGGTAGGGTCTCCTTCGGCGCCGGGGGCATCGAGGTTGTGGCGCGCTCGAAGAAAGTGAGTTGCCCCTGCGGGTCGACGAAGGCCAAGTTGGCGTAGCTGGCGACGAGGGCCGTCTGCCTGAGGTAGTCGATTATCTTCTGGGACGCGCGGAGGTAGTCCCCCTCCAAGGTGAGGTCCACCCTCGTTCCCGTCTTCCCTCCCGCATCGGTACTCTCCCTCTTCAGGACGACGGGCTTGTTCTCGGCTATGTCGATTATCATCTCGAAGCTGTGCCTCTTCTTCCCGTCAGCAGAGCTGGTTATCAAGACAGGCTTGTTCGTAGTGATCTGACCGTAGAGGATTGCCATCGTCCCTCCCAGCCCGAACATTCCCCTCGACTGTCTGAGGACGTACTTCGAGCCGTAGAAGACCTTGCCGAAGGCGCTCGGGATCTGCGAAGGCTCGACGCCGGGACCATTGTCCACGACGCTCAGCCGATACGGCTTTGGGTCGGGAGCATCGACGGCAGAGTTCTCCGAGATGAGTCTGACATATATTTCGGGCAGGACGCCGTAGAGCTCGGCCGCATCCATAGAATTCTCAAGAAGCTCTCTGCAGGCCATGTAGAGGGCTCTCGCGGGGTTCGTGAAGCCGGCTAGGTCCCTGTTACGGTAGAAAAATTCAGAGGGACTTATCTCCGTGAAGGTAGTGCTGCCGCTGCTACTCACAGATTCCGTTGCCAAAGCCGTGGACGCTTTATTATATCCATCGCCTTGGGCCTCTTCCGAGGCTTATGACGATTGTTTCCGCTCATCCATGCTTATTCTCAATGCAGGTGGGTGCAGTCGCAACTAATCGCGTTTGTCGCGGAGCGTGCGCGGCTGCTTTTTGTCCAATCAACGAGAGATGTTTTCCCTGTCAATGTCCGGGAGATGAGAACGGAGAGATGGTTGACTCGGTCCCCGACCAGGAGGCTCCAGCGAGCGGCGCGTCGTGGGAGCTTCCTGTCTACCAACTGGCTCCGCACTTGCACTTGTGAGCTTCTCCGTGCGTTGAGCGACCTCCGCACATGTGTTTCCCGCCGTACTTCGGACACGGAGGAGCCGCCATGGTTATGACATTACAGCCGCTCCTTCCTTTTCTTCTTCTCACAAAGATTGCGACCATTGCGGCGAGTGCGGCGATTAGCCCCAATGTCAGGCCGAGCGCCGTCAAAGTCCCAGCCGGCCCCGACGAACTCCCAGCCGGCCCCGTCAAACTCCCAGTCAGCCCCTTCAATCCTGCGACCACTCTGTTCGCCAAGTCTCCGAAGAAGCCGGGGGAATTGCTTACCCCACCTGAGCCGGTCTGGTCTCCGAACGCGAAGGAGTCGATTAGCGCGACTATCGTTTCGAGTATGTCGTGAGCCGTGCGAGCGGCGATTTCGCTGTAGGCATATGAGTCGGTAACAAGCACTTGGAAGGAGTTGAGTAAATTGTGTGAAAATGGCACCGTATCGCTGAACGGGAATGAGTCAGTCACTCTTCTGGCGAGACTGGCGAAGGCGAAAAACGCGGTGGCGAAGGAGAAGGTGTCCAAGACATTTCTCGTCGACTTCATCGCCTTCGAGACCGAGTCTGAGAAGAGCGACGTGTCTGCGACTATGATTACATGGGCCCTATCCGCCATGTCAGACAGGGTGGCCGAGATGTCCTCGGTCAGCGCCCTTGAACCACTGAAGATTCTTGAGAGTGAGTCGGAGATGGTGGGACTCTCTGTCAGTCCTCTGAGTCCAGTGAAGATTCTGCTTGCGACGTCCGAGAGAGGAGGAGCCTCCGAGAGGAACTTCCCCGCAGACTTGCTTATGCTGTCGGAGATTGATGAGGCGAGATCTTCAGATGTTGCTCTGAAGCCGGTGAAGACCCTGGCAACGGAATCAGAGACGGTAGGACTCTCTGTCAGCGCTCTGAATCCGGTGAAGACCCTACCTAGAGCGTCGGATACGGTGGGAGTCTCGGTCAGCGCTTTGAACCCTGTGAACAATCTGCCCGTCGCGTCCGAGAGAGGAGGAGCCTCCGAGAGGAACTTCCCCGCAGACTTGGTTATGCTGTCTGTCATGCCCGCGAGGCTCTCCGACAGGCTCCTGAATCCTGTGAAGACCCTCGCGACGACATCAGAGACCGTCGGAGTCTCTGAGAGGGCGCGGTAGGCGGTGAAGACCCTACCTAGAGCGTCGGATACGGTGGGAGACTCGGTGAGCGCTCTGAATCCAGTGAAGACCCTGGAGAGTGCATCGGATACAGTGGGAGACTCGACCAGCGATCTGAACCCAGTGAAGAGTCTGGCGACTGCATCGGATGCAGTGGGAGTCTCGGTCAGCGCTCGGAAGCCGGTGAAGAGTCTGGAGAGTGCGTCGGATATCGTGGGAGACTCAGTGAGCGCTCTGAAGCCAGTGAAGACCCTCGCGAGAGAGTCCGATATCGCGGGAGACTCGGCCAGGAATCTGAACCCGGTGAAAACCCTGGAGAGTGCATCGGATACGGTGGGAGTCTCAGTGAGCGCTCTGAAGCCGGTGAACAATCTATCCACGACGTCCGAGAGAGGAGGAGCCTCCGACAGGAACTTCCCCGCTGACTTGCTGATGCTGTCGGAGACTGACGAGACGAGATTCTCAGGCATTACTCTGAATCCAGTGAAGAGTCTCGAGACTGCATCAGATACGGTAGAGGTCTCGGTCAGCGCTCTGAACCCAGTGAAGAGTCTGGCTATTGAATCAGACACCGTGGGACTGTCAGTCAGGCCTCGGAATCCGGTGAAGATTCTGTCCACGACGTCCGAGAAAGGTGGAGCCTCTGACAGGAACTTACCTGCAGATTTGCTGATGCTGTCGGAGACTGACGAGGTGAGATCCTCAGGCATTACTCTGAAGCCAGTGAAGAGTCTGCCTAAGACATCGGAAGGTGAAAGAGTCTCAGCCGCAAACTTCCCGACTCCCTTACCTATCATGTCCGTAATCGCCGAGCCTAGGCTCTCGGAGGTGCCTCTAAAGCCGGTGAAGTTTCGGCTCGCGCTATCGAAAATTGTGGATGTCAGGTCCTCAGGGACACCATGCGCTCCCGTGAAAATCCTACTCAGAAGGTCCGAAAGTGAGATGGTTTCAGAGGCAAACTTCCCTGCGGCTTTGCCGACAGTGTCTGTTAGCGCCGCTACAAGGCTCTCTATAGAAAATTTCCCTGCGTCCTTGCTTATGCTGGCGGATATCGCACTTAGATCCTCCGAAATCCCTCTGAATCCAGTGAAGATTCTGATCACTGCGTCTGACAGCGCTGATGCGATATCCTCTGATAGAGCTCGTGAGCCAGCGAAGGCTTTGTTCGAGACACCCGAGAGAGAGGGATTTTCGCTTTCGCTTCTGAACCCCTGGAAGGAGCTCGCCGTTGTGCCTGAGAGGGGAGGAGTCTCTGACGGAAACTTGCCGACACCCTTGCTCATCGAGTCTGAAAGAGGAGGAGTCTCAGAAAGAGATGTGGTAAAAGCGTTGAGGGCAGCAACAAATCTAACATTGCAGGTGCAGGAATTTGATGTCCACAAGAACTGATAGTTGTTATTTCCCTTGCCTGATATTGTAAGCGATGCTGGTGCGAGGGATTCAGATGAAGCGAGTGTCTGTTCTGATCCCCAAGATGAACCCCCGTCATCCGAAACCTTGTACAGTATGCTCGTTGACGAGCCGCTTGTTCCATACGATGCCACTAGTTGTTGAGCGCCGTCAGATGATATTCCAGCGTTGTTGTTTGTAGTAACGCCTGATAAGGTCGTTTCTGTTGGGGCAGACGAACAAGAGTATGCGCAGCTCCAGTAGATAACTGTCCCATCAGATTTGACCCCTGCAAAGTGTGTCGTGTCTGATATTGCTAACGCGGTATATTCTGTTGGTTGATAATTACTTGTCGTCAGTACTTCTGCGTTCCAGGCGGAACCTGTGAATGTCTTGATTCCCGATTGTGCGGCCGACGTGGACTTTGCGTACACTAGCGACAGTTTCGTTGATGTCAAGGGACTGATTACTGGGTCTAATTGTTGAGTTGTTCCTGTGTTCGTATTGACTCGGAAATTTGTGCTGCTCGCCCAATTACTCGCCGTCCCGCAATTTGTTCCCGATATTGTGCAGACCCATACTTCAACATACCCGCCTGTACTCCCACCAGCAGTCTTAACGGAACCGAACGCGATGTATAGTTTACTGTCTGACGATTTTGTTATAGTCGGGTCTTGCGCGTTTGGTCTTGTCGATGTGACTGATACTTCTGCGTAATCCCAGGTAATTGTTCCGTCGGTATTAAGTGTCCCTGCTCGATGTTGGAATGTTGTCGCGACATTAGCGAATGCGTAGTAGAGCTTGGTGTTTGCGCAGTCAACCCACACACTAAAGTAATAACCGTTCGTTCCTGCCCTAACCGTTGTTGCGCTTGACCAACTTGTTCCATCGGTCGAAGTCCTCCATACTATGTTACCCCCATCCGAATAAAATGCCCAGTATCGTGTTTGACAGAAAAAGACCTTACTTTGAGCGTCGTCTCTTGTGGCAGAGGTAAGACTTGATGTTCCTATCGTAACTGGGTCTATCGTAAATGCCCCCAGAGGAAGTGTGAACTTCAGAACGAGTGTACTGGGGTCGAAGTAGACGGGCATCCCCTGGACATCGCACCATGAAAAGCCCACCGTTCCGAGCATCAGCGTGCAGGAATCTGGTTGGGTTACAGTGGCCCCGTTGACGTTCGTAAATGAAAGGGTGTAGTTTACCGCCGCGTTGCTGGTTCCCACGATCACGACCTTCATGTTTGAGGGGGTCCCCGCTTGCTTGATGAAGTAGGTGCTGGCGGTAACGATTGCTCCGGATATGATTCCGGTTGCGACGTATGCAAACACGGTGGCATTGAATTGGACGACCGCAGTCGCCAGCGGCGGTGTCATCGTGATATTACCACCGAGCGAGTTGAACCAGTTTACCACCCCGGTCGGGTGAAAGTTGGAGGTGACGGTGACGTTCGGCCCCGCGCCCGCGCCATTGAAGAGCAGCCCACGAGTTTGAATTGAGTAGACCTGTGTCTGGCTGGATGAGACTAGACTCGCCGCATTCGCTACACCGATGGGTACAGCAGAAGGCAGCGAACCGAGGGCGAGAAGCAGAGTCACAAAAGGGAATCTGTGGCTCGATTTCAAGAATCCTCGAGGCTTCCCAGCGCTAGAATGATTCCCAAACTCTCACTGACTCAGAGGTTCTAGACTCTGTTTACTTCGAGCCCTCGAGACACGCTTAACGATTATGGATGGCTAATTCATGACCCAAATACGTATAGTACGTGAATTAGCAAAGGGTCCCCAATCTTAAGGATTCAGGTCACCAGTGTTACAGAGTTAGCGCAGGCCGCCCTTCGAGTGTCGCCTAAGATTATCTTGGAGGAGGTGAAGGTGTGCTCAAAAATCATGGCACCTCCTGAGGATGTAGTGAACCCACCCGAATTCTGGACTCTCGTGAATGATGCCGGGACGGCGAATGTGCTCTGAAGTGCGTAGATCGAGAAAACATCATGATCGAAGCCTCTACTCTCCCCAGCCCTAACGCTGTCCCTCTCTCCACGTTCTCACAGACCCTGATACGACTCTCTGCCCGTTATCGGACCGGAACGGGAGGATAATGATTTGTGGCATTGATGACCCAGGCATCAGCTTCTTTATCGCAGAGCTGTGTGGGCATGGTGAACCTAAGGGCGTTGGCCTGATCACCGATGTAGTACTCGGTCCTAACCCCTCGATTTCACCAGCGCTTCGGAGAGGTACTGAAACGTCTCCGAGTAGTACTCAAGGGGGATGAAAAACGAGGAATGGAAGTTCCCGCGGCCCGCTCCGCTGCCCACATGAAGGGCAACCGTTCCATCTTCGTCAAAAGCTCGCGGTGCTCTGACTCGGTGGAGTTCCTGACGAGAAACTCGAGCCCGAGGTGGGCGTGGTGCTGCTGCCAGCCCTTCATCTCCTCTTGGCTCCTTGGTCCGGTGGCAGGCCACATGATCCTGTAGAACAGAATCTGCTCCCTCTCTGTAATGTGGTCAAAGTGATCGAGACCTGCGGGTAGGGTATCTTCAGCTCCCGCGAGATTTTGCCGAGCAGCTGCGTGGCGTCCACCCGCAGCTCTTCAAGGATGAGGAGGTCTTCGTAGTCGTACTTGATGACGGCTCCGGAACGTCGCGCCTGATAAAGCTAGGGGCGCACCCCCAGGGCAGGCCCTGAGCTCTTGCTGCTTTCGCTAGGGGCAAAACACTTCGTCGCATGGCCTCGCAGGTCAGTTCGACTCTTAGACGATGCATTCGAGGCTTTTCATTATGTTCATGGTCAATATTAGTGGAAATACTTAACACAGAACTCGGCGGCGAAAGCACGCCGAAACATGAGCACAGAACAGAAGATCCGGCTGGCCTTGTTGGCATTCTCGGTGGCGTTGCCACTGCTTGCAGTGGTGGCGACTCACTTTGGAGTGTCGATATCGCCACTAGACGACATAGGCGGAAACACCCACCACTAGGCGGCGGGTGCTTCCGTTCTTATTTTTTCGAACTTTCTTCCGAAGAAATCGGACCTGAGCCGACTCAAGTCGAACTTCCACTTGCCTTCGAACATATGGTGGGAAATCGTGAAAAGCCAGGCGTCCCGCGGACTGACGTAACCCACTTGAACCTTTTCGCCTAAGTTGGGGACCTGGCTGTCAAGATAATCGAAAGTGGTGAAGTTTTCCTGCACAGGAATGCACAGCGTGGCTATGTAGGTTCCGTCCTTCAGAAGATCTTCTGCCCAGAGGAAGGGAATCTTGCTCATCGCAGCTTGCGTCTTCAGGAATTCGCTCGCCGAGAGGTCTTTGAATGTAACTCGCGTCACCACGACGGAATGGGACATACTTCTTTCGATATTTCGCATCCACCTAACCACATAAGCCGGAATCAGCTTCTGTTTCTGAACGTGCACTCGGTAGTGATATTCGAGCGTCTTCTGGTGAACCTTCAGCTTCCGAGCAATCCCTACGATGTGTTGAAGGGCGTCAATCTGGAGTTCTTTGATAAGCAGAAGATCGAAATAGTCTACTGTCGGCTCGGTTCTAGGCCTCTCCTTCTCAAGGGGGACTGGGCGTTCGCCCTCGACTTTGGACCAGTCTACTTCCCATTTTCCCGACTGGAAGTTAAAGTACTTCGGGTTCATCAGATGGTGCTGGCTTGAGAGCACCTCGTCGAAGGATAGACTGGCAAGGATGCCAACATCCTTCATCTCGTTTAGGAAGGCGCGGTACTCTTCGGTAACCCCGGTCGGCAATGCGAAGAGAGCTACGTAATTTCCCTGCGGTACGACCTTCGCGTAGTATGACAAGTACCCTTTTTCGTTTAAGGTCTTGAAGATGCCTGCCGCCGAAGCCGCGTGCCTTGGAGTGAACTGGAAGGTGCCCCAATGCAAGGTTAGACCAAGTTTCGCATAATCGATGTCAGCATGAATCTTGAACCCGAGTCGCCCAAATTGCCTCTTCACCTTGTACCTGATTGTCTCCGCATGAGCACCGGTGAGCCTCGAGAGAAGCGAGATGTTCTTCGGTCCTACCTTCTGTATTGCCTTGATTATCTTTGCTTCGAGGTCGAGCGGCTCATCCCGGAAGGCCTGGACAGACTTGACTCTCGCCATCTTTCCACGCGTCGTCCATGTACTGTTAATAAACCTCGCATGAACTTCCCATCGATTATCCTCACCGGATTGGCAGTGGCTAGGGAGATGGTATTCCCGCACTAGATTCTACGGCGGCCTGTAAGGGCTGTCGCTCCTGCAGAAATTATCATAGCCCTCGCTCCGGAACTAAGGGCTTGGTTTGAGCCAAGGTAGTACTCCAAGTGTCCTCCGGACGATCAATCCGTTATCAACCACTGAGCTCCTTGAGTTTCTCTGCCATTTTCTCTGGGGAGGATTCCTCCCAGAGGAGCATCCGCTCCATCTTCCTCTTCGTCCTCGCCTTCTGAAGCATGTTATACACTGTTCGATGGGGGCTGCCCGAGGCGAGCATCTTCACCGCCTCCATCGCGAGCCTCA
>Ga0209160_1003206_pt1 | contig 13426 bp, 15 predicted proteins | sample GraSoiAngelo_153_FD_186167 | JGI IMG/M metagenome (GOLD analysis project Ga0209160, IMG submission 186167) | Grasslands soil microbial communities from the Angelo Coastal Reserve, California, USA - 14_1009_12_40cm (SPAdes) (version 2) | ecosystem: Environmental > Terrestrial > Soil > Grasslands ...
CCGGGGGTGCAGAAGCCGCATTGCACCGCCCCCGCCTCGATGAATGCCTCCTGGACGGGATTCATGGCGGCGGCGCCGAGGCTCTCGACCGTGCGCACCTCGCGCTCGTGCGCCTGGGGCGCCAGGACCAGACAGGAGCAGACAAGCTTGCCGTCGAGCCAGACGGAGCACGAGCCGCACTCACCCTGCTCGCAGGCGTTCTTCGATCCAAACAGTCCCAGCGAGTCGCGGAGCATGGTCAGCAGACTGGCACCAGGCCAGACATCTGCCTCGCGCCATTCCCCGTTTACCCGGGTTCTCACAACCACCGGCGCAACCTCCGCTCCTCGAGCGCCCAGTTGAGGGCTCGTCGAGCCAGCACCTTCAAGGCGTGCACCCGGTAGGCCGCGGTGCCTCGGACATCGTCGATCGGACGTGCGGCGAGGGCGACCTGCTCCGAAAACTCGCGCAGCTTGTCGTCGGGTAGATCGACAGCAGGGTCGGCCCAGGCGCCGGCGTCCTTAATGGCTGCGGCGATGAAGGCCTCGGCCTCAGTAGCACGAATGATGGTGGGCCCGACCGAGCCGAGGGCGACCCGCACCTGCTGCGCGTCCTCGTCCAGCACGCAGCAGAGCCCAGCGACCGAGATCACCATCGCGTTCCGGGTTCCGATCTTGGAAAAGGAGCTGGGACCGCGGGCCACTTTCCACCTCACCCCCTGGATCAGCTCGTCGGGTGCGATGGCCGTTTTCTTGGGGCCGACTAAAAATTCATTCCAGGGCACCGTCCGGGTGGCCCTGGCGCTGCGCAGGATGATGCCCGCGTCGTACGCCGCCAGCACCGGGAGCGCGTCACCCGCGGGCGAGGCCGTCCCGAGGTTGCCGCCCACGGTCCCCCGGTTGCGGATCTGGGGCGAGCCGACCGAGCGCGAGGCCTGGGCCAGCGCGACGAAGCCGGACAGCTCCGTCACGATTCGCGCATAAGGCACGCCGGCGCCGAGCACGAGGTGACCATCCTCCCTCGACCAGTTCTGCAGCTCGGCGAGCCGGGTCAGGTCGAGCACGGCCGCGGGTCGAAGCCGGCCAAAATTGATGTCTACCAGGATGTCGGTACCGCCGGCCAGCGGCAGCGCATCCGGATGCGCCGCTTTCAGGGCAAGGGCTTCGTCGAGTGTTCGGGGCAGGAAAACCTCCACAACAAACTCCGGCCATAGCTTATCGACCGGCGCCGGTAAAGCCTTGGTAACGGTGGCCGGCTGCCCGCGCGTTTTCAGGGGAGCCAGCCGTTCTAATTGCTGAGACCGCTAATGCGCGCATTGAGAACTGTCTTAAGGCGATTCGGCATCGAGCTGACCTCCGAGCGGGGTCAGGGAATGGTCGAGTACGCCCTGATCCTGGTGCTAATAGCCGTTGTGGTGATCGTGGTACTGATCGTCCTGGGGAATCAGGTGCAGAACGTGTTCTGTAACATCTCCGGGGCCATGGGTCAGTAGCTCCTCCGTCCGGGAAGCCGAGCTCAGGATCCTGGCCTTCATCAGACGTAACCGGGCGGCCCCGTTCCCCAACCGGCACCGTCCGTATCGGTGCTCGATGCCATCCATGGCGTAACCGATGACCAGGTGGCGGCAGGTCCGGACCGAGGCCATCGGCTGGTCGGCCATGTTGGTCGGCTCGAACTGGATGCCGTCGTAGACGGGGCACTCGGTGAAGTCCTCGGGAAACGGGCGAGGATACGGGCAGGCGTCATCGGGAAGCTGCCCCATTTGTCCAAGTAGTCACGAACATGCCCTGTCAGTCAATGCCGCGTATTGCATAACCAGCTGGCTGATAGCCATAATGGGTTTAAATGTGATAACGCTATAGTTGGGAGGAAACAGATGCCGGGAAGGAAGACCAAATCGATCAAGAATCCGAAGACCTACGAAGGCCTGAAGAAGAAGGGTATGAGCAAGGGCCGAGCCGCGGCCATCAGCAACGCCCAGGCCAAGAAGAAGAAAAAGTAGCCGGCGACCAGGCGGCCTCGCCACTGAGCCCGGCGCCGGTCCGGCGCTGGCGACCCGAGTACATCCCCGCCTACCTGTCGAACGGGCTGATCGGGTTGAGGGCCGGTCCAATCCCGCTGATCGAGGGGCTGGCTGTCGTGAACGGCCTGGCTGCCATCGACCCGGTCGAGAAGGGTGAGGGATTCGCCCGTGGCCCTTATCCCATCGGCGGCGACCTGGAGATTGATGGCCGAAAACTGAGCCGTTTCACGGACCAGTGCGCCTTCGAGGAACAGGGCTACGACTTCTCCTGCGGAGAGCTCCACAGCCGCTTCACGTTTCAGCCGGGTGAGGTGAAGGCCACAATCGACGTCCTGACCTTCTGCAGCCGGTCGCTGCCCTGCGTCGTAATACAGGAGGTCCGGGTGGCGGTCGACGGGGAGTGCACGCTCACGATCACGGCCAAGGTCGACCCGACCGGGATCGATGGCCGCTGGCTGGCGCGGGAAACCTCAACTCCGGATTCGGACAAGCCGGTTGTCGACGGATCTCTGCTCTGGGAGACCCACGGCGCGCTGGCGACCTGCGGCGCCGCCTACATCACAGGTTTCGAAGACCCCCACCCCGACCCTCCCCCAAAGGGGGAGGGCGAGCTTGGCGGCGATGGGGTCCAACGCCGGCGCGAGGAACACGACCAGCTGGCGCCGCTGTCGACCGCGTACAGCCTGAAGGCCAGGCCCGGGCGAAGTTATGTGCTCCGGCAGTTCAGCAGCCTGGTGGCAAGCCAGATGCACCACGAGCCGCACCGGCAGGCGGCCCGGTTGGCGGCCATGGCCGCCCAGCGCGGATTCGACCGGCTGAGGACGGAGAACCGCGAAGCCTGGCAGGAGATCTGGAAGGGCAGGATCAAGCTGGTCGGGGCAGCCCCGGCGTGGCAGGCGATGGCGGATGCCGCCTACTACTACCTTCATGCATCGGCGCACTCATCCTCTTTGTTCAGCACGTCGATGTTCGGCCTGGCCTATTGGCCGAACTACCACTACTACCGCGGCCACGTGATGTGGGATATCGAGAGCTTCGTCTTTCCCACCCTGCTCCTGACCGCCCCCGAGGCGGCCCAGGCGCTGCTCGCCTATCGCTTTCAGCGGGTGCCCGCCGCCCAGCGCAACGCCGCCATCTACGGCTACCGAGGGCTGCAGTTCCCCTGGGCAAGCGGCCCGCGCCACGGCGAGGAGGTGATCCGACTCTCCGCTCCTCACCTGGTGTTCGAGCAACACGTCAGCCTGAGCGTGGCCCACGCATTCGCCCAGTACGTGCATGCAACCGGTGACGAGGATTACCTGCGCGAGCGGAGCTGGCCAATCCTCGAAGGAGTGGCCAACTGGATCGCGAGCAGGGCGGTGCGTACCGAACGCGGGTACGAGATCAAAGAAGTGGTCGGCATCGCCGAGCAGCCGGCCCCGGTGGACAACAACGCCTACATGAACATGGCCGCGGCCTCGGTCCTGCGGGAGGCGGCCGAGTTTGCGCGGCGGCTCGGGCGAACGGACGCCGAGCGCTGGGAGCAGATCGCGTCCTGCATTTACATTCCGATCGATCCCGGGCGCGGCATGATTCGAACCCACGACCGCTTCACGCCCGACCAGCCGGACGTCACCGGTCCGACCCCGGAACCGCTGGCCGGGCTGTTTCCGTTCGAATACACTGTCGAGCCCCGCGTCGAAAGGGCAACCATGGACTTCTACCTGGACCGGGCCAAAGATTACGTGGGCCGGCCGATGCTTTCCGCGCTTCTCTGTGTCTTCGCCGCGCGGCTGGGTGATCGGGCCGGCGCGCTCCGCCTCTTGCAGGAGGGCTACGGCGATTTCGTCCAGGACCCCTTCGGAGAACCCAACGAATTCAGCACCACACGGTTTCCCGACAAGCCGAGGGTTGGTCCCTTCATGGCAAATGCCGGTGGTTTCCTGATGAGCTGCCTCTTCGGGTTCGCCGGCTTGCGCCTCGGCCCTGGTGATCCGGCGAGCTGGTGGACGCGGCCGGTTGTTCTCCCGGAAGGTTGGGAGGCCATCCAGGTGGACCGCGTCTTTGTCCGAGGCAAGGAGATGCGGCTGGTCGCGCGCCAGGGCGCCGCGAAGGCCGAGCTGACCGGTCTGGAACACGGCGGTCCCAACTAACCGGGCCCTTTAGGCGGCTGCTAAACTGGCTGAAAGTGATGGCATGTGTCAGCAGGCGGCATCGATGAGCAGCCAATGGCAGTAGACGGCAACCGGCCCAGCCGCGGACCGCGGATCACGGTCCAGCTGGATCGTGCCCACCAGGATTTCCTCAAGACCCACCGGCGCGAGTACGGGGTGGCGGCGGCTTGGATCGTCCGCCGGCTGATCGAAAACCAGATGGCGACCGGCCGCGACCTGCTGGGCAAGCCGCTGAAGACAGGCAAACAGCGAAAGATAAGGCGGGTCAGGCCCTCGAGCCAATCAACCGATCGCTCCGTGGACCAGGCAGCCTCCTAGCAACCGGGCAGGACGACTAGCGACCGTGCTCGACGCCTGCCAGGACTTTCTCCATGTCGGAGCGAAGCTTGCGCGTTCCAAATATCGAAAGCGCGGTCCCCACCAAACCACCTTTCAGGCCATGGCCGTTCCGGACTGCGGTCACATCAATACTGGTTCCACCTGACGCCGCCGGCCGCAGGTGATACTCCCAGCGGCTGCCCGGAGCCCAGGTGTTTGACTCCTGGGTAACGATGGTGAGTCGTCCACCGGCGGCATCCCACTCGTAACGGTTGCGCTCCCAGATGCCACCAGCAACCGAATTGCCCTCGGTCACTTCCGCCCATCCCGGTCCCTGCGCGTGCAGCTTGTAATGCTGCTGGTCGATGTTGGGCCAGAGCTTCGCGCGTAGCTCGCTGAAATCTGTGAGCGCGGCCAGCACGGCAGCCGGCGGCAGCGGGGTCTGTACCAGGAAATGGACGGTGGGCACGGTCTCGATCGATTGTGCCGACGCGGGCGAAGCTGGCATAATTAGTTATAGCCACGATATAAGGAGGTTCGAGATGGCTACCCAGAAGCAGAAGACGGCTGCCCGACGCAATATCAAAAAAGCGCGCTCGGTCCAGAGCGCTCGGGCCCGGGGAGCCCGGGTTCCAAAGAAGACCCCCGGCCTCAGCACCCGTCAGCAAAACCGGATGCAAGCGGAGACATTCGCGTTTCCGAAGGAACGCAAGGAGCCGCTCAACGACGCCCGGCATGTGCGCAATGCGATCGCCCGGTTCGACCAGGTCGAGGGGGTAAGCGATGCCGAGCGTGATGCGGCCTGGCGGCGGATCAGGACGGCGGCACGCAGGCATGGCGGGGTTGGCGCGAGTTGATGAAAGGCGGAAAGACGGGCCGAAGCTCCTAGCCGTCATGGTCGAGCTTGGCTGCGCGCTTTCGAGCGAGGAGCACGGATCCGCGGACCTGGTCAAGCTCGCCCGCCGGGCGGAGGAAGCAGGTTTCCCCTTCGCGATGATCTCCGACCACTACCACCCCTGGACGGACCGCCAGGGCAACAGCCCGTTTGTCTGGGGTGTGCTCGGGGCCATCTCGCAGGTAACGGAACGAGTGCGGATCGGGACAGCCGTCACCTGTCCCACCATCCGGATCCACCCGGCGATCATCGCCCAGGCGGCGGCCACAACGGCGCAGCTCTTCAAGGGCCGATTTTTCCTCGGCCTCGGGACCGGAGAGAATCTCAACGAGCACATCACCGGCCAGCGATGGCCCGCCGCCCACGTGCGTCGCGAGATGCTCGAGGAGGCGGTCCAGGTGATCAGGCTGCTCTGGCAGGGCGGAATGAAGAATCACCACGGCCGCCACTACACGGTCGAAAATGCCCGCGTTTACAGCCTGCCCGACAAGAGTCCGGACATCTTTATCGCGGCTTCCGGTGAGGCGGCCGCGAAGCTGGCCGGCCGGATCGCGGACGGCCTGATCGGCACGGCCCCCGCGCCGGAAAACATCGCCGCGTTCAAGGCGTCGGGCGGCGCGGCGAAACCGACCTACGGCGGGCTCAAAGTGTGCTGGGCCAAGACCGAGGCCGAGGCAAACCGAACGGCACGCGAATGGTGGCCGGTGATCGCCGCTCACGGAGAGCTGAGCCAGGAGCTTCCTCTTCCCCGGACCTTCGAGCAGGCGGTGAAGGATGTGACCGAGGACCAGGTGTCCCAGCAGATCACGTGCGGACCCGATCCACAGATGCACCTGGATGCGATCCGTAAATATGCCGACGCCGGGTACGAGCACGTCTATGTGCATCAAGTCGGTCCGGACCAGGAAGGCTTCTTCCGTTTCTACGAGCACGAGGTGTTGCCCAGGCTCATCCCCGCATCCTCTCGGTCCTGACCGCGAGCGGCGCAGGGGCCGGCGCCGCTGGTCGTGTTAGGGTTCAGCTTCACCCGCCGTCCTAGGAGGTGAAGATGATCAGGCGGCGCCGCCAGCGGGACCTTCTCACGGATCGTCGAGTCCGCTTACGCGCCTGGCGTCTGCTGCGGGTGCGTCTGCCGCGGCTTGCTCTACTCGCGGCCCTCGGCCCGGGGCTGATCAGCGGCTTCGCCGATAACGATGCGGGCGGGATCACCACCTACTCGATCGTCGGCGCGCAGTTCGGCTACGACCTGATGTGGGTGGTGCTGGCCAGCATGATCGCACTCGGCATCACCCAGGAGATGGGGGCACGGCTGGGGCTTGCGACCGGCCAGGGGTTTGGCGGGCTGATCCGCCAGCAGTACGGCGTGAAGCGAGCCGTCTTCGCACTTGGCGTGATGCTGCTGGCCAACCTGGGAGATACAGTGGCCGAGTTCGCCGGCATCGGCGCGGCGCTGGCCATCTTCGGAGTGCCGATTGCCATCAGCTCCGCACTCGCCGCGCTGCTGGTCATTTTCCTGCTGTCGCGGGCGAACTTCCGCAAGATCCAGTTCGTCTTCCTCGCCGTCGGCGTCGCCACCGCGTTCGCATATGCGATCTCCGCCTTCCTGGCCCGACCCGACTGGGGACAGGCAGCTTTTCGAACCGTAGTCCCGCACGGCACCCTGACTGCCGCCTACCTGCTCGCCGTGATGGGCACGGTCGGCACCACCATCACGCCCTGGGGCCAGGCGTTCATCCAGTCATACGCCGCCGATAAGCACCTGGGCCCCGAGGACCTTCCCATGTCCCGGCTGGACGTCGGGGCGGGTGCCTTCCTGACCAACCTGGTGGCCGGCTTCATCGTGGTCGCCTGCGCGGCCACCCTCTGGGCGCACGGACAGACAAGCATCACAAGCGCCGCCGACGCCGCCAAGGCACTGGGACCGATTGCGGGTCACTTCTCCGAGGTGCTATTCGCGCTCGGCCTGCTAACCGCCTCGCTGCTGGGCCTGGGAACGGTGCCGCTGACCAGCGCCTACGCGATCACCGAGGCGTTCGGTTGGGAATCCGGGCTCGACCGAACCTGGCGTCAGGCCCCCGCTTTTTACGGTTTCCTCGCCTTCTTCATCGGGTTCGCAGCCCTCTTCATCCTGATTCCCGGATTGCCGTTGATCGGGGTCATGTACCTTTCGCAGGTCTTCGACGGCCTGCTCCTCCCCATCATCCTGGTCTTCGTGATCCTGATGAGCCGGGACCGAAGGCTGCTCGGAAAACTGCGCAGCGGCCCGGCGCTGCTGGGCGCCGGCTGGACAATCACGGTGCTGATCAGCCTGCTGTCCGTGGCGCTGGTCGCCAGCCTGATCCTGAACCGGGGATAGCGACTCCGCCGTTCAGAACGGTGACAACTCAACCTCGACTTTGGCACAATGGCGGCTGGGGTAAAGCTGACAGCGCTGGCAACCCGTTAGTGGAGAGGGGCGAGCCCACATCGGAGGTGCTGGCAAATGAGATGGCGTACGACCGTTCCGATCGTTGTCACCCTGGCGCTGGCGCTGGTCTCGACAGTTCCGGCGGCGGCGGCCATGCCCCCAGGTTTCTCGGCCAACAGCAAGGCGAGCGTCCAGGGCGGCAGCGGCTGGAATGAACCGGCCGGCGTCACCGGCGCCGACAACGCCCGCTACGTCTCCTTCCAGGCGCCCTCCCGCCTGAGCCGGGCGACCAGGGCGAGCAACTGGTCAGAGACCGGTTTCACCGCCTACGACAATGCCAAGCCGGACGGGGATCTCGGCGACGTGACCATGGCCGCCGATCGCTCGGGCGCGGTCTTCCTGTCGCACCTGACCCAGAACCTGCAGGCGGACATCGACTACACCCGCGACGGCGGCGCCACCTGGCAGACCGCTTTCAACGTGGCGCAGCTGCCCTTCAACCCCTCGGCTCAGCCACTGGCCGTGGACCGGCCGTGGATCGCGGCCTACAGCCCCGACACCAACTTCCTCCACACCCGCGTCTATCTCCAGTACCACGACTTCGTCGCCTCGACCGTCTGGGTGGTTCCCTGCTCGGTCGCCTTCAACGCGACGAGCGGAGTGGATGAACTGAAGTGCGGCGCTCCCGAATCGTCGTCCAATGTCCAGACCGCGTGCAACTCGATCCCGGGCGGGATCGCGGTCGCCCCTCCTGGCTCACCGCACGCAGGTCGCGTCTATTCGGTCTGGTCGACCGCCGATCCGCAGACCAACGCAACGTCGGGATGCAACATCACCCAGCTCGCGCCCTTCTATCGGATTTACTCCGCCTGGTCGGACAACGCGGACGCCGGGCCCGCAGCCACATGGCATCAATCACCGGTCTACATCGGACCGGTGAACGACCCGAAGTGCCCGCAGACGGCACCCGTTAGCGGGGTGAGCACGGCCACCTGCGCCGATGTCTCGGAGCTGTTCACACCGGTCGCCATCGATCGCGCGGGGAATGCGTATGTCGCCTTCGTCGACTACATCGACACGCTTCACGCAGCCTACGACGTCTACCTCGAGGTCTCGATGGACGGTGGCACGACCTGGAACGGCAAAGCCGATGGCTCGGGACTTCCCTTCCGTGTGAACCATCAGACCGGCACCCACTTCTTCCCCACAGTGGCCGCGGGTGACGCGGGCCGGGTGGCCATCGGATATGTAGCGACGTCCTACGTCGACCGCCCGTATCAGGCCGGGGACACCTGCCCGACCCAGGTTCCTCCCATGACCTCCTGCCAGGGAAAGGCGATGCCCGAGCCGCCGAGCACGGCATGGCAGGTGTTCGTCGCCGAAAGCACGAACGCCACCACCACCTCGCCCTCCTTCAGCGAGGTGCGCGTGTCGGATCCCAAGGTGATCATCCACTACGGGGACGTCTGCAACCTGGGGATCTATTGCAGCGGCGACCAGAAAGGGAACCGCAGCCTGCTAGACGACAACATCGTGTTTATCGACGGGGCCGGCTTTGTCACCTACGCGTGGACCGACCAGCGCGAGGACCCAACCCTGCTGGCCGATGCCTCGGGCTCGAACGCCGATAGCAACCAGCGGAAATGGGACCAGGTCTACACCGCTTGCCAGACATCGGGTCCGTCCCTATACGCCAAGCCAAACCTGGCATTGAGGACGTGCCAATGAGGCATCGCGTGTACATCGCACTGGCGGTAGCCGGCGCCGTGATCGCCCTGCTCGGCGTCGTGGCGGTCGTCGTTCCCCTTTCGGCAACGGCGGCGGCCTTCTGATCGGGATCGCGCTCAGAGGGAGGCCGGCCGCGTCGCCGGCCTCCTTCTCACGTAATGCCCGCCGCGGCAGCGTCTAGCGGTTAGCCTGACGCAATGGCAGTCGCGCCTAGCCAGCACCTGTTGAACACGATCGAGTCGCAGCCCGCGCTGGTCGAGCGTCTCCTCGCAGACAAACACCCGGTGGCCGATGCCGCCGCGCGGCTGCGAGGCGCCCGGCGCGTGTACCTGGTGGGCACCGGGACCAGCTATCACGGGGCGCAGATCGGTGAACATCTGTTCCGCAGCGCGGGGATCGACGCGCTCGCCATGCCGGCCTTCGAATTTGCGCAGTACGGCCCGGCCCTGGACGACGACGACGCGCTGGTGGCCATTAGCCACCGGGGTGTAAAACAGTTCACGGCGGCCGCCCTCGATGGCTTCCGCGAGAGGTCCAAGCGCTGGGTGGTGATCACCGGCGAGGGATCACCCCTGCAGGGCGCGGGCGCGTTGACGACCGCCCCGCAGGAACAGTCCGCCGTCCACACCGCGAGCCACGTGGGCACCATGGTCCGGTTGGCACAGCTGGCGGTGGCGATCGCCCGGTCGATCGGCCACGGCGTTCCGCTCTGGGAAGCGACCCTGCCGCTGTTGCCGGAGACGGTTGCGGCCGGAGTCTCGGCGCGCAACCGATGCGAGGACGCGATCGCCGACCTCGATCTGAGCCTGCCATCGCACTTCCTTGGCGGCGGCCCGGCCTGGGCAACCGCGAGCGAGGGGGCCCTCAAGCTGCGCGAGGCCGCGCATGTCCAGGCCGAGGGACACCAGCTCGAGAATTTTCTCCACGGGCCGCTGATCAGCGTCGAAGCGCGTCAGACCGCGTTCGTGATGGCGGAGCCGGGCCCCGGCCTCGACCGCACAGTGGAAATCGGACGGGCGCTGACCACCATCGCCACCAATGTAGTTGTGGTGGGATCCGCGGCCGACCAGCTCGATGGGCCGCACGCCAGCATTGCCATCCACCGACTACCCGAGGTGCTGGCCCCGATCGCCAACGTGGTGCCTCTCCAGTGGGTCGCCTATCTAGCATCCATCGAGCGCGGGGTGAATGCGGACGCCTTCCGCGAGGACGAGCCCGCTTACGCGCACGCGATCAAGAGCCTGCAGCTGTAACCGATCGGCGCTCCGGCCCGTTGCTAGTACGGGGAAAGACACACTCAGCGGAAGGGAGGAAGTCGTTTTTGCTGTGTACCCGTCGTTGACGCTTTCGTCCAGGTAAAAACATCTCGCCCTGTGGCCAAAGGCCGTCAGGGCAACAAGGACACATAGCATGAACATCCGACTTCTGCCCATCGCGGGCCTGACCGGACTCGTCTCGATCGCGCTCGCCTCATCCGCCGTCGCCGGCTACGGCGGGTGGCCACCGGCTCCCGGAAACTATCGCCAGACCGATGTCTCGGCCTACGCCAGCCTCTACGGTCCAGCCACCACCGTGACCCCGCCAGGTAAGGGCGGCGGGGGCGGCGGAGGAAGCGACTTCGCCTACGTCAGCGTCGACCGCGGGCTCAAGCCAAAGTCTGGGACGCGGCTTGCCCAGCAGAGCGGCACCATGCTGACTCTCTTTGGGTTCACCGCGGGCGGCGGATATACCTGGGGATGCTGGATGATCGCCGACACCGACTTCGTGGTGGCCTCCGACCTGTCCAGTGCCTCGCTTTCGACCACGGTTCCGGCCGCGTCGAATTGCCCGGGGGCGCCGATGAACGTCTCAGCCGTCAACGGAGTTACGGCTAAGGGCGGCGACGGCGGCGGTGGTGGCGGCGGGTCGCCTACGACGCTGAGCATCTTGTGGACCTACAAGGGCGTAGTCAGCCATTCGCACGACAATGGCGTCCAGAGCTGCGGAAGCTTCCAGACCACCGCCCACTACGACAACGATCATGCGACCGCCGGCGCGCAGGGCACGATCTCTGGCGCCACCGGCCCGATGGAGTCCGACTATTCGTCGATCGACAAGACGGTCTTTAACCAGGTGGTCAAGGGCGTCCCGGCGGACGCCTGCTTCTAAACCGGAACGGTAGCCGAGGGCGGCCAGGCGGCCGCCCTCAGCCGGCTCGAGAGGGTCTCGCCAGCGAGCTGAATCCAGGCTGGGTCCTCGGTGTGCGGCATGTTGAAAATCAGACCGTCGAGGCCGGCGTCGAGAAAATACTCCACCTGCTCCCGGACGCGCTCCGGGCCACCCACGAGCATGCTGTTCCTGGCCCACTCGGCATTGGGTACGCGTTTCAGGTACTCGGCGAACGCACGCTCCGCCTCAGCCTGGGTCTCGCGAATGAGCAGGCCGCCCAGTCGCGTCTTCACGATCGACTTCAGGTCGCGGCCAAGGGAGTGGCAATGCTCGCCCAGGATCTCGACCTTGCGGCGGGCCGTGGCCGCGTCGCCAAAGACGTTGGAGATGTCCGCGTACTGGGCGACCAGCTTGAGGGTTCGGCGCTCTCCCCCGCCGCCGATCATGATCGGCGGGCCCTGGGGCTGGATGGGGCGCGGGACGTTGAGCGCCTTCTCGATCCGGTAGTAGCGGCCGGCAAAGCTGGGCGCCTCCTCGGTGAACATGGCGCGGCAGATCTGGAGCGCTTCCTCCAGCCGGTCGAGCCGCTCTTTGACCGGTGGGAAATCCCAACCGTATCCCTTGTGCTCCTCCTCGTTCCAAGCTCCGCCGATGCCGAGGATCGCCCGACCGGATGAGACGACATCCAGGGTGGTCACAACCTTGGCCAGGAAGGCCGGGTTGCGATAGGTCACCCCTGTGACCAGGGCGCCGACTCTGACGGTTTTTGTCCGGGCGGCGATCCCGCCAAGCGCCGTGTAGCACTCGAGCATGGGGTCGGTCCGGGGACCTATGCCACGGATCTGATAGAAGTGGTCCATCACGTAGACCGAGTCGAAGCCCGCCCGCTCGGCCGCGGTTGCCAGCTCGACCACCCGCTCGAAGAGGCGATCGTTGGGAACGCCCGGATAGGTGAAGTTGGGGATCTGGAAACCTAGCATCGATTCATCCTAGCTCGCCCAAAAACCTCCGGGCTCTGTGCCGCGCTATGATCGCTTCGAAAGCGTTCGACAGCAGACCGTTGCGCATGAGGAACCAGGAGGGAATCAGGTGAGGGATCGGTTCTTCCGCCTTGTTCGGCTTGTCTCGCTCGCCGCCGTGATCGCCTTCCCGCTAACCGCGACAGCGCCCGTGGGGGCAGCCACCACCGATGAGGTGAGCCCCAACCCCACCAATATGGTCGACTGTAACGGCTACAGCTCGGTCTACCACTCGCTCAAGGTCACCATGAAGTCGCTCTGCACCGACCCGTACTTCAAGGAGGCCACGGGCGCCGAGCGCGCCTACGACAACGGCCACTACATCGGCCACGACGAGCCCAGCGTCAAGTTCATATCGTCGGCGCCGGGAAGCGGAAACCACATGACCTATTTCATGCAGCTGGGAAAGGACCCGGCGGCCACCCCAACGCCTAACGGGAGTGTCACTCACTACGGGGAGCTATCGATAGCGCCCTGGTTTGGGCTCCCGATTTGCGATCCGAAGTCCTATCCGCAGAAACCGTGCACTCCCGACAGTGACACCAACACCGGCCTCGGCTCGCCGCAGGACGCCGGCTCCGCCTTCCACGAGCTCCAGTTCTACCCCCCTGGATTTGGTCCATTCCAGGACGCGTTCGGCTGTGACCAGACCTTCTACTGCGCAGCCCTTACCATCGACAGCCTCTCCTGCACGTTCGGCTTCAAGTTCTGCAACCCGGCCTGCTTCGAGCCGGTCAACTTCGCCTACCTCCAGAC
>Ga0209160_1003209_pt1 | contig 13422 bp, 14 predicted proteins | sample GraSoiAngelo_153_FD_186167 | JGI IMG/M metagenome (GOLD analysis project Ga0209160, IMG submission 186167) | Grasslands soil microbial communities from the Angelo Coastal Reserve, California, USA - 14_1009_12_40cm (SPAdes) (version 2) | ecosystem: Environmental > Terrestrial > Soil > Grasslands ...
GGTCCCTCGGCCGCGAGGTCGAGTACGTCGTCTTCGACGACGAGGGTCACGGCTTCACGAAGCGGCAGAACGAGCTGAAGGCGCACGGCGCGTCCGCCGCCTGGCTAAAGCGGCATCTGACGGCCTGATCGCCTGGACGCTAGGGAGCGGCCGGAGCGGGCGGCGCTTCGCGTACCTCGACCGTCAGCTGCGGTCCCCGTCCGCTCGGCCAGTTCGTGACGCGGACCCGCCAGCGCCCGAGCGTCGGGAAGCGGAAGGATCCGCGCCACACTCCCCGCGACGTGTGCCGGAGCCCGATCCGGACGACGCGTCCCGACGGGGACACCGCTTCCACGCGGAGCCCACGTCCGGGAGCGTCCGCCAGCGAGCGCACGCCCTTGACGACCGAGAAGGAACGAAGCTCGATCTTGACGAGCCGGCCGGGCTCGACGATCGAGGGGTTCACGGACAGGCGGACTTCGAAGGCCGCCAGCGCGGCCGGCGCTGTAAGCAGAGCGGCAAACGCCGCCAGTACGACTAGGCCCCCCTGCCGCATCGAGAGGAACGATACAACCGCTTGCCGGATCCGGGAAGAGAGCGCTAGGAGCCGGTCGCGAGCGTCGCCGCGAGGGCGTCCACCACTGTCGGGTCGAACTCCGTCCCGGCACAGCGGCGAAGCTCGGTGAGGGCCTCGTCGACCGAGCGGGCCGCGCGATACGGCCGGTCGGTCGTCATCGCGTTGAACGCGTCGCAGCAGCGGACGATGCGTGCGACGAGGGGGATCTCCTCGCCGACGAGCCCGTCCGGGTAGCCGCTGCCGTCCCAGTTCTCGTGACACGACCGGATGATCCGGCCGACGCTCCCGAGGATGCCCCCCACGAGGGAGAGCAGCCGCTCGCCCTCGAGCGTATGCGTCTCGATCATCGCCCGCTCGCGGGCGTCGAGCGGGCCGGCCTTGTTGATGATCTCGCCGGGGATCCTGATCTTGCCGACGTCGTGCAGCAACGCCGCGAACTCGGCGTCACGGCGCTCGCTCGGCTCGAGGCCGAGCTCATCGCAGACGTCGAGCACGAGCGTGACGACGTCGCGGCTGTGCGTGCCGGTGTACGGATCATCGGCCTCGACGACGTCTCCGAGCAGGAAGGCGGTGCCGCGGTAGGCGTGACTCAGCTCGAGCGCGTGGTCGATCCGCATCTGCCGCTCGTGCGCGAAAACGGACAGCAGTCCGATCAGCGGCAGGAGCAAGAGGCAGACGGCCGGCCGGTGGACCGCTGCGAGCGCGGCGAGGAGGCCGACCGACGCCAGGCCTGCGTCCACCAGGAACACCCAGCCCATGAACGGGAGCTGCGAGCTGGGGCGGACCCCCTTGACGACCCACTCGCGGCTCCCCGAGACCGCGAAGTCGACGGCGAACTGCGCAACGATCGCCGCGAAGTAGATCGGCCAGTCCCCGAGCCTCGGCGGGCGCTCGCCAGCGAGGGCGAGAACCGCCACGGGCCCCATCACGTGCCACGAGTAGACGGGGACGAGGAGGGCCCGGTCGAGCGGGGCGCGTCCACGTCCCGGGACGATCGTCTTGCCGATGAGCAGCGCGAGCGCGACGAGGAAAGGGACCAGGTCCAGCGGCAGAAGCAAGAGCATCGGCACGAGCACGACCTGCGTCGGTAGCGCGGATCCCGTCCGCACCTCGAACTCGGCTCGCGAGGCGAGCGCGTACGAGAGGACGAGTGCGGCGGCCGAGAGGAAGCTCGTCGACCGCGACGAGTGGTACAGCGCGGCAAACGTCACCGCTGCGCCGACGAACAGGCCCCCGACGGCAAGCGCGGACCAGAGACCCCGTCCCCGCAGCCTGCGTGACGCGCCCGCGCGAGAGCGCTCGATCAGGTCGGTGACGCCAGGGTCGAGCTGAGCCGGAGCGACCGTACTCATGAGCGGAAGATCGGCAGGGCGCGAAATCCCTTGATGCAGGGGTCCGGGAATCCCTCGTTCGAGCGATTCAGATACCCCGACGGAGTGATGCGCCGAACGAGGGGTCGAAGAGACTCAGAGGGCGGCTATCAGTTTGGGAGAGGAGCGGTACTGTGGCGGAGTTCTTTGGACGGTGTTGGCGGCTCGCGACGCTTGGCCTGTTCGCGCTCGCGCTGTCTGCACCCGCGGCGAACGCGGGCCTTCTCGACGGCCTGATCGGCAGCAACTGCCCGACCAGCGGTTCGCAGGTGTTCGCACCGTGGAAGGACTACAACGCCTACTACCTGGCGCCGAACGGCGGCCTGGAGAATGGTTCAACCGGTTGGTCGCTCAGCGGGGCATCGGTCGTCTGGGGGAACCAGCCGTTCTACGCGAGCGGAACGCATTCGCTCTCGCTTCCGAGCGGCAGCACGGCCATGAGCCCCGTCACGTGCATCGGCCCGCAGCAGCTCGCAATCCGAATGTTCGGCAGCGATCGCGGCGGCACTGACGGGGGGCTGCGCGTGCGCGTGGTCTGGTACGGCCTGCTCAACAAGGTGCTCGGAATCACCGACTACGGCACATTCACGCCCGCCGGCGGCTGGGCGCCGACCTCGACCGTCAACTCCGGGGGCGGCTTCAACCTGCTTCTGCCGCTCCTCGGCTCGACGTCGGCGCGAATCCAACTGACGCCGATCGGGAGTGGCAGCTCTTGGCGGATCGACGACGTCTACGTCGATCCGTGGTGGTCGGGCGAGTAGTCCGCGCCGAGTAGCCCGCGCGCTTACGATTCGCTAACAAAGCCTCGTCCCCCGCGTCACTACAGGGGATCCGGCGGCGCGCGTCCTACAATCGAGGAGACGATGGATTCGACCGAGGCGGCTCGTGTAGAGGGGTCTGACCGTTTCCAGCAGGCCGCGGTGCTCGCCGACCGGTTCCTCGACAACATCGAGACGGTCGTCCACGGCAAGCGCGAGGAGATCAAGCTCGTCTTCGCCGCCCTGGTGTGCGGCGGCCACGTCCTGTTCGAGGACGTCCCCGGCACGGCGAAGACGGTGCTCGCGCGCGCGATCGCCCAGTCGATCGACGGCGCGACGCCGTCGCGCATCCAGTGCACGCCGGACCTCCAGCCGACGGACGTCACCGGCCTCTCGATCTTCAACCAGAAAGAACGCGACTTCGAGTTCCGCCCGGGCCCGATCTTCGCGAACGTAGTGCTCGTGGACGAGATCAACCGCGCGATGCCGAAGACGCAGTCGGCGCTCCTGGAAGCGATGGCAGAGCAACAGGTGACCGTCGACGGTGAGACGCGCGTGCTGCCGGATCCCTTCCTGCTGCTCGCGACCGAGAACCCGATCGAGTACGAGGGAACGTTCCCGCTGCCGGAGGCGCAGCTCGACCGCTTCTTCCTCAAGACGGCGCTCGGCTACCCGGACATCGACGACGAGCGGCGCATCCTGACCGAGCAGCGCACCGGACATCCCCTGCGGCTGCTCGAGGCCGTGCTGACGGTCGAGGACGTGCAGCAGCTGAAGCGGGCCGCGCAGGAGGTCTACGTCGACGAGCTGATCCAGCGCTGGATCGTCGAGCTCGTACGTGCGACGCGGGAGAGCGAGTTCGTCGCGATCGGCGCGTCGGTACGAGGCTCGCTCGCGCTCGAGCGGGCAGCGCGCGGCTGGTCGCTCCTGAACGACCGCAGCTTCGTCGTTCCCGAGGACGTCGAGCGGCTGTTCATCCCTGTCTTGATGCACCGCATCGTGTTCCGCCCCGCGTTTCTTGCCGAGGCCCGTCGCAACGGGTGGGCCGCGGCCTCCGCGAGCTTCAAGGAAGCGTGCCTCGTCGCCGCGCCGAAACCGGAGGCCGATCCGGACGGCGAGGTCTTCGCGCTCGGCACGCGCCCGAGGCACTAATGCCCGTCACCGAGGTCGTCTTCCCGCTCACGCCGAGGCGGCGGCTGATCGGCCTTTCGTTCGGCGGCATGCGGAGCGCACGTCGCGGGCCCGGATCGGACGTCGCAGGCTCGCGCCAGTACAGGCCCGGCGACAACATCGACACGATCGACTGGGCGGCTTCGGCCCGCCTCTCCTCGGCGCGCGCGACCGACGAGTTCATCGTCCGCGAGCGCTTCGCCGAAGAGGCGCCGCGCGTCGTGATCGTCTGCGACCGGCGACCGGAGATGCAGCTCTTCCCGTCCTGGCTCCCGTGGTTGTCGAAGCCGGAGGCCGTGCGGATCTGCGCGCTGATGATCGCCGACTCGACGATCGCCGCGCGCGGGTACAGCGGCTACCTCGACTTCGCGGACGGCGACGAGGTGTACTGGCGTCCGCCTCGCAGCCAGCACGACGACTGGCGAACAGAGGCGCCCCGTCCGTTCGGCGCGCCCCAGGACACGATCTCGCGTTCGTTCGTCCACCTGTTCGAGCTGCGCCCGTCGCTGCTTCCGGGCACGTTCGTGTTCGTCGTCTCCGACTTCGTCGTCGAGCCCGAACAGGAGCTCTGGCTCCGTGCGGTCGAGCGCCGGTGGGACGTTGTGCCGGTCGTGCTGCAGGATCCGACCTGGGAGCGCACGTTCCCGGACGTCAGCGGGACGATGGTGCCTGTGGTCGAGCCGCAGACCGGGAAGACAACGTTCCTGCGGCTGTCGAAGCGTGAGGCGCTCGAGCGGCGCCGCGCGAACGAGGAGCGGTGGCGACGGCTGCAGCGTACGTTCGCGCTGCTCGATCTCGATCCCGTTTCGATCTCGACGAACAACCCGGCGGAGATCCTCGAGGCGTTCACGCTTTGGGCGGAGCAACGGATGTACTGGCGGGTCCGCTGGTGACGCGGGCTCGGTATGCGCTGCTGGGGGCGCTCGTCGCCGGCGGCGTCGCGGTTCTCGTCGTTGCGATTCTCGGCAGCCATGGCCATTCGTCGACGGCGCGCTCGCTTCCGCGCGGCGAGGTCCTCGCCGCCGAGGCGAAGATCGAGCCGCAGTCGCTCCTGTTCGGCGATCCGGTGCACATCCGGATCGACGCCGTGGTCGACCGCCGGCAGCTCGAGCCGAACCGCATCCACCTCGACGCGAACTGGGCGCCGTACCAAGCGGTCGCGCCGATGCTCCGCACGCGGACCGACGTCGGGCCGTACACGCGGCTTCGGTGGACGATCGATCTGCACTGCGTGATCGTTGACTGCGTGCCGCAGGCGGGCTCGATCGCCCGCCAGGTCTTCCAGTCGACGACGGTCAAGTACTCGGGTCTCGCGAAGAACCGAACGACGCCGTCGCCCGTCACGATCACGTGGCCGCAGATCAGCGCCGTCTCACGCCTCGATCCGCTGGACATGGAGCGCCGGGCCGTCGTGCAGCGGATCGGCCCGGCCGGCCAGGTGCGATCGATCCTGCCGCCGTGGCGCGTCAATACGACGAACCTGGATCCGGTCTCGTACGCGACGTCGCCGAAGACCGTGTTCTGGGGTTCGCTCGCCTTCGCGTTCGTGCTCGTGCTCTGCGCCGGGCTCCTCCTGAATCCGTACCTGCCCGGATTCGGCTGGCTGCCTCGACGGCGCCGGGAGCTGTCCCGGCTCGAGCGCGCGCTCGCTGCGGTCGAGCGTGCGCGCGGGGGTGAGACGGCGGAGGAGCGCAAAGCGCTCGAGCTGCTCGCGGACGAGCTGCGGAAGAGCGGGAGCGGCGGGCTCGCCTGGACCGCGACGGAGCTGGCATGGTCGCCGTCGGAGCCGCCGCCGGACCAGACCGTGGCACTGACCGAGAGCGTGCGGCGCGAGCTCGCGGGGAGGACGAATGGTCACCGTTCCTGAGTGGGCACGGCTGCCGGTGCGTCGGCGCCGCGCGATTCCGCTCTCGGATGCAGACGCGGTTCGGTTCGCGCTCCGGCGGACGACACTCGTCCGGCTCGGAATCGGGACGCTCCTCGTCCTGCTGGCAGCGGTCGCCGTCTGGCGTGCCGCAGACCTGAATCCCCGCCCGGTTGCGTTCCTGCCGTCGCACTCGACGTCGATCCTCGTCATCGACCAGTCGAAGAGCGTCTACATCTCGTCCTACAAGCGGATCGCGCAGCTGATCCGCAAGCTCGTCGCTGCAGATGTTCCCGTCGGGTTAGTGGCGTTTTCCGACACGGCGTACGAGATGCTGCCGCCGGGAGCGCGCGGCTCCGAGCTGAAGCCGCTGCTCCGCTTCTACACGCCGGGGCACGGCGGCTCGAACGTCGATCCGGAGACGCTGTACGCGGCGAACCCGTGGCAGGACGTCTTCTCCGGCGGGACGAAGATCTCCTCTGGTCTCGATCTGGCGCGGTCGCTGCTGCACCGCGACCACATCCACAACGGGACGATCCTGCTTGTCAGCGACCTCGGAACGGCAGGCGAGGACGAGCCGGACGTCGCGCAGTCGTTGATCCGGATCGAGCACGACAAAGACGTGCACCTGAAGATCGTCCCGCTCTTCCCGGTCCAGGACGACCTGGCCTTCTTCCAGCGGTTCGTGCCGGCGCGGGACTTCGTCAAGCCGTCACAGCTCCGCGTGACAAAGGCGGCCGAGTCTCGCCGGCGGTTGATCGCATCGACGCCGTGGCCGCTCCTTCTGGTCGGCGGACTGCTCTTGCTGGCGCTCTCGGCGAACGAGCTCGCCTGCGGTCGGTTGCACGTGCCCCGAGCCCGAGAGGAGACGGCGTGAGGACGGCCGCGCTCCGCGCGAGTGCCGCCGCGGTGTGCGTGGCTGCGGCCGTGCTTCTCGTCCTCCTCGCGCTCGACGCGCGCGCGTGGAGCACCCGCCTGCCCGCGGACGATCTCCGCTACCGGCGCGATCCGAGCGCGAGCGCGCTCTGGAAGACGCACGAGCTGTCCCCGTTCGGCCTGGACCGCAGCGTGCTCGGCATTCGCGACGACATCGCCTACCGACGAGCCCTGCGTGAGTTCCGCATCGGACGCCCGCTCGAGCCGGTCTTCTCCACGGCCACGACGACCCACCGCGTCCAAGCGCAGATTGCGCTGACGGACGTGATGACGGCCGGCGGCGACGCGGCGCGAGCCTCGCAGGCCGCAAATCTGCTCGGCGTGCTCGGGTTCGCGATGGCGACGCAGGACGTCAGCCAGCGCGCAACGTTCCTGAACAATGCGATCACGGCGTTCCGTCAGGCGATCGCGCTCGATCCGGCGAACGACGACGCGTTGTTCAACCTCGAGTACGCGCTCGACCAGCTGAAAGGAAGCGGCGAGCAGCAGGCCGGTGGCTCCGACAAGCGCGGCACGGGAGGGCGGGCCGGCCTGAAACCCACAGGCCACGGCTACTAATGGATTTTCTGACACCGCTCGGCGCGCTGATCGCCTTGCTAGTCGTGGCGCCGGCGGCCGCGTTCGTGTTGGGCGAGCGCGGGCGGCGACGCGTGAACGCCCTGCTGCGGTTCGGCGAGCCGTCCATGGGCGCTCGGGTCGCGCCGGCTGTTGCCCTCGTCGTCATCGCCGCACTGTTCGGGCTCGCCGCGACGCAGCCGACGCTCGTGCGTCGCTCGCAGCAGCACGTGCGGACAGACGCCGAGGCCTGGTTCGTGCTCGACACGTCGCTCTCGATGAAAGCGACCTCCGGGCCGGGATCGCCGACACGGTTCCAGCGCGCGCAGTCCCTCGCGATCCGGCTCCGGAACGAGCTCGGGGACGTTCCCGTCGGCGTGGCGTCGATCACCGACCGCGCCCTGCCGCACCTGTTTCCGACGCCGGACTCGGACACGTTCGACGTGACGGTCCGCCGTGCGATGGGAATCGAGCGGCCGCCGCCGACCGATGGGTTCAGCACACGGATCACGACGCTCGGTTCGATTGCTCGGGTCGCGAGCGACAACTTCTTCGCTCCGACCGCGCAGAAGCGCCTGGTCGTCGTCTTCACGGACGGCGAGACGAAGCCCTTCGTCGACGAAAGTCTCGGCACGCTGTTCAAGGCGCCGCCGGGGGTGCATGCGATCTTCGTCCGCATCTGGGGCGCGAAGGAGCGCGTCTACGACGGCCGGCGCGCCGATCCGCTGTACCGCCCGGATCCGCTGAGCGCGACGTATATCCAGCAGCTCGCCGCGACGACGGGCGGCATCTCGGTCGATGCGGGCGACTTCGGTGATCTCGTCAAGGCGGCGCGCAAGGACCTCGGCCACGGCCCGACCCAGGTGCTGCAGAAGGAGCAGCGGCGCCTCGAGCTCGCCCCGTACCTCGCCGGTTTCGCCTTCCTGCCGCTGGGCTTCCTGCTCTGGCGGCGGAATCTTTAAGAGCCCTAACGAAACGAAGCGGCTTGACCCCGGCCCCTGAATAGTTGTATAGCCCTCACGGTCCCGCGAGCGGGGGGCGCGCGAGCGGGTCGAAGGCCCAACTACAACCGGGGAGGCATCCATGAGCGACGAACGCTCGAACGGGATGGACCGGGGCAGATTCCTGAAGCTGGGCGCAGCCGCCGCGGCGGCGCCCAGCTTCAGGAATCTGCCCCGGTCCATCCCGTTCGAGCGTTCGTCGCTCATGGATGAGGCGACGATCGCTCAGCTGCAGGCGCAGATGACGACGGGCGGGCTGACGTCGCTGTCCCTCGTCCAGATGTACCTGACTCGCATCGACGCGATCGACCGCAGAGGCGGGTTGAACTCGGTTCTCGCGCTCAATCCCGACGCGCAGGACATCGCGAAGCAGCTCGACGCCGAACGCAAGGCCGGGCACGTGCGGGGGCCGCTGCACGGAATCCCGGTGATGGTCAAGGCCAACATCGACACCGCGGACAAGCTGCAGACGACGGCCGGCTCGCTCGCCCTCGTCGGGCAGCCGGCGCCGCAGGACTCCACCGTCGCGAAGAAGCTGCGCGACGCGGGCGCGGTGATCCTCGGCAAGACGAATCTGAGCGAGTGGGCCAACTTCCGCTCCTTCTCGTCAACGAGCGGCTGGTCTGGCGTCGGCGGCTTGTGTCACAACCCGTACGCGCTCGACCGGAACGCGGGCGGCTCGAGCTCCGGCTCGGGAGCCTCCACATCCGCGAATCTCTGCGCCGCGGGTCTCGGCACCGAAACGGACGGGTCGATCGTCAACCCGGCGAACAACGACGGCGTCGTCGGGATCAAGCCGACGGTCGGCTTGACGAGCCGCGCGGGCGTCGTTCCGATCTCACACACGCAGGACACCGTCGGTCCGCACGCGCGGACAGTCGCGGACGCGGCTGCGATCCTCAGCGCAATCGCGAGCAGGACCGCCGATCCTCGGGACGACGCGACCGCGACGTCGCCGAACGGCAAGCCGAGGCCGAGCATTCCGGCGGACTACACGCAGTTCCTCGATCCGAACGGTCTCAGCGGTGCGAAGATCGGTGCGCTACGCGGTCCGGTGCTGACGGGATACAGCAAGTACACGGACGGCGTGTATCAGGACGCGATCGACGCGATGAGGGCGGCGGGAGCGACCGTCACCGACGACGTCGCGCTGCCGGACATGGACGAGATCCTGGCCAGCTCCGCGGAGATCATCGTTCTGATCTACGAGTTCAAGCGCGACCTGAAGAAGTATCTCGACGGCCGCACGGGCGTTCCGATCAAGACGCTGGCGGACGCGATCGCGTTCAACAACGCGCACGCGGACACCGAGTTGAAGTTCTTCGGGCAGGAGATCTTCGAGCTCGCCGAGTCGGACCCGTTCTCCGACGCGGACTACGCCCAGGCGCTCGCGGACGACCGTCGGCTCGGCGGCCAGGACGGGATCGACGCCGCACTGGCGGCGGGCGGGTTCGACGCCCTCGTCGCTCCGACCGGGTCGCCCGCGTGGACGACGGATCTGATCAACGGCGATCACTTCCTCGGCGCGAGCTCGTTCCCATCCGCGATGGCCGGCTATCCGATCATCAACGTGCCGGCCGGGAGCCCGTTCGGCGTACCGGTCGGAATCAGCTTCATCGCAGGTGCGTTCAGCGAACCGCTGCTGATCAAGTTGGCGTCCGGCTTCGAGGCAGTGACGAAGGCACGTCGGGTGCCGCAGTTCCAGGCGACGCTGCCTGACGCCGGGAATCCGGCGCCGAAGGGCAGCTCCAAGCGTCACGGCCTGCCGAATCGCAAGCTGCCGGCGGTCGCGAACCTGTAACGGCAACCAGGGGCGCCGGTCTTCGGGCCGGCGCCCCGAAGTTCCACGTTATGTCGCCGAGGCGTAGGACCTGGCCGGCTGAGGCTTCCACTAGTGTCCTGGAGAGCTCGACCGAGGAACCCGACTCGAGGGGTGAAGAGCATGCAGCTTCGGAGATTCAAGCTGTCGCCGGCCACGGTGATCGCGTGCATCGCGCTCCCAGTCGCGCTCGGCGGCACGAGTTACGCGGCGGTGACGGTGTTGCCGCCGAACAGTGTGACGACCGTACAGGTCAAGGACTACTCGTTGCTCAGGCGAGACTTCAAGCGCGGGCAGATCCCGGTAGGACCCCGCGGACCGACCGGGCCGCAAGGGACTTCTGGGCCGACGGGACCGGCTGGGTTGCCTGGTCCGATCGGGCCCGCGGGCCCGGCCGGACCTGCAGGGACGACGAACGCCAAGTGGGCTCTGGTCAAGGGCGACGCGACGATCGTCGCTCAGTCCGGCGGAATCACGATTACGTCGCACTCGGCCGGGACGTACATCCTCGACTTCAACTCGGGTGCGATCAACACGAAGTTGATCGTCGCTTCCGCCGCCCAAGCTGGAGGCGACACCGGCTCGCGCGGCGCCGTCAGCGTTGGTCCCTGTGGCGGCACACCTGAAGGGGGCGTGTGCTCTGCCGGGAACGACACGTTCCACTTGCGTGTCCTGACCTACGACGGTGCGGGTGGTGCCGCAGACCACGCGTTTTACGTCGCAGTCATGGGCTAGCGATTCGAGCGCCGCCGGTCCGGCTCCCGCCGGGAGACCGGACCGGCGCGCTCAAGCCGAGTAGCACCCGCCGCCGCGGTCGGTAGTCGCTTGACCGCTGGGGCGACGTCCGCGTACCCTCGTCGTGAGCGACGAACGGAGCGGCTTGTCCCGGCGGTGGAGCGCAACCGGGCTGCGGCGCTTCGACGCGTCCGTTCGATTCGGACGCGGCGTACGCGTCTGTGCTGCTCGCCGCGGACTTCCGGGTGGGGATGGGTACTGAGGCCGGCGCTCAGCTCGCGCTGCTCGACGGATTCGCCGTCGCGTACCGTGGCACGCCTGGCTCCCTCCCGCTCCGCGCCCAGCGGGTGCTCGCCTTCCTCGCCTTCCAGGACCGGCCGGTGCTCCGCCTGTACGTCGCGGGCAGGCTCTGGCCCGACGTTACGGAGAGCCGTGCAGCTGGGAGCCTGCGGTCCGCTCTGTGGTGTCTCGGCCGGCTCGAGTTCTGCGTGGTCGTCGCCACGCCGCGCACGCTCCAGCTCGCTCCGAATGTGGCGGTCGACGCCCGCGAAGCGAGCGCGTGGGCAAAGCGCATCCTCCACGGATCGGCGGGGTTCGACGAAGCAGACCTCGACGGCGCCCGCTATCCCGGCGAGTTGCTTCCGGATTGGTACGACGACTGGGTCGTCCTCGAGCGCGAGCAGCTCCGGGAGCTCCGGCTGCATGCGCTCGAAACCCTCGGCGACCGGCTCATGTCGCATGGACGCTACGGCGAGGCAGTCGAAGCGGCTCTGACGGTCCTGCGGCTGGAGCCGCTGCGCGACAGCGCGCATCGGCTGCTGATCCGCATTCATCTCGCCGAGGGGAACCATGCCGAGGCGCTGCGGCAGTACAACGGCTACCGGCGGCGCCTCCTCGAGACGCTCAGCCTCGAGCCCTCGCACGAGATGGACGAGCTCGTCCGGGACGTGACCGCCGGCTGATGCGTAACGCGCGAGTGACGTTCCCGTAACGCCCTGTTGACAGCGCGTTCGTAGCCTTGTTGCAAACCCGACGCAGAAGAGGGTGATCGAAGATGTCGGTGGGGCGCATCCCTAATCCTGACGACCCCCGCGCGGAGCTCGCGCAGTTCCCCGGCTGGTTTGGCTGGTGGCGGCCGGGGTGGTGGGGTTGGTGGCACCCAGGCTGGTGGGGCTGGTGGCTCCTGCGTGAGGTCGATCGGGAGATCTCCCCGGTGGAGATCGGCGATCTGTACATCAAGCAGGCGGAGGAGCTGATCAAGCAGGCCGAGACCCTGAAGCGCATGGGCGAAGGCATGAGGAAAGGCTGATCAAGGACAGAGGGCTCGAGCATGCGAAGGAACGTCGCGTCCGCCCGGCGAGGTTCGCCGCGCGGACGCGGCGTCGTGTCGAGCCGGGCTGACCTGATGAAGCGGTGATGGCTGTCCTCGCGGACGATCTCGAGGTTGTCGTGGCCGAGGGGATCGACCTGGTGCTCCTGAGCCGGGACGAGGTGCTGATTCAGTTCGGCAGTCGGTCTCGACCGTCCGAGCTCCTCCGCGACGACGAGCTGACGGGCCTCCTCGGCTCGATCGTGGAGGTTCTCAGGGCCGGGCGGGCGTCGCTTGCCGACCTGGTTGGGGCGACCGAACCGAAGCACCAGCCGGAGGTCCGCCGCGTCGTGCTCGACCTGCTCGAGCGCGGGATCCTGACCGACGTGCGCCGCGATCCTGTCGAGCAGTACCTCGCGTACAGCTTCGAAGGGAGTCGCGACTTCGACCGACTCGCAGTGACAGTGATCGGCGCCGGGCCTCTCGGCGCCCGAATCGCGTCGATCCTCACACTGCATCCCCTCGGTGCGATCAAACTCCTCGACAACCGCATGGCGGACGAAGCGTGGCGCGCCTCGCTGCCGTCCTGGCTCGGTACGCACACGGACGGTCACGGGCGCGTCGACTCGCTCGTGGGCAGCCGCCTGCGACCGCAGCAGGCCTCGGTCGAGGTCGTGGACGGCGACCTGGACCTCGAAGGAGTGCGCCGGGCGGTTGCCGCTTCCGATCTGACGTTCGTCGCGCTCGATCGACCCGAATTCCGGCTGACGCATCTGGTCAATCGTGTCTGCCTGCAGAGCCGTAAGCCCTGGCTCCTTGCCACGATCGACGGGAACCGCGGTCTCGTGGGACCGCTCTTCCTTCCGCCCTACACGGCGTGTTTCAACGATTACTCGACGCTCGTGGCGGCGACCACGCCGAGCTCCGCAATGGCCCTGGCCTACCGCCGCCGGACGAGGCTGCGCACCGACAGTCGGTTCTTCCCAGGACTCCCCGTCTATGCAGACATCGTCGCGGGCCACGCCTCGCTGGCGGGAATCCATTTCCTGCTCCGCGACACGAGCTTCGCGATGGGCCGCCAGCTCGTCATCGACTTCGACGGGATGCGGATCGATGTGGAAGACGTCATGAAACTGCCGCGCTGCCCGGTGTGCGGCAACGCCAGACCGAGCCGGCGCCCGGTGTTCGCGTCCGACGTCGTCGCCGCACGTCCCAACGCGACGCCTGAAGCGCACGCCCCTCTGGGCGTGGGGTGAGGCTCCTGCCCGTTCGGCGCCGGTATATCAACGAGCGAGTCGAACTGCTTCCGGGCGAGTACGGACCGGGTACGGACGCGGAGCTTCGAGCTC
>Ga0209160_1003213_pt1 | contig 13405 bp, 12 predicted proteins | sample GraSoiAngelo_153_FD_186167 | JGI IMG/M metagenome (GOLD analysis project Ga0209160, IMG submission 186167) | Grasslands soil microbial communities from the Angelo Coastal Reserve, California, USA - 14_1009_12_40cm (SPAdes) (version 2) | ecosystem: Environmental > Terrestrial > Soil > Grasslands ...
ACGAAACGAAGGTCGCGTTCTTTCGGGAGGATCAACCCAGCACCTCCTCGTAGCCGTTCCACGCCAGGCTCGAAACCGCTCTTCGCCCACTCAGGCAATCCGGGTTCGCTTCAGCTACCGGCTGGCGGATGTCGCCTGTGGGGCCAGTCGGATCAGAACTTAGCCATTTGGAGCTCCGCGCAAAATAGGAGGCGATGAATACGCCCTCGCCAGCCCTATCCCGGCGCGAACGCGAGGTCGCGGCACTCGTTGCTCAAGGCTTGAGCAACCGTGACATCGCCGAGCGCCTCTTCATCTCGGAGCGGACCGCCGAGGGTCATGTCGAGCAGATTCGCAACAAACTCGGCTTCAAGTCGAGGTCGCAGGTTGCTGCTTGGGTCGCATCGGACTCCACCCGCTTGGCTCCGGCCCCTGCCCCGCCGCCGTCCGAATCGCCCGCCAGTCCCCCCGGCAAGCCCCGAATTCAGCCACGGTGGTTGTGGCTGGCCGGCGTGCTGATGATCGTCGCATCGGCTGGGGTTCTGATCTTCTCTGTCGTGCGTCCGGCAATCTTGTCCAGCGCGTCCGGCGGTCCACGCATCACGACCTTCGCCGGCACCGGCCGCGCGGCCGTTTCGCAGGACGGCTCCAAACCCGGTGCCACTGACCTCGCCACGGTAGACGGCATTGCTGTGAACCAGAATGGCGATGTTTACGTGGCCGACGCGCTTCGGATTCGCATGGTGCATAACGGCGTCGTGTCGACTGTAGCCGGAAGCAGCAGCAACAACCCGGGCTTCTCCGGAGATGGCGGACCTGCCGTCCAGGCTCAGCTGTCGATCTCGGGAGCCGGGGGTTTTGCAATCAATCGCGGGACTGCGGGCCTGGCCCTCGATCGAGCCGGAGACCTCTTCCTCACCGACACGGGTAACGACCGCGTTCGCAAGGTCACGCCGGGCAATGTCGGTGTGATCTCAACGGTGGTGACCGGCGCCGAACCTCGCGGCATCGCGATCAACGAACAGGGCGACATTTTCGTGGCCGAGACCGGCGCCAACCGGGTCGAGAAGCTGGATCCGAACGGCGCACTGTCGATCTTTGCCGGAACCGGCCGGGCCGGCTTTAGCGGCGACAACGGGCCAGCCATCGCGGCCCAGCTCAGCGCCCCTGAGGGCCTGGCTGTGGATCGCCAGGGCAACCTCTATATCGCGGATGCCGGCAACGACGTCGTCCGGAAGGTCAACCCTGACGGCACGATCACCACCGTCGCGGGCAATGGTAACAACGGACCCGCAGGAGACGGTGGACCCGCCGTAAGAGCAGACCTTTCCATTCCGACCGGGCTCGCCGTTGATGCGCATGGAAACCTCTACATTGCCGATAGCGCCAACAACCGGGTTCGCAAGGTTGATCTCGCCGGAAAGATCTCAACAGTAGCGGGAACCGGACAGGCGGGCTGGGCCGGCGACGACGGACCGGCCGCCCGCGCCGAGCTCAATCAGCCGGTGGCGCTCGCGGTCGACAGCGCTGGGAATCTCTATATCGCTGATCTGGGAAACAACCGGGTACGCCTCGTTCAACTCGGGACCGGCTGAGACAAGCAACGACATGCTCGCTCCCCGTCACCTGGCACTGCTCGCCGGGGCAGCGCTCGCACTGGCCGCGTGTCAGACGGCGGCACCGCCCTCGAACGAGCTAGCCACGGACCAGACTCTGCGGCTCGCAATCCCGTCTGATATCAGCAGCGTTGAACCGTTGGACCCGCCTCAGATTGGTGACCCACTTACGTATGCGATCGGCACCAACATTTTTGGGGGTCTCTACCGCTACGACGACCATCTGCGGCTGCTGCCAGACATTGCGGAGGGCAGCCCAGACGTCTCGACAGACAGCCGGACCTATACCTTCCACCTGAACCCGAACGCGAAGTTCTGGAACGGTGATCCGGTCACGGCTGCGGACTTCGTGTACAGCTGGAACAGGGCCGTGATCGCCCAAAACTGCTTGAGCTTTACGTTTGGCCCGATCGACGGCTACCAGACGATTGCCGCAGCTGTCGCTGCCTCGCAGCTGGTGCCCGCGTTAAGAGGCATCTCAGCTCCGGATGCACACACTCTGGTGGTCCACTTAACCGCTCCGTCAGGCGGTTGGCTGCCAGCGCTCGCGTTGCCGTGTGCCTGGGTGGTCGACCGGAAGGCGGTCGCCGCTTACGGCGAGGCAACGTGGTGGACGAACGCGGATGGGCTCGTTGGCACCGGGCCATTCCGGTTGACGTCTCGAACCCCGAATCAGTCACTGGTCTTCACCCCTATTCCACATTGGTGGCGGGGCAGCACCGGAGAATTAACCAGGCTCGAGCTGCGGGTTGTGGCCGCCGGGGCGAGCCAGTGGCAGGCCTACCAAGCGGGCACTGTCGACGTTCTCGGCTTCGGGGCACCATCGAGCGGGGCGGGTGCCCCAGAGCTCACCTCGAGCCTGGGTCCTCAGCTCGAGAGCCTCGGGGCGGACCCCGGCCACCGCGCAGAGATCCATTCGTGGCCGGTTGGTCACACCGAATGGGTCGGCTTCAACTTCCAGGCCGGTCCCTTTTCCGGGTCAGAGAGTCACGACCTCCGCCTGGCCTTCAGCCAGGGGATCGACCGCTCGGCTCTGGCGCGAGCCGTTTGCGAGCACGGATGGGCGTGCACAAGCGCGACCGGTGGCCTGATCACGAAGGGCTTGCAAGGATATCTTGGCGAGGGCGCCGACCCAACGGCCCGCTTCAACCCGGCCAAGGCACGGGCGACGATCGCGCGCCTCGACCCCAGCGGGTCACGGCTTCGGGGCCTGATCTACACCTACGGTCCGGCGTCACCCCTCCTGGTCGCGGTTGCGAGGAACCTTCACGACCAGTGGAAGGCGAACCTGGGCCTGGACATTCCGGCTCGCGCGCTGGACCAGGGCAGCTTCTTTGCTGCCCGGGGGCGGCGGCAGCTGACCCTCTTCCGCGGCAGCTGGCTGGCTGACTATGACCATCCGCAGGACTGGTTCGACAACCTCTTCACGACGTCGGCCGATCAGGTGAACGACTCCACTGGATCGGGATACTCCAACTCCGCGGTCGACGCCCTGGTGGCAGCGGCAGACCGCCTGCCACTGGACAGCGCGCTATCCAAGTATCAGCAGGCCGGGCGCGCACTCCTGGACGACCAGGCGATGGCCGTGCTCTTCTACTACACTCGGACCGCGGTTGTAAAGCCGTACGTCGACGGCTACGGCGCCAATCCGCTTCTGGACTACGGCTGGACATCGGTCCGAATCCTGCGGCACTGACAAGCCCTAACAGGCCTTATGTCCGTTAATCGGTAGGCACCCATCGGTGCGCGGACTGGAGTCGACATTGTCGTGGATTACGAGCACCTGCGTCCGGCCTGGAGCGAGCGTGGACGGCTTGAGCACATAGACCAACGTGCCTCCCAAAACCATCGCGGCCGCCAGAGCGAAGATCAACGAGAACAGTAGCGGCGGCAAGCCATCGAACCTGAGTCGAGCTCGCATCGCGAGTTTCTCCTTACCGAATTGGGATACCCCCAATGGTGAACTGGGTGGCGGCAACTCCACATCGAGCGAAATACGTGGCCGAGTACCTGTTTCTGTACCTGCCCGACGCGTTTCAGGTGTTTTTCCCCTCGTCTGGGTGCCCCGCGCTCCGTAGCGTTGGCTCACGGCCCAGCATCCAGCGAGCCGAATAAATGTGGAGGCGGTTTACGATGGAAGTCAGGAAAGCGTTCCGTCGAGCGGCATTCTCGAAGGGCGTGGCGTTCGTTATCACGGTGCTGACGGCATTCATCCTGGGGGCCGGGACGCTTGCTGCCTCAGGCCAGGTGAAGGATGCAAGGGCAGCGGAGGCTGTTCAGCTCACTTACACAAAGTGGTTTTCCCCGCACTTCCCCACCATGACGGGCGTCGTCGGGGGCGATATCGTCGGCACTTTTGGCGGCGATGTTCTTTCACGCACCCTGATCGCAAATGGCCAGATTGGCCAGCTCGAGGCTCGCTATGAGGTCATCGCCGTAGACCCCTCACAGTCCTTCACGGCGCTGGTCCAGGGCAAGCAGAACAACGAGACACACACGGCCGTGCTCAACGGCGTCGTCATCTCCGGTTTTTTGACAGGCGAGCGTGTGCATGCCGAATACCAGGTGATCAGCTGCACTCAAGCTCCCAACCATGTGTGCTTCCAGGGCACAATCCGTGTGAACTGAGTTGTAGGAAGGCGTTACCGCCGCTGGATGGAGGGGGACCGTTGCGGGTCCCTCTCTTTCTTCCTGGAGCGGGCGCAGCCGCAAACAAAGGTGGATAAGGACTTAGCGGGAGACGAGTCTCGAACTCGCGACCTCAACGTTGGCAACGTTGCGCTCTACCAACTGAGCTACTCCCGCGCGCCGGGCACATTATAGCCAAGGATTTCCGCCTCTCCGTGCGCTGGCGATGGCCTCGCGGTCACTTCCCGTTACCCAGCCGTCGGGTCTCCGTCACCTGACCGCAGGCGGGTTCGCAACGCTTCTGCCGTATCACTGGCTGCATGGGTCTAAGGGGGGCCTTCACCCGGCTTTTGGTTGCCTCGGCGATGGCTGCCTCCGTGCTCGCCAGCGGTCCGTTGACCGCCTCCGCTGACGACATATCAGACGCCAGGCACCGACTGCAGGTAATCAACCAGCTCAAGGGCTCTCTGCAGGACAACCTGACGAAGGCGGAAGCCCAGGAGGTGGCCCTCCAGCAACAGATCCAGGAGACCCGCGATCAGATCAACCAGACCCTGGACAAAATCGCCGCCATCGAGCAGCAGATCGCCCAGCTGGAGCGGCAGATCGCGGCGCTGGAGATCCACATCGCTCAGACGCAGCTGGACCTGCGGCGCAAGAGGGACCAGCTGGCAAATTTCCTGCGAACCGCATATAAGGGCAACACCGACCCGCTGGCACAGCTGTTAGGCGCATCGAACTTCCAGTCCTTCTTGAATCGCGCCGTCGCCATTGAGCACATGTCCTTCCTCGGCCATGCGGTGATGCAGGAGATCAAGCTGGCTGAGCTCGACCTGCAGCGGGAGGACCAGCTCGTCACCCAGGCCAAGCGCCAGGCCGATGCCCAGCGCGCGGACCTGATCGCGCAGCGGGCGGCCCTCGTCCAGCAGCAGGCGCGCGAGCAGGACCTGGAAGCAAAGCTCAAAGACAGCATCACGCGGGTCAAGCACGAGCTGACGGTGATCAACACCCAGTCAACCGACCTGGCCCAGCGAATCGCCGCCATGGAGATCGCGCGACAGGACCAGCTGATCGCCGAGGCGGAACAGGCCGCCTGGCAGCAGGCGCAGTTCTGGATGCAGAACAACCTGTTCACCCTCCCCAATGCCAACGCCAACCACTCGACCAAGTACCAGCTGATCTGGCCGCTGCAGCAGGGCACCATCACCCAGGTCTTTGGCCCCAGCACGCTGCCCTTTGAACCGCCGGGGTTTGGCTATCCGCATTTCCATACGGGCGTCGACATCGCATACAACCAGGGCACGCCAATACTTGCCGCCGACGACGGTGTCGTGGTCGCTGCCTCGGCCAGCATGCTGAACGGGCAACTGGTTGGCTACGGGAACTACGTGATCGTGGCCCATCGCAACAACTTCTTCACCCTCTACGGTCACTTGCTCGGGTTCCAGGTGAAGGCGGGAGACGCCGTCCACCAGGGACAGGTGCTGGGCTACGAGGGCTCGACCGGAAACTCCACCGGCCCCCATGTCCACTTCGAATACCGCTACGGCGGGCAGCCCACCAATCCACTGCCCTACCTGCCGCCGAACGGTCCCAACACTTTCAGCCAGTAAGCGCGAGCGGCAGCTCCGCCCTGAGCCCAAGACGCCGGTCGAGCCGATCGCGCCGGCGCTCCAGGTCCGCCTGCCAGCGGGCATCCGGGACAGCCGCTACAGCCAGCAGTGATAGTGCCTCCAGGACCAGGCGGCGGGCGGCGGCCGGATCACGGGCCCGGTGCTCGAGCAGCTTGGCCAGCTCGATTGCGGCCGGATACGGATAGCACTGGGTCATCCAGCACTCCTCGAGCACGGCGCGAGCTTGTTGCCACTGCCCCTTCCGGCCGAGTAACCGGGCCAGCCGGATGCCGAGCGCACCTCGTTGAAAGCCTCCCAGTCCCGAGTCCCAGAGGTGCCGGTACTCGACCAGAGCCTCCTCCTCGAGCCTGCGCGCCTCGAGAAATCGCGCCCGGCTGAATCGGTCGATGGGATCCAGGTCACGGGCGTCGTCCAGGATGGCTTCGAGCCGGCTCAGCAGCAATGGCATCGACAGCACGTCCTGCCGGTTGTGGGCAAAGACCGCCTCGAGAGCCGACAGCGGCGCCCCGCGCAGCCATCCGAAGTAGCTCGAGGGGATCAGCCAGCCGGGCAGGTCCTCCTCGCGTTGCAGGGCGAGCACGGCCTCCTCGACGGTCCGAAGCGTGCAGTCTGGCAATCGCGGCTTGAAAATCCGGCGGACGAGCCCGAGCAGGTCGAGGTGCGGAAGGTCGGGCCAACCCTCCGTCGCCTTCAACATCACCAGGCGGGTCTGGAGGAGGGGCCAGTCGAAGGTGCGGCCGTTGTAGGTCACCAGGACTCGATGCGCCGAGAGGCACTGTCCAACCGCCCAGAGGAGGGCCTTCTCCTGGTCAAGGTCGCTGAGGAAAAACTGCGCCATGGCGAGCCTGCGGTCGTCCGGCCAGGCGATGCCGACCAGAAAGGCGACAGTCCCGGTGCCACCCGAAAGACCAGTTGTCTCGGTGTCGAGGAAGACAGGCCGTTCGAGCTCAGACGGTAGGAACGGCAGGCAGCGCGGGATAGCCACGCGTGGTTCCGCCGGTGCAGCATCGAACCAGTCACGCCGTACCGCGAGCGGACCAAAGGGCGTGTCCTCCAGCCGACAACCATCCGGCAACCGCGGAAGCGCGACCACAGGCCGGACTCGCTCCTCGCGGTGCTGTGCACCCAGGCTCTCCAGCCGCGCCCTCAGCGCCGCCAGATCTCGCGCCATCAGGCGACCGCCTGGAAGGCTGCCATCTGTAGGAGTTTCAAGGTGGTGGCCTTCCCCTCCTCCCCCACCTCGAGCGCGGGACCTACGCAGGAGGGACATCCCGCCTCGCACGGACATGCCGCTATCAACTGATGGGCGGCTGCGATCACCGCGGCCGCCGTCTCGAATAGACGGGCGCTCATGCCCACCCCACCCGGGTATCGCTCGTAAACGAAGACGGCGGGGGCTCCGCTGTGGACGGCCCGGGTTTCGGCGTAGGCGCCCAGGTCGCGCGCGTCGCACATCAGGAACAGGCAGGAGACCTGGGTGAGGACGTTGGCCACACCCTGGAGAGCGCCCTGCAGCGCCGGGCGGGGAAACTGCCGCGCGACCGCGGACGGGATCTCCATCCAGAAGGCGGTCGTGTGCAGCTGTTGCTCCGGCAGGCTGATCGGACCCGATCCCACGTTCTCGTGGGTGTGAAAGCGGATCTTCTTGAAGATGGTGGGAAGCGCCGTCACCCGCACCTCACCGTGGTTCACCGGCAGCGTTTGCTCCGCCCGGCTCTGCATCGTTTCCAGTACCCGGATGGTGACCGCCAGGTTGGCGTCGGTGTAGTAATCCACCTTGACCGGCCGCACGTACGCCTTCTTCTCCTCCCAATCCAGGCGGTCGACGTGGTACTGCTGGCCCTCGTGCAGGTAGATCGCGCCCTCGTGGAGGAAGGTGGGTGCCGAGAACTGGTCCATCTCGCCGATGACGCGAGCGCCACGGGTGACATCGACGATCACGACGTTGTCGGCGGCGGCGCTGCGCAGGCTGACGCCTTCGGCAGGAAACGCGTCCGCGCTCCAGTGCCAGGAATCGCCGGCCTGGTGTACCGACCCGTCCTCTTCCAGCACCCGGAGCAGCTCCACCACAGGCGCGCTGCCGAACCGCTCGCGCATCCCGACCGGAAGCTCGAAGGTCGCGGCCTGCAGGTGGGCGCTCAGGATGAGCAGGTTGTCGGGGTCGATCAGCCCCTGCTCCGGGTCGCGGCCCAGAAAGTACTCAGGATGATTGACCAGGTACTGGTCGAGCGGGCTGCTGGAGGCGACGTAGACCGCCGCAGCCGCCTCTCGCCGCCGACCGGCCCGGCCGATCTGCTGCCAGGCGCTGGCGATGGTGCCCGGGTACCCGCACAAGATGGCGGCGTCGAGGTGGCCGATGTCGATGCCGAGCTCCAGCGCGTTGGTGCTGACCACGCCCCGGACCGTGCCGTCGCGCAGGCCGTGCTCGATTTCCCTGCGCTGCAAGGGCAGGTATCCACCCCGATAGCCCCGGATCGGTTGATGGTCTCCCAGGCGATTGGCGAGCGACTGCTGAAGGTAGCTCAGCAGGATCTCGACCTGGAGCCGTGTCCGGCCGAAGACGATCGTCTGCACCCCGCCACGCAGGAACGCCTCTGCAATCCGTTGCGCCTCGAGTGTCGACGAGCGCCGGATCCCAAGCTCGCGGTTGACGACCGGCGGGTTGTAAAAGAGCAAGCGCTTCGGACCCGCCGGGGCGCCGTTGTCATCGATCAGGCGGATCGGCTTACCCGTGAGGCGCTCAGCAAGCTCTCTGGGGTTGGCAATGGTCGCCGAGCAGGCGATCACCACCGGGTGGCTGTCGTAAAACTCGCAGACCCGCCACAGTCGCCGGAGGACGTTGGCCAGGTGGCTCCCGAAGACACCGCGATAGGCATGCAGCTCGTCGATCACCACGTAGCGGAGGTTGGCGAACAGCTTGACCCAGCGGGTGTGGTGCGGCAGGACGCCGGTGTGGAGCATGTCCGGGTTGGTCACCACGATGTGGCCCGCCTGCCGGATCGCCTGGCGGGCACTCACCGGCGTGTCCCCGTCGTAGGTATAGGTCTTGATGTCGGCCTTCAGCTCGCCGACCAGGCCGTGCAGCTCCGCAAGCTGGTCCTGGGCGAGCGCCTTGGTGGGAAACAGGTAGAGGGCGCGCGCCTCTTTGTTCGTCAGCATCGCGTGCAGGACAGGCAGGTTGTAGCAGAGGGTCTTTCCGGAAGCGGTCGGCGTCACGATCACTGCGTGCTCGCCGCGCAGCGCCTGGCGCGCCGCCTCGGCCTGATGGGTATACAGCTGGCTGATGCCACGGGCTGCCAGGGCGTGGGCCAGCCGGCTGTCCAGCTCCTCGGGAAACGCCGCATATCTTGCCGGCCGAGCCGGCAGGGTGTGGTCGAGGGTCAGGCGGCGGCGAAACTCATCCTGGGACAGCAGCCTCTCAAGGACAGACTCGACCGACATGCCCAGGCATCATAGCGAACAGATGTTCGCCACGCAACCTCTGCTAAAGTCGGGCGCCAGGTTGCCCTACGGCTGGATCGTCTATCTCCACGTCGCGTCCGTGCTCGGCTTTCTCGCCCTCCACGGCGTCTCGGTCGTAATCCCCTGGCAATTGCGTCGCAACCAGGACCCCGCCGGCGCCCGACTCCTGCTCCTTCTCTCGATCAGCACGGTGCGCTTCGCCTACGGATTCCTGGTGGCCGCTGTCGTAACCGGCGTCCTGGCTGGGCTAGCCGGACACTGGTGGGGCCAGCGCTGGATCTGGGCTGCGCTCGTGCTCGTGATCGTCATGATGGGGGTCATGGGAGCGATGTCACGCGGCTACCACGAGGCCCGCCAGGCTGGCGGCGCCGTCGCCAGGCCGAATCCGGTCGGCTTCACAGTGGTAGGGGCAGGTGGGTTGCTGATCCTGCTCTGGCTGATGGTGCTCAAGCCCTTCTAGCGAAGGGCAGGTCTATTCCCGCAGTCGAAAGTACTTGAAGCCTTCGGCCAGGGCGATGCCCTGGCCTTTCCCCATGTCGGCGGCTCGCTCGCGGACGAAGCCCTCCATCTCAGCCCAGTCACCGATCTGGCTCCTGTGCTCGCGCAACGCCTGGATCTTCTGGTCGAAGGTCTCGGTTATGTCGACCCACGCGTCCGGTTCATTGGAACCGGTCAGGTACACCTCTTTGACCCGGTGCGGCTCGAGACCCTCGTCGAGCAGCTCGGGGAAGATCAGACGGGTGTCCGCACTCGGCATGATCGCGTCCAGGGTGGCGTCCCCGGCTGCCCGGTGGTCGGGATGGTTGATGTAGCGCTGGCCGGTCCAGCGACGGGTCGGATCGGGACAGACCACCACGTCCGGCTTGCAGCGGCGGATCCAGCGAGTAATCTGCCGGCGCAGGTCGAGGGTTGGTTGTAGCGAGCCGTCGTCGTAGCCGAGGAAGAAGACGTCTTTGACCCCCAGTTTCATGGCCGCGGCACGCTGCTCCGCGTGTCGGATCTGGGCGAGTCGCTCGGCCGTCATCGCCGGATCGCTGCTGCCCCGGTTGCCGTCGGTGATGATCACGTAGGTGATCTGGCGTCCCTCTTTGGCCCAGCGCGCCACCGTGCCGGCGGCTCCGAACTCGGCGTCGTCCGGATGAGCCATCACCACCAGCACCCGGACGACGCCGTTGGGCGATTCGGTCATGCGGTGGTCGGGATCGCCGTGGAGACCTCGTAGTCGACGAACTCCTTGAACTGCGCCCCGTCGCCGCAGACCGGGCAGTTGGGGTCGCGTTTCAAGCGCAGGGTCCGAAACTCGACGCTGAGCGCCTCGATCATGAGCAGCCTGCCGATCAGCGGCTCCCCTATGCCGAGGATCAGCTTGACCGCCTCGTTCGCCTCGAACAGACCGACGATCCCGGGAAGGACACCCAGGGTACCGGCCTCGTCGCAGGTTGGCGCCAGCTCGGGCGGCGGCGGCTCGGGAAAGACGCAGCGGTAGCAGGGGCCTTCGAACGGCTTGAATACGCTCACCTGTCCGTCGAACCGGAAAATGCTGCCGTGAACCACGGTCTTGCGCAACAGAACGCTGGCGTCGTTGACCAGGTAGCGGGTGGGGAAGTTGTCACTTCCGTCGACGATCAGGTCGTAGTCCTTGAAGATGCCGACCACGTTGTCGCGAGTCAATCTCTCCTGATAGGTGATGACCTTGACATCGGGGTTAAGGTCTTCGATGGTCTGCTTCGCCGAGTCGGTCTTCGGCTGGCCGATCCGCTTGCTGTTGTGGAGGATCTGGCGCTGGAGGTTGCTGGCGTCGACCAGGTCGGAATCCAGGATGCCGATGGTGCCCACCCCGGCCGCGGCCAGGTAGTAGGCAGCTGGTGAGCCCAGGCCGCCGGCGCCGATGATCAGCACCTTCGAGTCGAGCAGCTTGAGCTGACCCTCCTTCCCCACCTCGGGGATCAGGACGTGGCGGCTGTACCGCTTCATCTGGTCCGCGGTCAGCTCGCGCGGGACCACGAAGTCGAAGCCGGCCTCCTTCCAGGCGCCGAACCCGCCCTTGAGGTTGACCACGTTGGTATAGCCCATCTGTTGCAGGGTCTCGGTGGCGAAGGCCGATCGGATCCCGCTGGCGCAGTGAACCACCACCGGGACGTCGTACTCCGGGACCTGCTGCTCGACCCGCTGCTCAAGGTACCCGCGCGGGATGTGGATGGCCCCCGGGATCATTCCCTGCTCCACCTCATCCTGCTCGCGGACGTCGATAACGACGGGCTTCTCCGGCAGCTGGCGCATGTCCTGCAGCTGGCGGATGTCGATCTCGCGAATCCGGGATTTGACGCCCTTGAAGAGCTCCCTGAACGTGGCCATGACCTTTTAAGGATACCCACGCCGGCGCGAATTCATTCCGGTCAGATCGTGGTAGGGGTCCTGGCCTTCTCCAACTTGGCTACGATCGCGTCCGCCACCTCGCTGGTGCCGACGGCCGTCGGGTCGCTTCGGTCGGCCTTCATGTCGTAGGTCACGTAGCGGCCTTCCCGGATGGTCTCGGCGATGGCGCCCTCGAGCATGTTCGCCGCATACGTCTCCCCCAGGTGGCGCAGCATCATCACCCCGGAGAGCATCATCGCCATCGGATTGATCTTGTTCATGCCGGCGTATTTCGGAGCACTGCCGTGGGTGGCTTCGAAGAGGGCGATCTCGTCACCGAGGTTCGCCCCGGGCGCCAGGCCCAGGCCGCCGACCAGCCCGGCCGCCAGGTCCGACAGGATGTCACCGTATAGATTCGGGAGCACGAGCAGGTCGTACTCCTTCGGGTTCTGCACCAGCTGCATCGACATGTTGTCGACGATGCGGTCATTGAACTGTATGTCCGGATGTTCCTGGGCGATCTCCTGTGCAACCTGGAGAAACAGGCCGTCCGTGAACTTCATGATGTTGGCCTTGTGGACCGCGGTCACGGTGCGCCGGCCGTGTGTCCGCGCGTATTCGAAAGCGAAATTCACGATCCTCTTGCTGGCGGTCACCGAAATCGGCTTGATGCTCAAACCCGAGTCGGGACGGATCGGCTTGTTCACCGCGTGAGAGATCTCGTCGATCATGGCCCGGGTCTGCGGCATTCCTTCCTGGAACTCGATCCCCGCATAGATGTCTTCGGTGTTCTCCCGGACGATGATCAGGTCGATCTCGTCATACCGCGAGCGCACCCCCGGGTAGCTCTTGCAGGGCCTGACCAGGGCGAACAGATCCAGCTCCTTGCGCAGTGCCACGTTCACCGAGCGGATACCCTTGCCGATGGGCGTGGTCAGTGGCCCTTTGATGGCGACCTTGTTTCGCCGGATGGACTCGAGCACGTGGTCCGGCATGGGCGAGCCGTACTTCTCAACCACACCCAGCCCGGCCGGCTGGATGTCCCAGTCGAACTCCACGCCGGTCGCCTCGAGCACGCGGCGGGTTGCCTCGCTGACCTCCGGGCCGACCCCGTCACCGGGGATCAGGGTCACACGGTGAGCAGCCATGAGCACCTATTATCGTTGCCATATGTCGCAGCCCGCTATGAACAACCCGTTCGAGACCCGAGCAACGAGTGACCAGGGGCGGGCGAATCACGCACTCTGGCTCGAACACGCGCGTGCCGAAAACCGGCGCGAGCTGGAGAAACTGATCGCCACCCTGCACGACGATTGTGAGTACGAGGTGGTACCTCTGGGCCAGAGGTGGCGCGGCAAAGACGAGGTGCGCCGGTTCTACCGCGGCCTTTGGGAAGCGATACCGAACGTCAAGCTCAAACTGCTGAACCGGATCGACGCCGACGACTGCGTGGTCGAAGAGTCAGAGGTCTACGGCCGGATGGACGGACCACTGTTCGGAATTGAGCCGAGCGGCGCCGAAGTCCGCTACCGGGTCGTCATCTTCTTCCCCGTGCGCGATGGCCGGTTCACCGGTGAGCGCGTGTACTTCGATGTTGCGGAGCTGGCCAGGCAAATCCCGGCGGCCAAGCGGCTGCTTGAGGCAACCCCGGCCTGAGCCGATATAATCGCGCCCGGCCATGAACGTCGCGGTCCCTAAGGAGATAACGGCGGGAGAGCGACGTGTCGCGTT
>Ga0209160_1003215_pt1 | contig 13401 bp, 11 predicted proteins | sample GraSoiAngelo_153_FD_186167 | JGI IMG/M metagenome (GOLD analysis project Ga0209160, IMG submission 186167) | Grasslands soil microbial communities from the Angelo Coastal Reserve, California, USA - 14_1009_12_40cm (SPAdes) (version 2) | ecosystem: Environmental > Terrestrial > Soil > Grasslands ...
ACACGCAGCGCTTTGCCGGCGAGCCGCGCGACGCCCAGGGCGTGGCCGTTCCCGGACTCACGATCACCTGGTCCTCGACGGACACGGCATTGGCGATTGCCGCAAGCGGCCTCGCGACGGCAGTGCGCCGTACGAACGCGGGTGGACGCAACGTGCGTGTACGCGCGACGACGGACGGCGTCACCGACTCGAGCGTCCAGATCCTCGTGCGCCAGATCCCCGTTGCCGTGCATCTGAACCCGAGCACCTTCCCGACACTCGCGTCGCTTGGTCAAAGCGTGAACGCGGCATGCGTGGTGCTCGACTCCGCGAACGACACCATCCCCAATCATTCGTGCGGCTGGTCCATCACCGGGACCGACAGCGGCGTCGTCACCTTCAGCACGAACAACGCCCCCGCGACGCGCATCACCGGGCGCAAGAATGGCGACGCCAACATCCAGGCCACGGCGTTTGCCAGCATTTTCGCGCCGAATTTCATTCAGGTCAGGCAGGCGGCCGCGCGCGTGGTGCTTCACCCCACGACGCTCGATACGTCACAAATCGTTGTGAACGACTCGATGCGGTTCATCGATTCAGTGTTCGATGCGAATGACTCGTTGCTGAGCGCGCCACCGGCGGCCGTCGTCTGGTCGTCCACCACGTCTTCCGCCACCGTGGATGCCAACGGCCACGTGACGGCCGGCTCCGGCGCGGGCGCGACTTTCATCGTGGCAACGAGCGGCACGTCGAAGGACAGCGCGCTGGTGGTCATCGTTCCGGCCGCCAACGCGAGGACGTTGAGCGGAGACGTACAGCCGATTTTTAGCCTGAACTGCGCCAGTTGTCACGACGGCGTCGGCACGTCGTTACCAGGCGTGCAGGACTTAACGGCGGGTCACTCGTTCGCGAGCATCGTGAACCATGCTGCGATTCAATCTGCCCTCAAGCGAGTACTTCCTTCGGTTCCCGATTCGTCCTACCTGGTGCACAAGATCCAGGGAACGAATCTCTTACCGCCCGCGAGGGGTTCCGGAGCGCGCATGCCGCTGAACGGAAATCCACTGAGCCGCGGCCAGATCAACACGATCCGTAACTGGATTCTGCAGGGTGCGAAAAACAACTAAGCGCGCTTGAGGTAGCGCCGGCCGCTGAGGAGATAGAGGAAAAGGAAAACCACCGTGAGGGCGCTGACGCCGTATTTCCACACCGCACTGGCGTCAGACGTCGACAACAAGCCCTCGATCGTGCCGGCGATCGCGAGCAGCGTCACGACCGCGCCGAGCATGCGCGCGGCGATCCGGCCCTCGAGGACAAGCGCGTCTTTGCGCGTGCGATCGCCGGGCGCAATCAGCGCCTTTGCCAAACGGAATCCCGCTCCAGCCGAAATAAATATCGCCGTCAGCTCGAGCACTCCGTGGCCAACGACGAATGTGACGAGATAGCTCAGCGCGTTGTAGTTCTTGAATAGCCCCAGGCCGAGCCCGAGCATCATCCCGTTGGCGAAGAGCAGCCAGGCTGTGAGCAGCCCACCCGTCATCCCACCGACGAACACGCCGAACGAGACTTGGATGTTGTTGGTGATGATGGCGGCCGCGATAACGGGTCGCTCTTCCCCCGGTGCTTCGGCATAGCCGCGTCCCTCCGCCGTTCGCTCCGCAGCCTGTTCGGCACGCCTGACCATGACGGGCGGCACGATTTCTTCGGCGAGCGACGGCCGCTCCCGAATCATGACGTAGCCCACAGTGGCGGGAATCGTGAACAGCAGAAACGCGAGCAAGACGTATTGCCACGACGCGACGACGGCTGCCGGGAAGTCGTACAGGATGTAGTGTAGCAACGGGGTGTGCTCTTTGCCCCGCGCGCGATACAGCGCGTTGTGTCCCGCGCTGACCACGCGCTCGAGATAATCGATGACGCGCGGATCGACCTGATAGGTCCGAGCACGGGCCAGATCCGCTGCCACTTCGCGGTATTGCGCCGCGAACGCGGGAATCTCGCCGGCGGACAATGCGCCGACCCCGGAGCGCTCCATGCGGAGCGCGGTTTCACGGAACGACTCCCAGCCGCTTCGTTTCTTCTCGACGAATCGCTCCGCGGGCACACTCATGCGACCGGCGGCACCGGCCTGTGGTCGGGCCGCAAAACGGCTCCGCCGCTTACGCTGCTCCTCCGCGAACACCGTGACGAGATACGCCTCCGGGTCCGCGTTGCGGCGCGGAATCCGGCCCTCGAATCGCCGCACGAAATCAGCGGTAATGCGAACCTGCACTTCGGGCGCCAGCTCGTTCAGCCGTCCCAGGAACCGGTCCAGCAGTCTGAACTCCTGCTCCGAGAGCTGGGGCGGCCCTGTCTCGAGTGGCTCGTCAGCCGGTTGCGTCGCTGCTCCAGTCTGCAGAGCCGCCCCCCTCCCCAACGTCCAATCCGTTGGCCGATCACGAACGACGATCGTCCCCGCCGCTATGTCGCCCGGCCGCTTGTTGCTTCGGTGGAGGAAGATCGTCAGCAGTGCAGGAAGGAGCGGCGGGACGAAGTAGGTATCCAGAATCCGCACCAGGTTGCGAACCACGGCCGCCGCCGGCGTGATCGGCCGGCCCGTGTCCATCACGACCCGAATGCCCAACGCCTGCTTGCCGGGGGTGCGGCCGCCGTTCAGCGCCTCGAACAGCGTGAAGTAGCCCCACACCAGGAAGAAGACCAGCAGCAGCATGAGCGCGGCCAGCCAGCCGCGCGCCGTTTTTCCTGTCTGCCCGACGACTGCGTCAAAAACCAATGCGAGCATGAGCAAGGCGAGCAACATGAAGAGAAGATCGAGCAACGCCGCCGCCAGGCGGGAGCCGATGCCGGCCAATTCAAAGTGGACGTCGACGTGCTCCGGCGTTTCGACGCCGTGGCGTTGCCGGAGATCGAGGTCTCGCGCGGAAGGCTGCACGTCCTCATCTTACCCTGCGACCGTCACTCGCGCAGGGAGCCGACTATTCCGGAGAATCTGAGCACCTCGAATCTGAGACCGATGCAGCTCGGCGAGATCCTCGACGGCAGCTTCAACATCTTTCGCCGCCACTTCGGCCTCTTCATGCGCCTCAGCATCCTGCTCGTCTGGTTGCCGACCGCGCTGGGGATTTACATCCAGCTCCGTTTCAGCGGCAACCCGCAGGCGATGCTCGCCTTTTTCGAGGAGCACGCGGCGAGCGTGGTGTTATGGGGACTCGTGATGCTGGTGGTGTTTACGACGGCCGGCCTGCTACTCCGGACCGGGACGATTCGCATCATCTCCGACTCGTATCTCGGACAAGAGCCGACGTTGGGATCGGCGCTCCGCTTGGGCGCTTCGAAGATCATCCCGCTCCTGCTCGTGACGCTCAGCAAGAGCCTGCTGCTCGTGTTGCTTATGTTCTTCGGAGTGTTGGTCGTTCTCTTGCTCGGCGTCTCCTCCAAGATCATCGGAGGCGTTGGCGCGCTATTCGCGTTCGCCGCCGGTTGTGCGCTCTTCTGGTTCGTCCCCTATGTCGCCACCGCGTACGGCGTGACGACTCCGGTGGTCGTGCTGGAAGACCTGTCCAGCTCGTTCGACGCGTTCGGCCGCTCGTGGGACCTGACTCGCGGCGCGCGCGGCAAGCTCTTCGCAACCGTCGCGGTCACGTTGCTCATCTCCCAATTTCTGCCGGGAATCGTGGTGAGCGGCATGAGCACCGCGGTGGGTCTGACCGCCGGCTCGAACTGGCAGCCGTTCTTTGCCGTGCTCGGCTCGCTTCTGGGAATCGTGCTCGCGCCGATTCTGCCCTGCGCGCTCACGCTCGCGTACTATGACCTGCGCGTGCGGCGAGAAGCCTTCGACATCCAGATTCTGAGCGAGCAGCTGGGCGCACGCTGATTTTCCAAACTCCTCTGCCTGCAGTTCCGCCAGCGCCTCCCCCAGCAGTGGATTCGCTGCGACGCGTGGTGGGCCAGGTGTTCTCGCGTCCCGAATTCCAGTGGGTGGAACGTCATCGCGTGCTCAGCTGGCTGCTCCAGCAGTGGGACAAGTTTCGAGACTGGCTCAACCGCCTCGCGGAGCAGCATCCCACCGGTTACAACATCGGCCTCGGCCTCCTGGTGATCGTGCTCGTCGTGCTCGTAGTGCACATCGGATACGTCGTCTGGCGGATCGTTCGGCCTGGCGCGCGCACTGGAGCACGGGCGACCACGGCGCGGCCGGGAATCATCGTCAATGCCGCCTGGCACGTCGCGCGCGCGGAGGAGCTGGCGCGGGCCGGACATTATGCCGAAGCACTCGCGCACCGGTTCCTCGCGGCCGTCCTCGAGCTGGACCGCATCGGGGCACTCCGCTTCCACGCCTCCAAGACTCCAGCTGAATACGTCGGCGAAGCGAGGCTCGACGAATTGGGTCGCGCTTCGCTCGCACGCCTGGTCACGCAGCTCTACCGTCATCTCTTCGGCGCGGTGCCGTGCGACGAGCGAGAGTATCAATCCTTCGGCATCGCCGCCCAGGAGCTGGCGACACGGCAGCATGTCCTACCGGCTTGAAATCGGACTGGCGCTCCTCCTCGCGAGCGCGATTGGGGTAGCGATTTGGGCCGCGAACCGGGCGCCCCGGACACCGCAGTTCGACCTGCGCCCCTCGACCTACCTCAGTGGGCCCGACGGCAGCAAAGGTCTGTATGAAGTGCTCCGCAGTCTCGGTCGGGTGACGGAGCGTCGCCGGACGCCGCTCTTCACCTTGGCCGAGGAGCGCGCCCCCCCCCATCGTCCCGCGATCCTCGTGCTCCTGAACCCCGCCATCGGATTGCAGGACGCGGAGCTGCAGCAGGTCGTGCGATTCGTGCGCGGCGGCGGCGCGGTGTTGGCGACAGGATGGGGCGGCGGTGTCACACGCTGTGCCGGTTGGCGTACGCAGCACGCGTTGCCCTCCCCTCGCGAGGACAGCATCGCGGTTCGGTTACCGAAGTCCGGGGAGCGCTTATGGCTGCCGCGGGCAGAGCGGGTGCTGACACGGATCATTGCCGAGGACACGGCGGCGACCGCGCTTCAGGGACTGGTAAAAGGTGAAGCGGGATCGGAAACCGGGATCTGTGGAGCGCTGGTCCCGTTCCAGCAGGACACCGTCATCGCCGCCGTGAATCACCGGCCTGTGATCTTGCGGCTGTCCTACCGCGGCGGTGGGACCATCACACTCGTCGCGGATCCAGGATGGTTCACGAATCGCGTCTGGCGGAGCACCGACGTACCCATTGTTGCCTTGCCGCTGCTAACGCCGCGTCCGGAGAGGCCGGGCAGAGTTGCCTGGGACGAATATCATCAGGGGTTCAGTGATAAGAGCGCGACGTCGCTGGCGGCTCACACGTGGAGTTGGTTACGCAGCTCGCCCACCGGATGGGCGGTCCTGCAGCTCGTCGCGGTGGGATTGATCTGGTTGGCGCTCGCCGCGGTACGGTTTGGTCCGGCCCGTTCCGTGATCGAGCGGCGCCGTCGCTCGCCGCTCGAGCATCTCGAAGCGCTGGGCGCCGGTCTCGAGAGCGCGGACGATGCGGACACAGCGGTCCGGCGCCTCGCGCTCGGACTGCGGCGCCGCTTGGGACGCGGCGTCCAGTCGAACGACGAGAACGTGGTGCCGTGGCTCGAAAGTCTGGAGCTCGCGACGCGAGGCCCCAAAGGACGGGCGGCGGTTCGCCGGCTTCGCAATTTCTTGACGGTACGGGATCGCGACCCCGCTCGCGTCCTGCATGCTGCCCAAGCCGTGGAGGACGTGTGGGAGGAGCTGCGCCCGCGCACGACGCGCAACGCATCGTAGCAGCCCTGCGCCAGGTGGTGCTGGGACAAGAGGCCGCAACCCGCGAAGTGCTGGTCTGCCTGCTGGCACGCGGGCACATCCTGCTCGAAGGCGTGCCGGGCACCGCGAAGACGCTGCTCGTGCGCACGCTCGCGCTCGCGCTCGACGTGCGGTTCGTGCGCATCCAGTTCACGCCGGATCTGATGCCCGCCGACATCACGGGCATCACGCTGCTAACCGGCACGCACGAATTCTCGTTCCGGCCGGGACCGGTCTTCGCCGACCTGATCCTCGCCGACGAGATCAACCGGGCGCCCGCGAAAACCCAGGCAGCGCTGCTCGAGGCGATGCAGGAGCGCACGGTGACGGTGGACGGCCAAAGTCACCCGCTCTCCACCACGTTCACGGTGTTCGCCACGCAAAATCCCATCGAGTTCGAGGGCACCTATCCGTTGCCCGAAGCCGAGCTAGACCGTTTCATGGCGAAGGTGCTCATCGGTTATCCTGCCGCTGCGGTAGAGCAGGGAATCCTCACTCGCTATGTCGAGGGCTTCGAGGCCGATCGCACGGACACGTACGGCGTCGCTCCGGTCGTCAGCGCCGATGGGCTGGAGCGGTTGCGCCAGGCCGTGGATACCGTGCGCGTAGAGCCGCTGATCACGGCCTACATCACCGCCATCGTTCGCGCGACGCGCGAAGCCGCGTCGCTCACACTCGGCGCGAGCCCGCGGGCCGGCGTGGCGCTGTTTAAGGCGGCGCGCGCCGCGGCACTGCTCGAGGGCCGGGACTTCGTCATTCCCGATGACGTGAAGCTGCTCGCCCCATCCGTGCTGCGACACCGCGTCAACGTCGCGCCGGAGCTCGAGCTCGAGGGCGTGACCGCGGATCAGGCGCTCAAGGCCATTCTCGATCGCATTGAGGCTCCCACCGCTTGAGTTTCGTCACGCTGGTAGCCGTCAGCGCGGTCATCGCCGGCTTTGTTGCACTCTGGTATCTGCTGGGCAGCCGCGCCGGCATTCTGTGGACGTCGCGGGCGCTCCTCGTCGGCGCGGTGCTCTCGCTGCTGGGCGTGCTCGGGCACTGGTTCCCGTCGGCGCTCGACATCATGCTCCTTGCCGATCTCGCGCTTGTCATCTTGATGTGGATCGACGCCGGGCTGGCGCGTCCGGTGACCGTCGCACGCGAACCGCTGCCGGCGCTGTCCGTGGGTCACACCGGCGCAGTCACCTATCGCTGGACGAACGACTCGCGCCGGCCGGTGCGACTGCGAGTCAGGGAAGTGCGTCCCACGATTCTCGGTGGCATTCAAGCTTCCCGCGCGGTGACCGTCGCCGCTCGATCTACCAGACGCGAAGACGTGCCTGTCGTACCAGTGCGCCGCGGACGGGAAAGCAGCGGAGAAGGCGGATTCGTGATCGACAGCGCGGGTCCGCTAGGACTCGGCCGCCGTCGAGTGAGAATCGCACTGCCGTGGGAGGTCGTGGTGTATCCGCCGCTCGTTTCCATGCGTCTGCGAGCTTCCGTAGCTGAGGCGCTGCGCCGCGAGGCGGGAATGCGGCCGATTCGTCAGCTCGGCGAGGGACGCTTGTTCGAGTCGCTGCGCGAGTGGGTGCCGGGCGATGATCTGCGGCACATCGATTGGAAGGCGACGGCCCGACGCAATAAGGTCATCACGCGTCAGTACGAGGCCGAACGTCGCCAGCAGGTGTTGTTGATGCTGGATACGGGCCGGCTGATGACGGCGCAGATCGCGTCAGGTGTTTCGCGGCTCGACTTGGCGGTGCAGGCAGCGCTGGAGCTCGCGTACGCGGCGGCGCAGCACGACGACAACGTCGGCATCATGGCGTTCGCCGACGGCGTGCAGCATTTCGTCGCGCCGCAGCGCGGCCGCACCGGCGTGCGCCGCGTGCTCGACGTGCTCGCGGTGCTGGAGCCGAAGTTGGTCGAGCCCGATTATCCCGGTGCCTTTCGGTATCTCGCGGCGCGGAACCGCAAGCGCGCGCTGACGGTGCTGTTCACCGACGTGATCGACCGCTTCGCATCGGATGCGCTGGTTGCGAACGTCGCGACGTTACGGCCGCGCCATCTGCCGCTGGCGGTGACGCTGCGCAATGCTGAGCTGGACGCCGTGGCGATGCTGCGACCCGAGACGACGCGCGATGCATTTCGCAAGGCGGCCGCGGAGGAGCTGCTGCACGCGCGCGAGGAGGCGCTCGGCCACATGCGCCGGGCGAGGGTGCTGGTGATCGATGTCACACCGGAGCGCGCCGCCCAAGCCGTGGTCGCGAAGTATCTCGATCTGAAGCGGCGCGGCACGCTCTGAATCACTGTCTGGCCGCGGCACCCGCCGTATAGTATGTTCGGACCCCAAGCTCACGGATTGGACTGGATGCGCGGTCTCAATCGAGCCATACCCATCGCCTCGCTGGCGGCGGCGCTCGCCGGCGCCTCCTGCTCCTTCCCGACCGACAAAAGCGACAAAGTGTTCGTGACGCTCGATGCTCCCGCCCGCGTGGTGTTGCGCGGTCAGGACATGTCGATCTACGCGCAGGCGTGGCACGTGGTCGGCATCGACACGCAACGGATCGGCAACGTCGACTTCGCGTTCAGCACGGGCAGCAGCACGATCGCCCGGGTCGAGAAAAACACCGGCGGGTATGCCACCGTTACCGGCGTGAACAGCGGTACCGTGGACATCGGTGCGCGCGCGATCGCATTCGATAAAGCGCAGGAGGCGGACCTCGTCGTGCGGGTATCGAATCCCCTCGAGATCGACAGTGTCCGCCCCAAGATCGCGAACTACGGCCAGGTGGTGACCGTTTACGGCGTCGGTGTCGATTCGATGTTCCTCGCGAGTCTCGGCGGCGTGGCTCTGATCGAATATCCGTTCTCGCGCCTGCGGGACAGCGCGGCTGGGCTGGGACGCATCTCGTTCTGGGTGCCGCCGCCGGCGCGCTCGGATTCGCTGTTCTTCCTCGGGGCAGGGGTGTTCGGCAAGGATACGGCGATTACCCGCGTCCTGAGGGACGACATCTTTGAGCCCAACGATACCTTCCCCGCGAACATCAATCTCGACCTGGGTGGGCCGTGGCCGGGCACCATTCTCGCGCCGATTCTCTTCACGAATCCGGCCCTGGCTTTCGAGCCGGTCGATCGCGCGATCGGGCTGGGGGAGGACTGGTTCCGATTCAGCGTCAGCGATAGCACGCAGCCGTTGACGTTCTTCATCACCTATCCGTCGATTTTCGGCGACACCGCCGGCACGAGGACGTTCCTGCTCGATTCATTGGCGTACGCGACGGGAGCGCCGGGTGACCCAGTCCAAAAGTTCTATGGACGCCCGGGAGCCGACTACGTGGGCTCGGATTTTTATCTGTGCAAAGGATATCAGTTCCAGCCCGCGCAGGTGTCGCGCGAGTCGACCGTCGTGGCATTGAAGACGTTACCGAGCCACGCCATTCACATCATCACGTTCTTTTCGCGGCCCCAACGGTACGGGTTGACCGTGGCACGGGGCTATTTCACGGCGGACAAGCGCATCAGGCCGGACGCCTACGAAGAGAATGACTTTTGTCACTACGCGGACAGCGTGCCTGGCCAGCCAAGCCCCAAGCCCCGCATCCACGTGACGACCGCGGGATTCAGCGACACGATGAACATCGACAATCCCTTCGAGATCGACTGGTATCGGCTCGAGGTGCCCTCGCACAACTTGGGAGACTCAGTCCTCATTCGTCTTCAGGGGCGGCCCTTCGTTGCCGGGCAGGACTCCTCCGATATCGATCTGTATGTGTTGACGGTGCCCGATTCCGCGAGCGGTACGACGCTTACCGAGGTCGGATCGTCGGTCAACGCCGGGTCCACCGAAGATTTGATGGTCGATCTCGCGGCGGGATCGTATTACCTGGCCGTCATCGATTATGCCGGTGTGGCGGAGCGCTACTCCTTGTGCATTCGCGGTATCCCGTTCCTGTCCACGCCGCGGTCATGCAACCTGATTCTGCCCGGACCCCCAGCCCCTGGGCCCACGCGCAGCAAGTTGCGGCCGCAAGCGTCGCCGATGGTTGGCGCGCCCGGCGGGCGTCGCCCGTTCTTTCCACCGCGCCGGCGCCCATGACCGGTGCGGCAGGATCCATGATGGAGTGCCTTAAGTGCCACACTCCGCTCCCGGACGGCAGCAAGTTCTGCTACGCCTGCGGCGCGGATGTGACCGGTGGCGGCACGATGGGCGCGAGTAGCGGCGTCGAAGGATTGATGCAGCGCCTGCAACGGCTCGTCGAAGGGAAGTACCGAGTCGAGCGGATGGTCGGCAAAGGCGGGATGGGCGCCGTGTTTCTCGCCCATGACCTGACGCTCGAGCGCGAAGTGGCGATCAAGGTGCTGCCGCCCGACATCTCGATGGACGAGCATATCGTCAAGCGCTTCCAGCAGGAAGCGAAGACGGCCGCCAAGCTCGATCACACCAACATCATTCCGATCTACCGCGTCGAGAGCGAAGGCGGGCTCAACTATTTCATCATGAAGTACATCGCGGGCACGTCACTCGAGGACGTGCTCGATCAGAAGCAGCCGCTCAATAACGACTACCTCCAGCGGGTGCTCTGGGAAGCGGCGTGCGCGCTGGGCCACGCGCATCAGCGCGGCGTGGTCCACCGCGACGTGAAGCCGGCCAACATCATGTTCGACCACGACGGCCGCGTGATGCTGACCGATTTCGGCATCTCCAAGGCGTTGCAGGCCGCCAGCGGCTTCACCGGCACCGGCATGATCATCGGCACGCCGCACTATATGGCGCCCGAACAGGCGAAGGGCGCCACGGTCGACGGCCGGGCGGATCAATATTCGCTCGGCGTCGTCGGCTACCGGATGATCATGGGTGAGCTGCCGTACACTGGCGATTCCGTTCACACAATCCTCTATAAGCACATCTTCGAAGAGGTCCCGCGGGCTGCCTCCAAGCGCGGCGACACGCCGGCATTTCTGACTACTGCGATTTCGCGAGCCTTGTCGAAGGAGCCCGACCAGCGCTTTCCAACCATGGAAGATTTCGCGACCGCCGTTTGGCCGGAGCAGCCGGTCGCTTCACCGAAAACCGGCACGGCGCACAAGGGCCGGCGTCCACCACCGCCGCGCGCGCGCACCGCGACCGCCGACGCTCCCACGGAAGTGACGACCGCGCCGACGACGCCGATTCCGCGCGCCGGAATCAAGATTCCGGCGGCGAAGAAGAAGCGCTCTGGGGTGGGCATGCTCGTCGGCGCGATCGTTGTCGTGGCCGCCGGCGTCGGCGGTTACCTCGCCATCGGCAGGAAGTCTGCGGCTGGTTTACCTCCCGCTCCACCGCCGCTCGCCGCGCCAGTCGAGACGGTGCGGGTTGCCGCGCAGCCTCCGCCACCGCCGCCGCGCCACGGCAATGACCGCCGTCAGACGAGCACCCCTCCGCCCGCGCCTCCACGGGCAGCGGAACAGGGATCCATCACGGTGAACTCGATCCCGCCGGGCGAGGTGTTCATCGATGGCCGCGACGCTGGGCCAACACCTGTTGTCGAGTACGCGGTCCCGCCGGGCCGCCACACGATTCGCGTCGAACGCGCGGGCTACAAGACCAAGAGTGAAACGATCGACGTCTCGCCGAGCGCTCCCGTCCGCAAGACGTGGGTGCTCGATCCGGAGGGGTGATCATGCGCACGCGTCTCTCGCTGGCTGTCTTGTTTGCGTTCACGTCCGCGCCGTGCATCGCGCAGACGATTCAAAATCCCACGCTGCGCCGGGCACAGCAGGCGTTCGACAATCTCGATTACCGCCAGGCATTGACCGTGGGACAGGCGGCGTTGCGCGAGCGCCTGACCGGCTACGAGCGCGCCCGCGCCTACGAGCTGCTCGGCTTCACCTACAGCGGAATGGATTCGATCCTGCGTGGCGTGGACGCCTTCAAGCAGGTGATTCTGCTCGAGCCGGAACGCGAGCTCGACCCGACCAAGACGTCGTCGAAGGCATTGAGCGCGTTTCAGGTGGCACTCACCCAGGTGCTCGTGATCCGTCAACTGCACGTGGACAGCGTCACGTTCATCGGCGGGCAGGGCGCAGTCGCTGTGCGCTACACCGTGACTCAGCCGGCGCGCGTCGTGACACGCGTCGTGAGCGGTCAGACGTCGGTCAAAATTGATTCAACCGTGGCCAGTGGCCAGGTCAACATCCGCTGGCCCGCTCGCTTGGCGAGCGGTGATCCGGTGCCGGCCGGGGACTACAACGTCATTGTGGAAGCAGCGATCGGGCAGAACAACTTCGCCACGTCACTGCCCATTCGGATCTCCCACGGCGCCGTCGATACGCTGCCGCATCTCACCAGCCTGCCGGGCTACACGTACCTCCCGGAGACGGAAGTACCGCCGAAGAGTTGGCGACCGATGGGACTCGCGTCCGTCTATACCGGGGCCGCGCTCGCCGGAACCGCGGCGCTCTCGAACGGCAATCTCGGTTCGACCTCGTTGCGTGAAGGCGGAATCATCGGCGCTGGGCTGGTGGTCGCCGGATTCGTGATGACCTTGAAAAAGCCCGCTCCCCAGCCGGCGCGCGGCAACATTCTCTACAATCAGCTGTTGCGCGAGCAAATCTCCCGGCGCAACACCGAGATCGCGCAGGAGAATACACGGCGGCGCCAGCAGGTGGCGTTGAGTGTGGTCCCGCTGCCACGAACGGGAGGTGGGCGATGAGCGGACATGCAGGGCGGTTCGGCGGTTGGGCGGTTTGCGGGTTTATCGTCCTGCTAACGGCCCAACCGCTCAACGCCCTGACCGCCCAACACTTCTCCATCGGCCCCGAGGTCGCGTTCGGAGACTACCGCGAAGTGTCTTCCGACCTGCACTATCGCGGCGTCGGCGGAGGCGCCACGGCGACCGTGACGTGGAGGAAATTCTCCGCCGATATCGCGATCTCGAAGGTGACGTACAAACCGACGAGTGACGGGACCGCGACGCAGCAGTTCGATGCCCGCGAAGTCGATGTGCGCCTTCGTTATTACGTCTCGGGCCCCATCAGTGCCGAGCTGGGGTTCGTCAATCGCAAAGCGGATCCGGAGTTCGAGGCGCAGTCGATGGGTGCGATTACAGCGGGTGCGCATATGGGCTACCTGCTCGGGCCCGGCGTGCACATGGCGTTGAGCGGCGGCCTGATGTTCGGCCCGCGGTTCTCAGGCGGCGGCACGATCTCACCACTCGGCGCGCTGCGTCTGGGACTGGGACTGACCGTTGACGCGTTGCGCGGCCGGTTGCGATTCAACGGCGACTACGATTTTCAGCGCATTTCGCGGAAAACGAACGACGGTAGCGGCGACTTGCCGGCGCCGATTCAGCAGTCGCTGGGCCGCGCCGGGATGGCGGTCGCCTTTTAGCACCTTGTTTCAGGCCTTGACAGCGCACCAGATACAGGGAGATTAGACTCTCGCACATGAACTCGCTCGCGCTGCTGCTGCTCGTCGTCGTCCTGCTCCTGAGCCTTACACTGTTCAGGACGGGGTTCGCGGCGCGCGCGGAGTTGACAATCTAGCAGAGTCGTAACGACTGAAGACCGGCGCCGCGGACCCAGCAAGGTCCGCGGCTTTTTTTTACCGCGGAGCGAGGAGGAGGAAGCCATGCATCGGGATGTGATCATCT
>Ga0209160_1003216_pt1 | contig 13392 bp, 13 predicted proteins | sample GraSoiAngelo_153_FD_186167 | JGI IMG/M metagenome (GOLD analysis project Ga0209160, IMG submission 186167) | Grasslands soil microbial communities from the Angelo Coastal Reserve, California, USA - 14_1009_12_40cm (SPAdes) (version 2) | ecosystem: Environmental > Terrestrial > Soil > Grasslands ...
CCGCAGGATCAGGCTGAGAGGATGCAGGTGGCCGCGCCGCGCCAGGGCGGGGACGAAGGTGACGTCCATCCACTCCCGCTCGCCGATGGTCTCGAGGCGGGCGTCGGCGAGCGCGCCTGTGCGGGCCGTCAGCATCGACTCGATCTCGTTCTTCACGGCGTTGGCCCTGGCTCCGCGGGCGGCCCGCTGATCCGCGGGCAGCGATCCAAGCCCGCGCAGGGTGGCGGTCATGACACCCTTCTTTCCGAGCAGGTCGATCCGAAGCTGTTCGAGAGTTGCCTCGTCGGGCGCCGCGGCGATCTGTTCCCGGGCGGACCTCACCAGCTGGTCCAGGTCGGCTGTTCCGCTCGCCTGACCGCCCTGCATCATCCCTCCAGGCGCGCCTGACTAACGCTCGAAGGGTTCACGGCTGCGGGGGCTTAGCTCACCTTCGCCGGCGTGCCGCGGGCGATTTCGATCAGCTGGGTGAAAGACTGGGCGTCGCGGACGGCGAGGTCCGCCAGCATCTTCCGGTTGATGTTTACGCCGGCCAGCTTGAGCCCGTGCATGAACTGGCTGTAGGGCATCCCCTGGGTGCGGGAGGCCGCGTTGATCCGGGCAATCCATAGCTTGCGCATGTCCCGCTTGCGGGCGCGCCGGTCGCGGAACGCGTACTGCAGCGCATGCATGACCGCCTCATTGGCCGGCCGGAAGAGGGTCCGATGTGTCATCCGGTAGCCCTTGGCGAGCTTGAGGATCTTCTTGTGACGATTGCGGGCGGTGACCCCGCGTTTTACCCGTGGCATGGCAGGTCTCCTCTACAGGTAGGGCGCAACTCGGCGAATCCGGCGCGCGTCGACCGTTGTCAGACTCAACAGCTTGCTGTATTGCCGTTTCCGTCGCGGGCTCTTGTGACCGAGCAGGTGGCTCTTCTGGGCGTGTGGCCGCACCACCTTGCCGGTCTTGGTCAACCGGAACCGCTTGGCCGTGGCGCGATGGGTACGCATCTTGGGCATTTCTTCTCCTTTAAGGCGCCTTGGCGGCCGCGGCGGCAGCGGCCGTGCCTGCCGGCGCCAGAATCATGATCATGTTCCGGCCTTCCAGCAGGGGGGTGCGCTCCACGGTGCTGATGGCCTTGAGGTCTCGCGCCATCCGCTCCAGCAGGTTCTTGCCGATGTCCTGGTGGACCATCTCCCGGCCGCGGAACATGATGGTGAGCTTGACCTTATCGCCCTCCTCGAGGAACGACTTGACCGCGTGAAATTTCGTCTGGAAGTCGTGCTCACCGATCTTGGGGCGGAGTTTCATCTCTTTGACCTTGATGACGTTGTGCTTGCGCCGTCCATCCTTATCCTTCTTGAGACTCTCGAACTTGAATTTGCCGTAGTCCATGATCCGGCAGACCGGGGGCTGGGCCTGAGGGGCCACTTCTACCAGATCCATCTCGCGCTCGACGGCGAGCGCCTTGGCGCGGTCGATGGCGAGAACACCCAGTTGCTCGTTACGGTCGTCGATGACACGGACTTCGGCGGCGCGAATCTGGTCGTTGATCCTGAGTTCCCTAAAAGCCGTTGATCAAACCTCCTCTACTGACAAAAAAAGATAGCCCAGGGCTATCTCGCGTCCTCGGACCTCTTCGGCGCGGCCTGGAGGTGAGAGCCGGACAGCCTCTCTTGGCGCCGGGAATTGTACCACGGGGACGGATGACCTAAACGGCTGGCTGCGACTCGCCGAGCAGCCGCTCGACGAACGCGTCCACGCTGAGAGCCACCTGGTCGCCGCCCTCTCGGAGCCGGACGTTGATCGTCCCGGCTTCGATCTCGCGGTCACCCAGCACCGCCATGTAGGGAACCTTCTGCAGCTGTGCGTCCCGGATCTTGGCCTGCATCCGCTCGCTGCGCGAATCGACCTCGACCCGAAGGTCACGAGCCCGGAAGCGATCCGCCAGTCTCTGCACCGCCTCCAGGTGGCGATCCGCGATCGGAATGAATACCACCTGCACTGGCGCCAGCCAGACCGGGAAGGCGCCCCCGTAGAGCTCGATCAGGTATGCCATGAATCGCTCGAAGGAACCGATGGGGGCACGGTGAATCATCACCGGCCGTTCCATTTTCTGGTCGGCCGTCACGTACTCGAGGCCAAAGCGTTCGGGCATCAGGAAGTCGATCTGGTTGGTCGAGAGGCTGAATTCGCGGCCGATGGCGTCCTTGATCTGGACGTCGAGCTTGGGCCCGTAAAAGGCGGCGTCGCCCGGGGCCTCGACAAACCGATGGCCGGCGGCACGCAAGGCGTTCCTGGCGGCGTCCTGGGCTCTTTCCCAGATGGCGGGGTCGCCCATCCATTTACTGCTCACGTCATCGCGCAGAGACAGCCGGAACCAGAAGTCCTTGACGCCCAGGGCCTGGTAGACGCGCAGGATCAGCTGAACCACCCTTTCAAACTCCTCGCTCAGCTGGTCGGGCCGGCAGAAGATGTGGGCGTCGTTAATGGTGAACGCCCGCACCCGGATCAGGCCGGACACCTCGCCGGATTTCTCGTAGCGGTAGACGGTGCCGAGCTCCGCCAGCCGGACCGGCAGGTCGCGGAAGCTCCGCGGCTTGTGGGCATAGATCCGGATGTGATGAGGACAGTTCATCGGGCGCAGCTGCCACTCCTCGTCCTCCATCCGGGAGGGCGCGTACATGGACTCGCGATATCTCTCCCAGTGTCCGCTCATCTTGTAGAGCTCGAGCCGGGCAATGTCCGATGTCCGCACGTGCTGGTATCCGTCACGACGCTCGAGCCGCAGGACGAACTCCTCGAGCAGTCGCCTGACGGTCGCCCCCTTGGGCAACCAGAGCGGCAGCCCTCGCCCTACCATCTCATCGATCAGGAACAGGTCCAGGTCCTTGCCCAGCTTTCGGTGATCTCGCTTGGCCGCCTCTTCCAGCCGGCGCAGGTGCTCCTCGAGCTCTGCCTCGGTCGGGAAAGCGGTGCCGTAGATCCGGGTCAGCATCTGGTTCTTCTCACTGCCCTTCCAGTAGGCGCCGGCGATCGAGAGCAGGCGAAATGCCCCCAGCTGCCCGGCGTCCTTTACGTGGGGCCCCAGGCAGAGGTCGACGAAATCACCCGTCCGGTAGAGCCGGGCCGTCGAGTCGGTCACCTTGTCCCGGATTAGCTCCAGCTTGAGCGGCTGGCCAAGCCGGGTGAAGAGCGCGAGTGCCTCGTCACGAGCCACCTCCTCCTTGATGAATGGAGGAGCCGCCTTGACGATCTCTCGCATCCGGGTCTCGATCTTCGGCAGCTGCTCCGGCAGCAACCGGTCCTTGAAGGCAAAGTCGTAGTAGAAGCCCTCATCGGTGGCCGGGCCGATGCCGACCAGGGTGCCGGGGAAGAGGTCCAGCACGGCAGCCGCCATTACATGGGCGGTGGAGTGTCGAAGGGTGTCGAGATCGTCGTCCATTAATCCTGCCTCTAAGAAGTCAGGAAAGTATACGGAGGCGAGGGCCGATCCAGGCCCGGGCCGTGCCCGCCGGCCCAAAGCGCGCCGGAGGTGAGGGCCGATTAGGCCCGAGCCGGGCCGCCGGCCCAAAGCGCGCGTCGTAACGCGCGCAATAGAGGCGTAACGCGCGCAAGAGAGGCGTCTGTATGCGAGGGCGGGTGCTATCCGGCGCGGAGGCGCTGCAGTCCGGCCGGCATGTCCTCGCGGGTGACGCTGCCGTCCAGCGCCGCCTCCATGTCCGGGTGCACCTGGAAGATGATGGAGAGCTGGTGGGCCAGCGGTACGATCCGGCCGCGTCGGGATTGATTTCGGAGGCGCTCCTGGCGAACGGGGTCGAGGGCGCAACACCGGATGCTGCAGTAGCGGGCGGTCGCCTTGTTGACAGGACGATCGCAACCCGGATGCGCACAGGTCTTATTCGGAGCGGTTTGCTTCAAACCGTGAGCGACCTCCTCTTTCTCCCTTGCTCGATGTCTCTGCCGAGACCCATTCCCCAGAAGCGCGCTACTGATTATGCTCCGCACGCTCAAGGTGTCAAGCATTGTTCGTCGTTTTCCACATCGCGTCCGCGACCAGAGGAAGACCTGTTGATAAGCACGCGCCTTCATCAAGGTCTGCGCAAACGGTGTAAAGAATTTGCGCGCTGTCGCGGCGCGCGGACCGTTCTACAACGGGGTGGAGGGAATCCGCGGCTTCAACTCTCCGGCGCGGCGCCGCTCGAGCAGGTCTGATGCGAGTTGAGGCAGCCCGGTGGCATCGTCCACGCCGCGAATCCAGATGGCGTCGGCCCCGAATCGCTTGGCGCGGCGCACCTGGTGGGGCAGGGTGCAGAGGGCGATGATCACCGGCCGTGGGAAGCCGATCGCCGCCAGCACCACGCCGAATACATAAGCGGTATCCGCCTCCCAGATCTGCATGTCGAACAGGATCAGGCTCGGTTTGAGCCGCTCACAGAGCGCCTGCACGTCATCGGTGGGGAGCGCCGTCTCGGCACGATAGCCGCGGCTGCCAAAGAGCTCCTGGTAGGCAGCCGCCTGCTTGGGATCGTTTTCGAAGATGATGACGGTGTCCGCCGCGCTGTCGGGATCAGTGGCCATGGACCGACCGAAATTATTGCATTTGCCGGCCGCCGTAAGCGAGGAGGCCGCGCCGCGTTAGAAATCTAAGGACTATTTCATCGCTCAGGTCCCCTGACCCGTCGGGTCGGGGGACTTTTTCGTCTGCAGCCAACCAGCCAGGCGGCTCGCGTCCAGGTTGCCGCCGGTGAGGACGGCGACCGTGGATCCGCTCCCCGCAACTTTCACTCGCCCGCACGCGATCGCAGCCACCGAGGCGGCGCCGGCCGGCTCGACTACCAGCCTGGCATCGAGCACAACGCGTCGGAGCCCATCCAGGATGTCCGCATCGTCGAGGCAAACCACTTCGTCGACGAACCGCCGGACCATCGCCAGGTTGAGGGCAGTCGCGTAGGGAGCCGCCAGGCCATCGGCGACAGTCTCGATCCGCTCCAGCACCACCGGCCGGCCGGCTCTCAGGCTTTCGCTGACCACCGCCGCCCCCACCGGTTCGACGCCCACGACCCGGACCTCCGGCTTCACGGATTTGATCGCCAGGGCCAGCCCCGAGATCAATCCGGCGCCCCCGACCGGTACCACCACCAGGGCGAGGTCCGGAACCGCCTCGAGGATTTCCAGGCCAACCGTACCCTGGCCGGCGATCACGCGCTCGTCGGCAAAGGGATGGACCAACCGCATGCCCCGAGCTTGCTGCTCCCTCTCCACGGCCTCCTGCAGCCGGACGGAAGGGGTCTGGATGATCTCGGCGCCGAACCTGCGCATGGCGGCCAGCTTGGTCTGGGGCGCGGTCTGTGGGGCGACCACCAGGCACTGGATGCCCAGGCTGCGAGCAGCCAGGGCCAGCGCCTGGCCATGGTTGCCGGCGGATAGGGTGATCACCCCCCGCGCTCGCTCATCGGCGGTCAGCTGCAGGACCGCGTTGAAGGCGCCGCGAGGCTTGAACGATCCCGTCCGTTGGAGGTTCTCGGCCTTGAGCAGCAGCGGCCCCAGACCAAGGGCCTCACCGCTGACCATGGGTGTCCTGAAGATGTGTGGTCGGATACGCTCGGCGGCTTCGCGCACAGTCTCGACGGTGATCGGCGCCGCGGTCAGGCCGGCATCGTCGGCGCCGGTTATCTGAACAGGTCCAGGGGCAGGAAGGCCGACACGATCCAGTTCGGCGCGTCGACGATTTCGCTGATGCGCAGGTCGACCGCGACGCTACAGAGCACGTACGCATCCTCGCCTGAGAGACCGTAGGCAATCCCCAGGTGCTCGATCATGTGGCGCACCGCATTCTTGCTCGCCTCCATCAGATCGGGGGCGACGCCGCAGGTGACGTGGTAGCCGAAGTCGCTGTGGTGCGCCCGGATGTTACCCGGGTAGGCGAACTGGAGCTCTTTGACCGACATGTCCTTGCGAACCGTGAAACGGAGCGCGCATTGCATGGGCGCCTCGATCCCGGTCCCGCAGACCTCGCCGTCGCCCTGGGCAGCATGGGCGTCCCCGCAGGAAAATAGCGCCCCAGGCACCCGGACCGGAAGGTACAGGCTCGACCCCATCACCAGCTGCTTGATATCGATGTTGCCACCGACCGCGCGGGGCGGGATGGTGGTGAACGCACCATCCTCGTCCCAGGCGAGTCCCATCACGCCAAGGAATGGCTGGAGCGGAACTCTGATGCCCGGCTGGAGCTCGGTGTGGTCGAGTTCCTTCAGCTCCCACAGGTGCAGGTGCGCCTTCGGAAAATCCTCGGCGAGCAGGCCGAACCCGGGGACTATCGCGGTCCATCCCCACCCCTCGTGGCGGATGTCCACCACGTCCACCTGGAGGGTATCGCCGGGCCTGGCCCCTTCCACGAAGACCGGCCCGGTCAGGGGATGGATGACATCGAAATTCAGGTTCTCGATCACGCCAACGTCCGCAGCAGGCGTCACCTGGTTGTCGGAAGCCTCTTTGGTCTCGAACTCGACGGTCTCGCCCGACTGGACGCTGACCAGCGGCCCGATCGACCGGTCCCATCGGTTGTGGGTGCGCTCTCGGGTCAGATGATGGATGGTACGAATGCTGCTCATGCTTCCCTCCTTGCCGACCACGATGAGACAGTTCTGAACGGGAGTTTAGTTGAAGAAGCCTCTGAGCAGGATGGCGTCGAGCAGCTGCGCCAGCCAGCGGCGAATGCGAGTTGCCACAGGCATGTAACGTGGGAGCGGAGCCTAGAATGCGTGAAGGGCAAACGGTTAGTTCGAAGGAGGTGCAACGGATGCCGCAAGTTGCTTTACACGCGCCGGGGACGCCGAGCTGGGTCGATCTCGCCAGCCCAAACCTCGACGCGTCCAGAAAGTTCTACTCAGCGTTGTTCGGCTGGAAGGCGGAAGTGACAGACGATCCCGCCGCGCAGGGATACACGATGTTCTTGAAGAACGGCAAGCAGGTGGCCGGCCTGGGCGGGTTGCAGATGCCCGAGCAACCATCGGCCTGGTCGACCTATGTCGCCACCGAGGACGCGGACAAGACCGCAAAGGCGGTTCAGGAGGCGGGGGGCAAGGTGGTCGCCCCACCATTCGCGGTCATGAAGGCGGGCCGGATGGCCGTATTTCAGGATCCCACCGGCGCGTATATCTCTATCTGGGAAGCCGGGGAGCACAAGGGTGCCGAGCTCGTGAACGAGCCGGGCAGCTTCAGCTGGAACGAGCTCAACACCAAGGGGATCGACAAGGCCAAGGCCTTCTATAAGAAGGTATTCGGCTGGGAGGCAGCGGATCAGGCAATGCCTCAGGGCGGTTCCTACACCGAGTGGAAGCTCAAGGGTAAGAGCATCGGCGGCGGTCAGGAGAACCCTGCCCCGAACGTGCCGCCGCACTGGCTAACCTACTTCACGGTCAGCGACACGGACGCCACCATCAAGAAGTTAGGCGAGTTGGGCGGCAAGGTCCTGATGGGCCCGATCGACATCCCGCAGGGCCGGATGGCCGTGGTTGCCGACCCCCACGGCGCGGCCTTCGCCGTGATCAAGGCCTAACACCGAACGACCGCAGGCTCGCAAAAGAAAAAGGGACCGGCGCGAAGCCGGTCCCTTTGTTTTGTCAGCTGGCTCAAACCTTGACGGAGAGGACTGGGCGCAACAGGAGTCGAACCTGTGACCTCTTCCTTGTCATGGAAGCGCTCGTACCAACTGAGCTATGCGCCCGTAGAACCACAGGATTATGCGTCGCACCGACGAGATGCCGTCCTGCGGGGCGGGGCTAGCCGCTGCTGCTGACGAGGTCGGGCGGGCCGAGCGGACTGCGCCGGCCGGTGAGGGCGGAGATGGCGCCGGTCGCCACCATCAGGCATCCCATGCCGACGATGACCGCCGTGACCCCGAAGATGTCAGCCAGGCCGCCGGCCAGCAGGATGGGCAGCGCCACGGCGGCATTGACGATCGTAAACATGGCTCCGAAGATCCGGCCTCGCATCTCCGCCTCCGTCTTTTCCTGGAGGACCGTGAAGGCGGGGATGAACAGAGCCCCGAACTCGATCCCACCGATGAAGCCGAAGACCACAGGGAACACGCTGATCAGCGCCGGTGCGAACTGTCGGAGGAGGTTTGGAAGAATGGCGATCAGCACCAGGGTGACCCCACCCGCGACCAGGCCTCCTATCAGTAGATGGCTGCGCCGGAAGTGGCGCCCGTACTCGCCGAGGAAGAAGGCTGCCCCCAGCATGCCGATCACGGCCGGGGCCAGGAACAGGTAGACGTCGGTGGGCAGCAGCTTGAGCACCGTGCTCATGTACTGCGGGGCCAGCACGAAGATCGAGAAGACCACCGTGATCGTCAGGCTCAGCTGGATCACGGCAAACCGTACCAGCGGCCGCCGGGCGATGATGCCAAGCCCTTCGCGCAGCTCGAAGAAGAAGTCAGGAGCGCGTGAGTGATTCGCGTGGTTGTGTGCCCGTAGCTTCGCGCGCACAAGGTAGATGAGCCAGGAGGCGAGCAGAAAGAGACCGGCCGCGATCCAGTACGGCGAGTCCGGACCCAGGAACTTGATGGCGAGGGTCGAGAGCGGCACCGCTACCAGCAGGGTCACGATCACGGTGCTGGTAAAGACCGAGGTGGCCGTCATCAGCTCCTCCGACCGGACGATGAACTGAATCGAGGCGGCCTCTGCGGGGGCAAAGACCTGGCCGACCGCGGCAAACAGGAAGGTGATCACCAGCAGGTGCCAGGTCACGTGGGAGAAGTAGGAGCTGAAGCGGCTCAGGGGAATCAGGAGAATCAGGCCCCCGCGGATGACGTTCGTGTAAAACATCAAGCGCTTCTTGTCGTGCCGGTCCGCGTAGACGCCGGCCACAGAGCTGAGCACGACCGAGGGAAATGTGTATGCCAGGAAAAGGATGGCTCCCTGGGAGCTGGCACGGCTAACCGTGTACGTCAGAACCAGGAGGGAGAACATCAAGAACTTGTCGGCGAGCTGGGAGGAGACCTGGGCGAACCAGATCAGCCGGAAGTCACGTCTGCCAAGAACCGTGCCAAAGCCCGGCGGGCGCGGGAGGATGATCTCGCGGGGATCCCTCAAGGCGCCTGCATCATAGCCGGAGTCCTGGGTCAAGCTGATCTCGAGGAGCTCCGGCCTGGTTTCCAATTGCCACGCTCACTGTCGAACAACCGCCTCCATTCGTCAAGGGTCAGGGTTTCGGCCCGGCGGGCCGGGTCGATGCCTATAACGCGCAGCCGCTCCTTAGCCTCCGCCCCGGTTAAGCCCAGTCCCCGGGCCAATGCGAACGGAAGCTGCTTGCGGCGAGCCTGGAAGAAGGCCCTGGCCATCGAGAAGAAGTCGCTCAGGTCGCCCCGCGGGATCGACGGCTGCGCCTGGGGAACGATGCGCAGGAGCGAAGAGGCGACTTTGGGCGTGGGGTAGAAGGCTTCCCGGGGCACCGTGAGCTCCAGCTCGGGCTCCCCGTAGACCCGCACCGCCAGGGTGGCCAGGCTCCAGGCACCGGGGGGTGCAGCCAGGCGCTCAGCCACCTCTCTCTGAAGCAAGAGGTCAATCCGGTCCGGGGCGGCGGCCTGGGCAAGCAGCTGCACCAGCAGAGCGCCCGTCAGGTTGTAGGGAATATTTCCCACCACCCGGTATGGCGGGCCGATCAACTCGCCGGGCGCCAGCTTGAGGATGTCCCCCTCGATGATGCGGACGCTGCTCAGGCCCCGGAGGGTGAGCCCCAGCGCACGCACACACGCGGGATCGATTTCGACGGCGGCCACCGCGGACGTCTTTTGTGCGAGCTCGCGCGTGAGCACGCCCAGGCCCGGGCCGATCTCGAGCACCCGGTCCTTTGCCGTCAGCTCGAGCTGGCTCACCAGGCGGTCCAGGTAATCCCGGTCAGCCAGAAAGGTCTGACCCCACTTTCGCTCGAACCGAACACCGAACCTGCGAGCCACGGCCCGGATGGTGCCGGGAGAGGCGAGGTCGAGAGCCTTACTCGCGATCGGCCTGCAGGTGAAATAGCTGGACGGCATTGGCAGCGGTTGCCTGGGCTACCGCCTCGGGTGAGGTTCCCTGCAGGCCGGCGATGAAGGCGACGGTCTCGGGCAGGAACGCCGGGGCGTTTGGTTTGCCGCGCCGGCTCTGCGGCGGCAGGAAGGGCGAGTCGGTCTCCACCAGCATCCGGTCCAGGGGCACGGTACCGGCGGCCCCCACCACCTGGTGGGAGTTTGGATAGGTAACGGTGGCGGCGAACGATATCAGGAATCCGCGCGCCAGGGCTTCGGTCGCGATCGCGGCGTTCCCGCTGAAGCAATGAAAGACGCCGGACGTACCCGGAAACTCGTCAAGGATGGCGAGCAGGTCGGCAAACGCCTCCCGCGTGTGGAGGACTACCGGCTTGCCCACCTCCTGGCTCAGCGCCAGCATGTCACGGAAGGCCCTGGCCTGCTCCTTAGCCGGCACCCGGTGATAGTCGGTGAAGTGGTAGTCGAGGCCGATCTCTCCCACTGCCACCACGTTCGCATGTGCGACCTGCCGCCGGAGCTCGCGCCGCTGCTCGGCCGTCATGGGCTCAGAGGCGACGTGGGGATGCCAGCCGACGGTCGTCCGCAGTCCGGCGATCCGCTCGGTGAGATCGATCCCGGCCTGGTTGTCGCCCGGATCGTTGCCGATGTTGACAACCGCCTCGACGCCCGCTGCCCGAGCCTCCTCCAGAGCGATTTCCGGATTGAGCGGTGCTTTCAGGTGCAGAAGATGCGCGTGTGAGTCGATCAGCCGACCAGCTCCGGCTTCTTCTCGATCCGGGGGAAGAGCACTCCCCCCAGCGTGGTCTGCGTTCGCGGCGCTACCCTCCCCCACTCGCGGGCGGTAGCCCAGGGTGCCTTGAGGTCGGCTTTCACCTGGCTCGCGATCCGCTGAGATGTTTCAGGCATGAAGGGGGCGATCAGGTAGCAGGTGAGGCGAATGGCCTCGACCAGGTTGTACATGACCGTCTGCAGCCGCTTGCGCTGGTCGGACTGCTTGGCGAGCACCCAGGGGGCGCTTTCCTCGATGTACTTGTTACCGCGATTGATCGCCTGCCAGGTCGATTCCAGGCTGCCGGTGAAGTCGACGGCTTTGAGGTGACGCTCCAGGTCCCGGACGGCCTGTTCAAACGCAGTCCGGAGCTTTTTGTCGAGCGGGATGGTGTCACCGTCCGGTGCCGGCACCTTACCGTCGAAGTACCGCTGGAGCATCGACAGGCTTCGATACACGAAGTTTCCGAGGTCGTTCGCCAGGTCGGCGTTGAACCGGTCGGTCATGGTCTCCCAGCTGGTATCGCCGTCCCGGTCGAAGGGCAGCTCTCGCATGATCAGGTACCGAACAGCGTCCGCACCAAACCGGTCCCGGGCTTCGAGCGGGTCCAGGAAGTTCCCGGCGCTCTTGCTCATCCGCTCACCCCGCACGGTCATGAACCCGTGGGCCCAGATCCGCCGGGGCAAAGCAACCCCCGCCGACAACAGCATGGCCGGCCAGTAGAGGGCGTGGAACCGGGTGATGTCCTTACCGATGACGTGTAGGTCCGCCGGCCACCAGCGCTTGAACATGGCCTCGTCCGTGCCGTAGCCGACGCCGGTGATGTAGTTCACCAGGGCGTCTCCCCAGACGTACACGACCTGTCCGGGATCGCCCGGAAACGGTATCCCCCACTTGACCGTCGAGCGCGAGATGCTGAAATCCTGCAACCCGGCCTTAAGCCAGCCCAGCACCTCGTTGCGCCGGCTCTCCGGCTGAATGAACTCGGGATGCTTGTCGATGTGCACCTGAAGGCGTTCCTGGTAGCGAGCCAGGGCGAAGAAGTAATTCTTCTCCTTGAGCCAGACCGCTTTGATGGTCGGGTGGTAAGGACAGTAGCCGTTGATCAGCTCGCTCTCCTGAAAGAACTGCTCCGACGCCACGCAGTACCAGCCCTCGTAGCTGCCTTCGTAGATGTCGCCCCTGGCCTGGATCTTTGCGAGCAGCGTCTGGACCCCCCGAACGTGGTCCGCGTCCTCGGTCCGTATGAACCGGTCGTACGAGATGCTGAAGCTGGCCTCAATCTCCCGGTAGACCTCGGCCATCCGGTCGGTGTAGGCGCGGGTGTCCTGCCCCTTCTCTCGTGCCTGGCGTTCCACGTTCTGGGAATGTTCGTCGGTCCCGGTCAAAAAGAAGGTGTCGTCACCGACCAGGCGGTGATAGCGGGCGAGCACGTCGGTCCCCACCAGCTCGTAGATATAGCCGAGGTGAGGGGGGGCATTCACGTAGACGATCGCGGTCGTGACGTAAAACTTAGCCATTCGGAGATCTCCAGTCGCTGCCGGCAACCACGACCGTCAACTCGCCACGGGGTGGAGCCTTCTCGAAATGCTCCAGGAGGGTCGCCGGCGTCCCACGCAGAAATTCTTCGTGGACTTTGGTGATCTCCCGCGCCACCACCAGCGAGCGGGGGCCGAGGGTGGCAGCCATTATAGCCATTGTCTTTTGGATTCTATGCGGCGACTCGAAGAAGACAAAGGTGCGACGTTCGGCGCCGGCCTCCCGCAGGAGCCGCTCCAGCTCTCCCTTGCGGCGCGGCAAGAAGCCCAGGAACGTGAACTGGTTGGTGGGCAGGCCGGAAGCGACCACCGCCGCCAGCACGGCGGAGGGACCGGGGATGGGAACCACCGGATATCCCTTTGCCACCGCCGCGCTGACCAGCCGGACACCCGGGTCCGAGAGTGCCGGTGTGCCGGCATCTGAGACCAGCGCCATGTCGTGCCGGGCGAGGCGCTGCAGGATGGACTCCAGCTGGCGTCCCTCGTTGTGGGCGTGCAGGCTGATCATCGGAGTACGCAGGCCGAAATGGGTGAGCAGCTTCTGCGTGTGCCGGGTGTCCTCGGCGGCCACCAGCGGCACCGACTCCAGCACGTGCACCGCGCGCAGCGTGATGTCCTCCAGGTTGCCGATCGGTGTCGCCACCAGGTAAAGGGTGCCCATCGGTCAGACGACATACGGTACGAGTCGCTTGGTATGGCCCATGTAGCGACGGTAGTCGTCGCCCAGCGCGTCCAGCAAGACGGCCTCTTCCACCCGGATCCGGTAGGCGATCGCGATCGCCGGGAAGACGATCGTCAGCAAGGTCAGCCAGTTGGCAAGAGCCAGACACATCCCACCAAATGTCAGCAGGATGGCGCTGTAGGAGGGATGGCGAACTAGCCGGTATGGACCTGCCTCGATCACTCGCTGGCCCTGGTGGGTCCTCACCGTAAGGGTGAAATACCGGCCTAGCGTGTGGACGGCGTAGAAGCGGAGCCCGATCCCTGTGGCCATCAGCACGATACCCGCCGCCAGCAGTGCGTCCCGGTGCCAACCGATGGCAGCCAAAGGAGCTGCGTAGGCGGTCGCGAACGCG
>Ga0209160_1003218_pt1 | contig 13387 bp, 16 predicted proteins | sample GraSoiAngelo_153_FD_186167 | JGI IMG/M metagenome (GOLD analysis project Ga0209160, IMG submission 186167) | Grasslands soil microbial communities from the Angelo Coastal Reserve, California, USA - 14_1009_12_40cm (SPAdes) (version 2) | ecosystem: Environmental > Terrestrial > Soil > Grasslands ...
TGTCAGACCGGTAGACGCGATGCTTCAGTAGAAACTCAGCTCCTCTCTTCGCTGAGACTTCCCAGCCCTTCCTCGCGTCGTGCGCCATCATCTCGGACAGAGCCCAGACTGGCTGAATAACCGACATAAAGGATCCATGCTTCCCAGAGGGCGAGCAGTTCCAACCGCCATCAGCCAGCTGTTTCGACAACAGCCAATCCATCGCGCTCAGGACTCTATCGTCCTCCGCGTATCCCATCTTTGCTAGAGCCCGAACGATGTTTCCGGTCGCGCAGATATGAGGCTCAAATTTCTCATGACCTTTTGGTCGAAGCGAGATGCCCCCTGTTTCCACATTGTGATGCTCTAGGAAATGATCAACGGCGTTGTCCGCACGCTGGTCCTTGGATGAAACGCCCAAGTCCGCTAAGACGACGAGCTGCCAAGAGCACGCAGAGAATTTTGGAACATAACAAGACTTAGGATTGTCCCAATAGATACCATCTTTCTGCCTGGCTAGAATCTTTGACGCCCAACCGATTCTTCCAATACGGTTCAGAGTGCTGACGACGCTTTGATCGTTCTCACCTCTCTCCTGGAGATCGACCAGAGTATGATAACGGGCTGACGGCTCATCCTCCTCTAGGAGCCAATTCAATACGCTATTCGAGACAGAGACTTTTGGGACTTGAACCTGTTGCAGTTTAGGAAACCTCTCTATGGTCCCGAGCGATTCTTCGAAATAAAGCTGGCGCGATCAATCAATAGCCCTTAATTATTGAGATGTGCCTGAAAGCAACGTAGATTCGCGCCTTGCCCCAGAAGAAACCAACGGCTGGCTCTGACAAGAGAATTCGGGTCCTAGTCGCAAAGCCTGGGCTGGATGGTCATGACCGAGGCGCCCTCATACTCTGCCGCGCGCTCCGGGACGCAGGCATGGAGGTCATCTACACTGGTTTCCTCGCAACCCCTGAACAAGTCTCTCAGATGGCCATCGACGAGGACGTCGATGTGGTCGCCATGAGCCTCCTCAACGGGGCGCATATGACAGCCTTTCCAAAAGTAGCTAGGCTTGTCCGGGAGAAGGGTGGCGATGATATTCTGTTCGTGGGTGGGGGAATAATTCCTGATGATGACAAGCCTCGGCTGGAGAAGCTCGGGATTACAGGGAACTATGGTCCCGGCACCGCTCTGAAGACCATTATCGAGCATGTCGAGAAAGTTGTAAGAGAGCGGGACGCCAAAAAGCCTAGACGCAACTAGACAAATCGCAGAGTGATGGAGCAGATCGCAAGAGCATGGGTTTCCTCTCTATCATGGGCAAGATCATCATCAGCCTAGCTGTGCTAACATTGCCCGTGGCCGTATCTCTAATCCTCGTCTTCAGCGAAGCATTAACGACCATAGGAGTCGCAATCTCGCTGGGAGGTAGCATCTTCGTGTTCTTCTGCGGAATCTACGCAGGATTCCTGGGGATCAAGTACGAGCGACTCCAGCAACAGTTCGAATCCTTTGTCAACCCGCTCAAAATCCGGCCGAACGCTGTGAATCTGATCAAAGCAATCTGCCCAATAGATCATGAACAGGTCGTCTTCGTCCACGTAAGCCCACACCGTGATGATGCTCGACCTGACGGCTTGGACATTTTCCTTGGCTCATGCGGCCACGAGGTGCATCGGGGGGAAATCGAACTAGAACAGCCAGCCGAATCAGCCTAGCTGTGCCGACGCCTGGAATTGTGTTATTTGCTTATACCGAACCCTCGAAATGGTTCCAGTTTCGTTGAGGTTTGGATCTCACGAGATCAATTGTAGAAGATGCTGTCACATCCTTCTTGGCGGAAGACATCGGATTTGGAGACATCACTACCAACGCCCTCATCGACCCCAAGCAAAAGGCTGAGGGAAGAGTGGTCTGCAAAGAGAATGCGGTGGTCGCTGGCATCGAGGAGGCGCTGGTTATTCTCGAACTCGCGGGCTGTCAAGGAACCGCTGCGGCTCGTGATGGCGATCGAGTCAAGGCGGGGACGATGATTCTTTCCGTTCGGGGTCCGGCGCGGGCCTTGTTGGCCGTTGAGCGGACATTGTTGAATATACTAGCCCACATGTCCGGAGTTGCGACGGCAACGGCAGACCTCGTATCAATCGCCAAGAAGGAGAGTCGAGGCAAGGTCAGAGTCTCGTGCACTAGAAAGACGCTTCCAGGTCTAAGATATTTCGAGAAGCGTGCTGTCGAGCTTGGCGGCGGGGACACTCACCGTCTGAGGCTGGACGATGCCGTGCTGATCAAAGATAATCATCTAGAACTTGCTGGCTCAGTGGGTGCTTGTGTTCGAAAGGCGAAGAAGAGAGTGAGCTTCACAAAGAAGGTGGAGGTCGAAGTTACGACCGCTGAGGAGGCCGTCGAGGCCGCTCAGGCGGGAGCTGACATGGTTCTGCTCGACAATATGACTCCGAAGGAAATGGGAGGTTGTCTGACATTGTTGATGAGAAGAGGCCTTCGAGACCGGGTTCTAGTCGAAGCGTCAGGCGGGATTAGAAAAGAGAATCTTGCAAGTTACGCGAAGACCGGCGTGGACGTAATTTCTGTTGGCGCAATCACCCACTCTGCTTCAGCCATTGATATGAGTCTGGAGATGCGTGCCTCTCGAAAGCGGGGCTAAGCATTCTGAGCTCTAAGGCTAACGTGCTGATCAGGAAAGCCGATGCCATACGGGTTCGAGAACATCGACTCAAACCCAGTCTCCGATTGAGGACCCAGGGTGAGATAATCGAGTTCATCCACGATAAGGGTCTCGTCTCGGCGCTGGGAGGTAACGAACTTCCAAGCTTCATCAGTGGCATACTAGGCAAGCCTTGGAAGCCGTCTGCGAAGGGCTTCAGTGGCTGGTTGGACTGGTGGTCGATCAAGATCTCCGGCCAACCAGTAGCCCACGTTTCACGAGATGTTGAAGGGAGGAAGGACATTCTCGCCACGAGAATATTCAGAAGGACCAAGACCTTCGTATCCAACAAGCTCTGGCCGATCCTCGACATCATCGTGAAACATCACCAAGACCCAGCGGTCAAACAACAGATTCTCTCGGACATCGAACTGAAAATACTCGAAACTATCGAGACAGAGGGAGCAATCCGAACAGACCAATTGAGAAAGAAGCTCAAGTTCGAAGCCAAAGAAAACAACTCCAAGTTTCACCGTTCACTAAGCAACCTAGAAAGCTACGCGCTAATCGTTGGTGTTGAAGACCCTCACCCAGAGAAACATCTACACGCCAACATCTGGCAAACGTGGGATACAAGAACCCATGAAGGGAGAAGTCGTAACAGCCTCTCGTACAGTGAAGCCTTAGGCGAACTCCTCGTGAAGACTATTGACGCGTGCGTTCTCGTCCGCGAAGACCAGATACCAAAATGGTTCGAGTGGAGCACCGACATGCATCCTCTCAAGGAAAAATTGTTATTGGATGGAACCGTGTTGAGGTCCGGCCCCTACCTCGTTTCATCTAAGGTCCACGATGTCAACAGTTAATGACCGACCGCCCATAGACCTGGGCTTATGGCAAGCTCACGCGCTGGGCCCGTAACTTCCGACCTCGCTAATAGAAGTCGAATCATAAACCGAGTCGAGAGAGATGCAGGGGTCCCGCACCTAGCCGAAATTCTCTCTGATCGTCTCGCGCCTACCGACCTGCAATCGCTATTATTGGAGGTATTTGCACGGAGAGCAAAGAAACGAGACCCGAAAGCCTTACTTGACGATCATGTCTCAAACAGGTACACCAGGCCCTCCGCCTCCGATCCCGCACGCCTTCTTGAATGGGACCGCGTAGCATTCTCGACATTACCAAGACTCTTTCAGGCTGTCGAACTCTCACCGGTCTGCCCGCTGGGAACTGGTTCCGTACTATCTCCAATTAGTCAGGACTGGACCGTTTCTACTATCCGAAATACGGAGACCGTCGCCGACTCGACGAACGTGCTCGCGATTGAATGCGCGGTCCTACGCCGCGAACAGAAGAATTTCTCCACGGGCCACGCAGCTTCGGTACATCTTGCGTCGAGTCACCGCCTTCTTAGAGGTCAGAAGATCAACGTCCGTCCAGGTGTCTTGCAACACTTCAGACTCTTTTCCTTGTGCAGTTCAGGCCGCGACCCAGGAAATCTTCAATTTGAGACTGAAACTGTGCGTCTCCACATAGGATTCTTCCTTAAGGCTTTCAAGAAGTTTCTAGGCTCTAAGATTCCTCTCCGGGTCACCATTAGCGATTTCAGCTCTGAAGCTCCGAGATTAGCAGTTCGATCGGAAGTCGTTGACAAGCTTCAGACCTCAGACAACGGCATGAGGATCGGATTTGATCAGGAGAGAAAGCAAGGCCGAGGATACTATGGAGAGTTATGTTTCAAGATCTTCGCAACATCCTCTACGGGCCGGGAGCAGGAACTCGCTGACGGTGGAGATGTCGATTGGACCCAGAAGCTACTGAACAACGCCAAGGAGCGGCTCGTCATCAGTGGATGTGGTAGTGAAAGGCTATGCGAAATCTTCGGATAGGCCAGCTCTGGATGAAGTACGTTAACTGAGTGTTAGATGCTAGCTCCAACAATCATCAAGATGAACGTCAGTGCGAGCAAGAACACTCCCAACCTTGCGGACATGCCCAGTCTCTTCTGCAGGCTCGCGACTTGAGCAGACGTCGCCGCGTCACCACCGGGTGTTGCTTGTTTTTGCGACATCTTCAACAGTCCAACGAGCTTACGGCCAGTCGGTATCAAGATACCGAACGCGATCAGAAGAACGACGAGGGTCACGACTGCACCAATCTGGATGTACGTGAGACCTGAGTTGGAGGGTGCCAGCGGGGGGCCTATTTGAATAATGTAGGCGTAAAGCGCGAGACCCGCTACCGCGGCAGCGATAGAGCTTCCTCCAATGAACCGCATGTATGATGGAAGCACGGAGAGAGTGAATTCACCTCTTGATGCGGGAGACATTTTTCTAATCGAGGGCGCTAGGACCGAAACGAACAATGTGGCACCTCCCATCCAGGCCACAATAGAGCCAACATGGAGAATGAGCAGAACGACAAACGCGGCATCAGCCATTATTTCTAGACCTAAGAATTCTTTTCGGCTTCGCTATTTATGATGTGTGAAGTGGGGGTATCTTCGTCACTTGAAGGCATACAGATGCATAAGCGCGAAGTGTTTGAATGTTTTTAGATGGTGAGCAGTTGAAGGATCGTCGCTGATGCAATGACCCTGTTCAGCAATCCAGTCGTCCTCAACCTTCTAGCCAAGTACAAACCAATCGCCGCTATGACCCATACCTCTGCCCTCTTAGGATGGGACTTGGAGATCAACATGCCGGAAGCTGGCGCGAGTGCAAGAGGCCAGGCTCAGGCCGAAATCGAGCTGCTACGACAGAAAATGACTCTCGACCTAACGGATCTTATCGGGAAGGCGGAGAAGCAGAGGAATCTCAACGACGCAGAGAAGGGAGTAATCCGTGTCATCAAGAGAGAGCTAGATTTCTACCAGAAGGTTCCACCAGATCTGCTGGAGCAACTGCAGAAGGCCACGGTTGAGGCGTCCGTGCCATGGAGAGAAGCACGGAAGAAGGCTGATTTTGGAATCTTCCAGCCTCACCTCCAAAAAATAACCGACCTGAAACGAAAGCAGGCAGAACATCTCAACCCATCCACTCACCCTTACAACGCGCTCCTGGATCTCTTCGAGGAAGGACTGACTATCACCGACCTAGACCAGATCTTTTCCGTGCTCATACCACAACTCAAGAAGATCCTGGCCAAGACCCTGACACAGGGAAAATTCCCTGAGAAGCATCCTTTGGAGGACGCTGACTATGATGTCGAATCGCTGAAACAGGTAAACGAGAAACTCATCGGCCTACTAGGCATGCCAGCCAAGAGATTCCGGCAGGATGTTTCGACACATCCGTTCTCGATAAGAATTGCCGGAGATGATGTGAGGATCACGACGAGGTACGAGCCTAAAAACTTCAAAGCGTCAATGTTCGGCCTAATCCACGAATGCGGCCACGCACTCTACGAGCTCCAAGTGGACCACGAGCTAGATTTCACACCCACCGGGACAGGCGTCTCTTCAGGGCTACATGAGTCACAGTCCCGATTCTGGGAGAACATTGTCGGAAGAAGCAGACAATTCACGTCCATGACCTACCCTCTCCTCAAAAGCAAGCTAAGACTCCTATCACGCTACGACGAGAACCAGGTCTACTCATACTTCAACACAGTAAGACCCAGCCTGATACGGGTAGAGGCGGACGAGCTGACCTACAACTTCCACATCGCCATGAGGTATGAATTAGAGAAGAAAATGTTGCAGGGAACTGTCCAAGTCTCTGAACTCCCTTCCGTCTGGAATGACATGATCGAGGAGTATCTCGGCAAGAGACCACCCGACGATGCCCAAGGGGTCCTCCAGGACGTCCACTGGAGCTGGGGCCAATACGCCAACTTTCCAGGCTACTCTCTCGGAAATGTGATAGCAGGAATGCTCTGGAATACTTTGACAAAGAAACAGCTACTTCCAATCAGCGGAGACAAGAGCATCCCGGCACTCAAGGGATGGCTGGCAGAAAACGTCCACAAACCAGGAGCAACATACGCACCCAAGGAACTGCTCAATCGAGTCTTCGGCCACGGATACGACGCATCAGGACTGGTGAGTTATCTGGAGAACAAGTATCTCGCAACGAACTGAACCCATCAGCCTTTCCGCGTAGAATCGTTCTGGAGGTTTATGCCAAACCATTTTCGCAACAACCTATCGAACTCTCCCCGACCCTTGACAGGCCGCTCAACCCGCCTGCCTTTCCTCGTCACAATGAGCTTCGAATCTGTCAGAGTCACTCTTCCATCCCGAGTCAGCATCGTACACACTCGGCCTTTCTTGAAATGCGAGTTCGGAGAAGTCTGCTGATAGCGACATCTACGGATAAAATCCCCGAGACTTCGCGGTCGAAGACTGAACAGGTATTGGGGCTCCCAGAGGTTCTTCTCGGCATCCCATCTGGACAGCAACCTCCCTCCAGCTCTGCGAGTGATACGGTAGACCCTTCCATTGTCAGTTTGTGGACCCTCAAAATCGAGACGTTTTGGTTCTGTGAACGATTCTCCGAAACCAACATCCACCACCCAGCGATCCTTCATCGTGACCAGTAGGGTCATATGATCAAATTCTGGAGTGAAACCACCATTCCTCCGTGCGACTCGTGCAGAAAGCATGCGCACGTTGAAGCCCAAGCTCGTGAGAAGTGCCGCAAAGGATCCGTTGAGCTCGTAGCAGAAACCTCCACGTCTGTGAGTAATGATCTTCTCGTAGAACGCGTCCTCGCTTAGAATTATCGGGGGTCCTAGGTGAATGTCAAGATTCTCAAACGGTATGGAAAGAAGGTGCTTCTTGTGAAGCCTACGCAGACTCTGCAAGCTCGGCGGAGTCGGCGCACGATATCCAATTCGGTCTAGGTAGTCACCAGTCGTGCTAGTAAGGTGTCGGGTTTTCAGTGAAACCTACGATCCGGCCTGGATTGTTTACTGCACAAAGCATCTATTGACTTTGGGTCTAGGCTAGCTGGAGCATTCTCTCGATAGAGAGTCTAGCTCTATCAGCGGTCTCTTTCGGAACCTTGACTTCATAGACCATGTCTCTCAGTGACCTGTAAACCTTCTCTAGATTTATGGTCTTCATGTATTGGCAGACAGCATCGTCCTTCACTGGCAGGAATGTCTTGTCTGGATTCTCTTTCTTCATTCGATGAAGAATGCCTGTCTCAGTAGCTACTAGGAACTTGTTGGCTGGTGACTGTCGAGCGTGACGTACCATTCCCTCAGTAGAGTAGACTTGCGTCATTGGTAGGTTGAAGTCGCCCTTCTCTGAGAAGTAGAGGAACTGTGTGACACACCCGCACTCTGGATGGACCAAGAATTCCGCGTCCCGATGCTCTTCTAGCTTCCGGTTAATGACATCTGGTGTGATGCCTGCATGAACATGGCACTCTCCCGGCCAGACCTCCATCTTCCGCTGCGTCTTCTCCATAACATAGGCTCCGAGAAACATGTCTGGCAGGAAGAGAATTTCGCGATCGCGCGGAATACTATTCACCACCTTTACAGCGTTGCCTGATGTGCAGGCATAGTCGCTCTCGGCCTTGACCTCGGCCGTCGTGTTGACATATGAGACGACGACAGCGTTCGGATGCTCCTTCTTCCAAGCCCGCAATTTGTCAGCGTCAATAGTTGCAGCTAGGGAACAGCCTGCTCCAAGGTCCGGGAGTAGGACCTTCTTCTCGGGAGAGATTATTGACGCGGTCTCGGCCATAAAATGGACCCCACAAAACACGATCACATCAGCCTCGGTCCGGGCGGCGACCTGAGACAGTCCGAGAGAATCGCCAACATAATCGGCGATGTCCTGGACTTCCGGGACCTGATAATTGTGCGATAGTATGACCGCGTTCCGGTCACGCTTGAGCCTCGTGACCTCCGCTACAAGATCCTCTCTACTGTTAGGCTTGAGTGTAGCGGGCATCAGTCCCGACCTCTAACTGACAGGAGGCTAATCCTCGGTTAAAATGTTGCTTCGAAGTGCCTCCCTCCAAGAGACTTTGTTGGGGTGCCAGTAACAACATTGTTTTCCTCGACGGTTACTATACTATTCTTGGGTTCCTGAGATTCCAGAATAGCTGATGGATGAATTGAATCCCTCTACTGGATCCCGAGATACGACGTGCACACGTACGAAGCGGAGTGCTGAGATAGGGATGATCCATCGATGAAGTTCAGCTGGCACGACGTGGCTGAAGACGTCGAGAAGCATGCTCATAAGATGGCCGAGGATATTTTCGCCCTTGAGCCGGATGTAGCGGAGGAGGTTGACCTCAAGGCATTATTCGAGCGCATTCTTGGGAAAGAGGATTGGACTGACAAGCTCGCCGCACAGCTCGGACGGTTCAAAGCGCTTCTTCACCGACCTCAGAAAGAGACAGAACTCCCAGAGGATCTCAAACAACTTATTCCCAACATGAGGGACGTGGAGCGCGCCTATGTGGACATAACGAGTGGATACAAGGACTTCATCAAAGCAGTCTGGGTCGCGCAGCACGAACGCGAGTGGCGCGAGTGAGAATCTCGCTAGTACATTGGTGATTGTAGTCGGGCTATCTGGGAGGATATGCGATCGATGTACTCCTTCAACCTCGACAGCATAGTCTTGGCAGTGATTACCCCGAGAACCTTGTGATCTGAGATAACGAGGACCCGTCGTATTCCTTTCTGAGTCATTATTTGGGCAACCTGGTCTATGCCCTCGTTACCATCGACCGAGACTAGGTTGCTGGTCATTATGTCGCTGAGCTTCACTTCGCCGGGACCCTTACATTCTGCCGTAATCTTGGCCAGAAAATCCCATTCTGTAACAATGCCCTCCGGGACGCCGCTGCCTGACGCGATTATTACGAAACCGTGGCTCTTCGCCTTCATCTGACGCGCGGCTTCAAGCGCGCTCGTGCTTCTCGACAGGGAGAGGAAATCCTTCTCGACAATATCCTTGGCGACTAAGACCATGATTCAGGATCGCCAGCCGGATAAATAATGGTTGAGAAATGAATGCCAGAAAACTGCCCAGGTCTCCACTAATGTTTTCATGCTACTTGTTCACGGAGTTCCAGCTTCTGGTCGACCACTACTCGGGCTCCTCGACCTCTGAGGGCAGAGGGAACTATTGCTATCAGACTCATGATTGCCATGATCCAGAAGATGGTGTGCATTGGTGCAATGAAGAGATCCACGCTCGGCGTGGCTCCTGATGGAAGCGGTAAGCCGGCGAATATTGCCTGCAAGACGTTGATGCGTATGCTGGTTGCCAAGACGGCGAATGAGATTGAGAGGCTGAGAAGAGCGCCGGTAGTCACCAGAGTAGCGGACATTCCTGAAGCAACACCCCTCCTAGTCACAGGCGCTGAACTCATGATAGAACTGATGTTAGGCGCTACAAACATTCCTCCTCCAGCTCCTACAAGGACCATGAGGAGCGCAAGAACTGTGTAGGAGACGTTTGCTGGGATGAGCGCGAGCCCTATCAGGCCAGCGGTCGAGATTGTGAGGCCGATTGTTGTGAAGAATCGGGGTCCATACTTGTCGGAGAGGTAGCCGCTTAAGGGTCCCAGGCTGACAAACGCCACCGCGAACGGTATCAGGGCAAGCCCAGCCTTGAAAGCGTCATAGATCAGCACTCCTTGGAAGTAGATTGTAAGGACCAGAGAAACGCCGCTCCGGGCTATCGAAGCTAGGAAGTTGCTGAATATGCCCGCGGAAAAGGCACGGATCCTGAACAGTGTCAAATCCATCAGTGGAGTGCGAGAGTGCAGTTCCACGTACACGAAGCCGCCGACCATCAACAAGCCTACTCCCATCGATGCCACGTCAACCAGTGTGTAACCTGATAATGCTCCGAGAGTCAGGCCAACTAGGAACGCTGTCAGTCCACCCGCAAACAGAACATTGCCCGGCAGATCAATTCTCTCATGATGGACCGTGCCTAGTTCCCGCAGCTTCTTGTAAGCCCAGAAAGTTGCAAAAGCACCTATTGGAAGATTGATCCAGAAGATAGACTGCCAGCCCAACGCCACAGTTAGAATGCCGCCTAGAATGAGTCCGATAACTGAGCCGCTAATGCCCGCTACGAGGTTGACGCCGATAGCTCGTCCTCGCTCGTTCGGCGGAAATGCGTCTGTCAGAATCGCCGCGTTATTGGCCCATATGAGAGCTGCTCCTACCCCCTGTACGAGACGGAAGAAGACCAGCATTCCACCGTTGATCGACAGACTGCATAGGCCCGAGCCTATGGTGAAGACCGCGAAGCCTAGATTGTAGAGCCTGACTTTGCCGTACATGTCGGCCAACCGGCCGAAAGCCAAGAGCAGAACAGCAGTCATCAGAATGTAGCCCATGAGGACCCAGAGAGCTTCGAAAGCTGAAGCGTTGAGACTCCGAGTAATTGTCGGGAGAGCGATGAGAACGATGTTGCCATCTAGCTGGGACATGAAAGCCCCGATCGTCGTGTTGGTGAGGACAGTGTACTTGTACTGCAACGCGGAGCCTCGGTTGATTTATGCCGGTTCGAAGCCTATTGCTTGTAGACCTTCTCTTCTACACAACATACTGTTCTTGTTTGAAGAGAGTTAGGAAGCTCTCTTGGCCCCGATGTAGTAGTGTTCCTTTGCGACCTCTTGGAAGACCACGATCGTCTGATCCCTCGGAGCCTTAGCGATATTCTCGACCGCATCGGTAATGGCGCGTGCTAGATCATCCTTCTGCTGCTGAGTCCGCCCACCATACATCAAGACTTTGACTATTGGCATAGTTTGACATCCGACCTGTCCGGAAATGTAGTTGAAGAAAGTTACCTTCACAACACGCGACGGGGAAAATGCAGATCCGTCGAAACTGTCCCGTAGAGGATTGAACATCCGCCAAACGTGCAGATGAGAACCAGTCTCTTTTCAGTTCAGCTTCTGGACGACCCGAAATGTCGCGGCTACTGCAACAATCGCGCCGATGACAACGCCATTTAGGTCATTAAGGAACAGTGCCAGAACTGTCGTCGCGCTTCCCGCAACCAAGTCTCGAAAGAGTCCCCTGTTTCGCGGAGACTTATCGATGACGTCGGCCGCTAGAACTAGGAGTAGAGCAAGAAAGTATGCTGGTTGCTGAGAGATTGCTGAGGTTAGAAGGAAGAATATCGGCCATGCTACGAACTGACTGACTGGCAGCAGAAACGATCGGATTTCTGTCAGCCGTAAGGACAGGCCGCTCATAGATTGAAGTGGAAGTAGTGGGATAGAAAAAGCGACCCAACTATTTCTACTACTTTTCGGTTTAATTCTTCTTACTGCGTCTCAGTCGAGACACGGTTCTGTCAAAGCCCTTCAACATTATTTTTCCAAGTTCCACGTGGATTTGCTGTATTTGGTGTCAAAGAGTTCTTTCGCGGTTGATAGCTCACTCTTCGTCAACGTTCCCTCTTCCAATCGTACATGGTACGAGTTCTCGATTCCCCGAACTAATCCGTCCCTCACATCCTTCGTCGTAACGTTCTTCCCCAACTCGTCACGAACCGTCGTCACCCTCTTCTGCACACTAGCAACATGCCTATCAGCCAGCTTCGCCTGAGGCACGTTCAAAACTCTTCCGAGAATCGCCAAGTCAGAAGCTACAAGAATGCAACCGTGATGGAAGACGGTTCCCCATCTGATACTTCCCGCGGCACCAGAGACCTTCTTCCCTTCGACCTGAATATCGTTGATTGGTTGAAACTCGGCGTTTACCCCGAGACTTCGCAATCCTTCGACGGCACCTTGCGATAGTCTTTGAAAGACAACCTGAAGATCCGTATCAGGTACCAACGGATGCCCTTTCTTCAATGAGATTGCGTAGTTCAGGTTGCCAGCATCATGATAGACTGCTCCTCCCCCAGTAAAACGCCTAACCACAGTAGTCCCAGTCTCTTTACACGCGTCAAAATTGACCTCGAGCGGTGCGGACTGGAAACAGCCCAGAACTATTGTGTTCGAGTTATGCCAGAAACGAACAGTGTTCGGAGCCTTACCCTCACCAACAGCCCGCGGAATAGCCTCCTCCACACTCATGTTCATGAACGGATCGTCCCGGTACTCCAGATCGACTAGCCGCCAAGTCTCCATCAAGGCTCTGACTCCCCAGGCTTTGCAGCGAGTATTGCTTTGACAAAATCATCCGGCGCCACTCCTAGCCCCTGCGCACTGGTTCCTCGGAAGAAACGATCCACCAGAAGCTTCAGCTCCTTCTCCCTTAACGGAACATCCTCCAGCATCATCTCGAGCTTCGCGAGACTGTCTTCCGGAATCAGGAAGAAGTCTCCGGAGATTTTTGCAGACTCGATTCGTCCTCCTATTTCTCTCAATCGGACTCTTAGCAACTTTCCTCCCCGAGCCTTGTAATCTGCCGAAAGCAAGGTCCTCTCGCCGTTGGTCATTGCGCTGTTCCTATCTCCATAGTCTCGATCTTGGGGTTCATCAAACTAGTTAGTTGTGAATCGTTTCATTTGCCCTTTCACGATCCTCAGACCGGTCTGAAGATTTTCCTTGCCAAAGAGGCCGGTGAGGACCTCGTCTCCGTTACCCGGTGCTCTTGGGAGACCCTCAATAATTTCCCTCATTTGTGAGAATAGCTTGTGGTAGTGTTCTAGCTTGTGTTTTTTTCTATCTGATAGTTGCCAGTAGAATCGAGTACAAACAGTCTCCCTGTCCCCGCCGTCTCCGTCGTCGATGACCGCCTGCGCTTCAACGGTGAAATCACTATTCTTCTTTCGAAGACCAAGGTACAGCGCGA
>Ga0209160_1003221_pt1 | contig 13372 bp, 16 predicted proteins | sample GraSoiAngelo_153_FD_186167 | JGI IMG/M metagenome (GOLD analysis project Ga0209160, IMG submission 186167) | Grasslands soil microbial communities from the Angelo Coastal Reserve, California, USA - 14_1009_12_40cm (SPAdes) (version 2) | ecosystem: Environmental > Terrestrial > Soil > Grasslands ...
ACTTGCTGGAACTCCGTAAGCACATACCCGGGGCACAAGCAGGTCACAGTTACGCCGTGCTTCTTCACCTCCTCGTGGACGCCCTCCGAGAAGTGCAGCACGAACGCCTTCGTTGCCGCATACGTAGACATATACGGCACCGGCTGGAACGAGCCAGTAGAGCCGACGTTTATGATGTTGCCCCTCTTGCGCTGAACCATGTTGCCTAGCGCGGCGTGCGTGAGGCGGACAAGCGCCTTGATGTTCAGATCAAGCTCTTCCAGTTCGCGGTGGATCGGCATAGTCGCGAATTCGCCGCGTGTCCCGAAACCGGCGTTGTTCACAAGCAGGTCGATGTCGCCCTGCCCGAGCCGCTTCTCCACCGAGATGACACCCTCAGGAGTTACGAGGTCAGCCTCGATGATTTCCGCTACGCTGCCCTGCGTTTGAGAGAGCTCGGCCGCGATCTTCTCGAGACGATCTTTTCGCCGCGCGACGAGGACCAGGTCATATCCCTTGTTCGCCAGTTGCCGGGCGAACTCTTCACCAATCCCGGACGAGGCGCCGGTAACGAGCGCTTTGCGCCTCCTGGTGCTCTCTTTCGACGGAGCTTTCGCCTCTGCCGTCTCAGGCGTTTGAGTCATGCGTCGACCTCCCTTTGAAATGCCGGCAACAGATTATCATTCTTCGCCGAAGAAGCGGCGGCGCGCCGTTTCGTCGACCGGTGCCGATCCTGGGCCGCTGAAGAAGGTGTCCGGTATTCTCGTCTGGTCCATCGCTACCTGAGGCAGCGCCTTCGCGCGTCGCGCGTCTGCTTCTGCCCCCGGCTCCATGAAGATGCCGGTAAACCATGACTCGGCTGTGTGCAGGTCATGGAATTGGCGGTCATGCTCCTCCGCGTAGGCGTGGCCGGCGGCTTCCCAGTCGTCGTCTGCTAGAAGGGCGTCGCGGAGGATACGAGCGTCGCGGAGGGTCAAGGCCATACCCTGCCCCCACGTCTGATCGCTCTGCGCCGCCGCATCGCCGATCAATGCCACACCATTTCGATACGGGTGATCGACCCAGGAGTCGGCTCCCGAGAATGTAGCGAGCGGCCCGGCGGAGGTCGCGCCTTCGAAGTATTCGGCGGGCATACCCGTCTTTACGGACTCTTCGATGAAACGTGGCACCTCGCGATCACCGTTCATTCCCGGCTCCTGCTGCGCGCGCCGAAGTAGAACCGCGCGCGGCGATCTCCCTGGGGAAACATCAGCGCTATTCGCGAAGCGAACGGATTGAACACGGCCACGCTGTAGTCCATCGGCGCCGGCGTATTCTCGATGAGGATGCCTGCCAGCCATTGCTGGTCGGGATCGTCGTTCGAATCGAACCCGCCCCACTTGCGCACCATCGATCCGCGGCCGTCAGCGCCGACAACGAGGCGCGTAGTCAACGACGCGCTGCGACCGTTGCTCTGGAGCGTAACGCTCGGCGTAGCGCCGGGCTGCACAGCGACCACCCGAACGCCTGTTTTCACTTCGACGCCCGCCCTCTCTGCCGCCTCCACCAAGGCCTCTTGGGCCCGTGGGTGGTAGAACGTCATTGGGTGTTTGGCATGCGGTGTCGTCGCAGCCAGGTCCCTCAAGCCGATGCTGTTCCCCGCAAGGCGCGTGTCCCACCCCGTCGGGTGGTAGCCGCACTGCGAAATCAGTGTCTCGTAAACACCCAGCTCCTGCGCTTCGGCGACTCCCCATGGCGCGAGCCACTCACCGCGCACGCGGTCCTTGAACTTCGCCGCGCTCCACAACGAGCACGCGTGCCCCGCGCTCGGCCATCGCCTTGGCGAAAGAAGCGCCGCCGAGGCCGCCACCCACGGTGATGATGTCGTAGTCGGGCATTTTTAACTCCCCGCCGCTGCTTTCTAGCCGGGCAGCAACTCGCCGCAATTAAGGTCGTCGATGGCCATCAAGCTGCGCTCGAGCATCGCCGAAACAAGCGAGACGCCGCGTTCGTTGCTTAGGTCAAGGGTACCGCCCGCAATCACGGGATAGACGAGGCAGTACAGCACCGACCTTCGATAATCCTGGAAGCAGTCCTCTCGGCTGTAGTCCTTGACCCCGTTGTCGAGCAAAGTCTGGTAGTACTGAGCCAGGAGGTCCTTTTCCCTCGCGCGGCGCGCGTCCGTCTGAACGCTCTGGCTCAAGAAGTAGCCAAGGTCATATGGTCCCCTCGCCCGGGACATGATCTGCCAATCGATGACGGTCAGCATCCGCTTCCCAGGCTCCTCAGCGAAGAAGAGGTTGTCGTAGCGAAAGTCGCCGTGAACGATGGTGCAGGGAGGCTCGGATGCCCGGTCGAGGAGATAGCAGACATTCGTCGCCAGCTTCTCCATCACCGGCCGTACGCTGTCCGGAACGCGGTGTCCGAAGATGTTTAAACAGGGCCCGAGGGACTTCTGATAAGAATCCTCCGCGGAGCGATGGACCGGCGCATTGGCGTGTGGTATCCAATCCAGCTCCTCCGTCTCAACCTTGCCCCACCAATCGGCGTGGAACTTCGCCATTTCCCGAACGGCGAGTTCTGCCTCTTCCTGTGTGGCGCCGGCGCATTGATCACCAATTCGCGCCTCACTCAAGTCCTCCATGAGAAGAACAAACGTGCCGGTCGCGGCGTCAAAGGCAGAGAAGAAGCAGTGCGGCGTCGCCATCTGCGCACGCCTGGCAATGTCCTCGTAGAAGCGCACCTCTCGCTCGTAGAATTGAAAGAGATTGGCGAGGTCGCGGTTCTCCTGAACAGCGGCCGGGAATTTCGCGATCAGCGAGCGCGGAGCGCCCTCGGCACGGCCTTCGTATTCCAGGTTGACCCGTGCTAGTTGTCCCAACAGCCCCACGCCTTCGCCGATGACCTGGTTGCTAAAGGAACGGACCGGCGCGCCCACGGCGTCGCTTAACCACTTCGCCGTCAGCTCGGTCGGGCCCGCTGGCAATTTTGTTTTAGGCATTCTCGCCACCTCTCCAGCTCACTTCGAACAATCGGACTGGTTCGTCGAATCCCTTCAGGCGCACTCTCCCGCGGTCCGTAAACGCAAACCCTTTACCGATACAAAGGTCTCGCACGACGCCGGACACGATAATCTGTCCAGCAACCGCCTTGCTGCAAGCCCGCGCGGCGAGCTGGACAGCTGCACCGAAGATATCATTGCTTTCCTCCACCGGCTCTCCGGCGCCGATGCCGATACGCAGCCGGACTGAGTCCTCAGCAGCGAGTGCTCGCTGCACCATAATCGAGCACTCCACAGCGCGGGCCACCGACCCGAACGACGCCATCAGCCCGTCGCCCGTGTGCTTGATCTCCCTGCCGCCGGTCTCTGTCAGCGCGCCGCGAACGGTGGAGTCGTGGACACGGAGCAGCTCCATCGCCCTCGCGTCCCCCAGGCGTTGCGTGAGTGCGGTTGAGCCTTCGACGTCTGTGAAGAGCACGGCCCTGAACGCCGTATCTGGCGGTGGTGTTTGTCGCCGCGGCACCTCTTGTGTGGTACCTAGCAAGCCCTCAACGTCCTTGCCTTCCACCTCGATAATCTCCTCCGGCAGCAGCCCATGGGCCTCGCGATGGACGGCCATGGCGACGTCGGCGCTTGGCGCCTCCGCGAGGCAAAAAGATCTTGCCGGCTGGCTCGTTGAACCAGTAGCGCAAATAACGGACGCCGTATTTATCCTGAACATCCAAGTCCTTGAGATGCGCGTTCGCCAGCGCCTCCGGCGTCACCCCCTGCAGTTTGTGTAGGTCCATGTACAGCGGCATGCTTAACCCTCTCCCTCCCGCCAGTTGACCGCGTAGACGTGCACCGGGTCTTCGAACCCGCGAAGCACCTGCTCGCCCCGGTCAGTGAAGCCAAAGCCCTTGCCAGCCATTAGCTCCCGCACCACGTTTGAAGCCAGGATCTCGCCTCCTTGGGCCTGGTCGGCGATCCGCGCCGCCATGTTAACCGCGGTGCCGAACAGGTCCCCGTCCTCGGCCACCGGCTCCCCGGCGTTGAGGCCGATTCGCACCTGCAACGGCACGCCATTTGGCGACCCACCGCTGGCTTTCCCTTCTTCGAACGATTTCTGGACCGCGATCGCACACTCCAACGCCTTTCGCGCCGACCCGAACGACGCCATGAAGCCGTCACCCGTCGCTTTTACCTCGCTGCCACCGTGGGCGGCGAGCGCCTCCCGCACAATGCGCTCGTGCCCCCGCAGCACGGCTCTGGCGCCTTCATCACCCAGGCGTCGAGTGAGTGCTGTCGAACCTACGATGTCGGTAAAGAGGATCGTGACCAGGCGTCCTCCGAGCCCCGTTGATTCCACGAGACCGGCATCTCCTTCCAACCCGAGAAATCGGTCAATCGCCCGTATGACCGAGGCGGAGTCGCCGAGGAACGGCGCGCCGGACGAGCCTTCGAGCAGGGTGAGGCTGGCACCCGGTATGCGAGCCGCCAGCTCTTTTGCCACGTCTACCCGGAGCCACTCCAGCCCACCGCGGTGGAGAACAAGCGTCGGCGCCTTAACCTCAGGTAGGAGGGCCGAAACGTCGAGGTCCTGGTATGCCTCGATCAGCGCCTGAAGCGCTTGTGGCGTGATGCTCTCGCGGATCAGTGCTGCGAACTGCTGCGCGGATGCGCCCTCCGACCAGCCGAGCCGCACATGTGCCAGCGTTTGGGTATACAGCTCCCAGTCCTTATCCATGAACCCGCGTGTCGCTTGCACCTGGGTTGATCGGGCGTAGTCACTGCTTCGTGCGTACGTGCACCACAACACGAGATGCGACACCCTCTCGGGGTGTCGCGCCGCGTATGCAATCGCCACGGGCCCCATGTGCAGGACGCCAAAGAGGACCACAGTCTCCAACTTGAGGCGGTCAACCACCGCCTCAAGGTCAGCAACGAGCGCGTCCAGAGAGTACTCGCTTACGTCACGGTCGGACATGCCGATGCCCCGCCCGTCGTAGCGGATCAGGCACAGGTTCTTCGCCAGATTGTCGTACCAGCGACGATATTCCGGTATCTGCCATTCGCGCTGAATATGACTGCTCCGGAACCACGGCATGTGCACGAACGGCATCCCCTCGCCGATCGCCCAGAAGGCAATATTTACGCCGTCGGCAGTCGTGGCGTACTGAATACGCGGCTCCATGGCGCGTCCTATGCTACACGATTCGCGCCGCGCCCTTACACCAGTTCCAAAAGGTTTCCTGTATACGGAAATGTTATGCTTCGATGGATGCCCTGTCATGAGAATGTTACACATCCAGTGGCAGAATGGCTGAGTCCCCAGAACCAGGTCAAGCGCATGGTTGCATTTGGTGTGGCAGGCAGGAGGTTTTGATGACACGCGATGACGCTGCTCTTAAGGACTGGTGCCGCAGTCGTATCCACGACAGGTACCGCGAGGCGTACCGGCTGACGTTGGAGGTAGGCCTTCAGGCCGAGGAGAAGGAAGACCTCAATGCGCTTGCCCAGACAATGGACAGTCTGGACTCAGCTATCGAAGTGCTCGAGCGTGCGCGCAGAGAGCTCGTAGCCGTCTGACGTCGATGCCAACGGTCCGCCGATAGCGGACCGTGATTGTAGAGTCGAGAAGACGCCAAGGTTCGGCGCGCTAGGGGCGGGCTTGAAGCCCCGCCTGCTACGCGTTCTAAATGACGGCGATCGCTTCGACCTCGACCAGCATCTGCGGCTCAGCCAACGCAGACACCTCGACCATCGAGGACGCGGGGCGGATTTCGCCGAACGCTTCGCCATGGGCCCTCGCAGCTTCTTCGAGACGCGAGATGTCGATCAGGTAGATGCGCGTTCGTACGACGTCGTTGAGCGAGGCGCCGGCCTCGATAAGCGCCTTCTCGATGTTCGCGATCGCCTGTTTCGCCTGAACATAGACATCTCCCTCGCCGACCAGCCTGCCATCCTCGCCCCAGGCCACCGTGCCCGAGACGTATACCGTATCGCCGGCGCGAACCGCACGCGAGAAGCCGATCTTCGGCTCGTAGGGAGACCCGGAAGAAATGCGACGACGGTCGGTCAAGCCTATCGCCTCTTGTACATCCCTGTCAGGGTCGTCTCGCCGAGGATACGGCCTTCCATCGCTTTAAGCAGGCTCTCCTTCGAGGCGCCCGGATCAAGATCCAAGATCCCATCGAGTGCATAGAGTCGGAAGTTGTAATGGTGAGCATTGCCGCCCGGCGGGCAGGGCCCTCCGTAAGCGTTATCTCCGAAATCGTTGCTGCCCTGCACGGCGCCCTCGCCGTTAGCGGGTCGGTCGGTCTTTTCCACGCCCTCCGGGAGGGCGCGTGCTTGGCCGCGAACGTTATAAATCAGCCAATGCGTGTATGTTCCGCCGGGCGCATCCGGGTCGTCCATGATCAGGGCGAGGGACTGAGCTTCGTCGGGAACGCCCTGCCACTTCAGCGCCGGCGAGACGTCATCACCATCGCAGGTGAAGCGCGCGGGAATGGATTCGCCATCCGTAAATGCATCGCTTGTGAGCGTGAATTCCATGGCTCCCTCCTTTGGCGTGACGGTAACGGCAGCCGAGCTCCGCGCCGGGCTGGCTGTCGTGGTTGTGCGATCGGACTCGTCATCGCCTCCACATGCCGACAGCGTTATTGAGACCACGATAGCGAAGAGCAGCACTAGGAGCCGCATCGAAGGTTAGCTTACTCCAGCTCGAGCGCGACGAGGGTGCCCCGCTCGAGCCACTCGCGATGGGACTTGCGGATGCGGGACGGCGATGGAATCGTCCAGTCGACGATGGGGACGTCGAAGTAGTCGTAAGGGACGATCGTCTCGATGTAGAGCTGTTCGGCCTCCTCCCGCTGCGCCGCGTCCGTGATTTCCCGCAGCGTTATGCCGCGCGTCCGGATGCCCAGCCGCGCCTGAGCCTTGGGATCAGCCCTTAGATTCCTCAGCCAGTCGGATTGCGCCCCCAGAATAGCCACCGCGTAGAGCGTTGTGCCATCTCGGATGGCCCGAATCGGCCGGCGGCGGCGCTTGCCCGTCTTGCGACCGGTCACCGTCAGGAGTGCGAAACCACGCGGCAGCGGCAACACGCGGAAGAAGGCCGGCGGCCCGCTGTAATTCGCGAGCTTGTGGAACAAGCGGCTCTTCGCGAACGGGTTGGCCATCGGACTATTCGAACAGCATGGCCTGGGCCGAACGCGGCGCCTCGAGGCCCAGGTGCGCATAGGCGTGGCGTGTCGCGATGCGGCCGCGCGGCGTGCGCTGAAGGAACCCGACCTGCATCAGGTACGGCTCGTAGACGTCCATAATTGTGTCCGCCTCCTCCGAGATGGAAGCCGCGATCGTCTCGATACCCACCGGCCCACCGTCGTACTTCTCGATGATCGTGCGCAACACCTTGTGGTCGACATCATCGAGCCCGAGATCATCCACGTCCAGTCGCAACAACGCCTCGCCCGCCACCGCGGCGTTGATCGAGCCGTCCGCCCGCACCTGCGCGTAATCCCTTACCCGCCGGAGCAGGCGGTTGGCCACGCGTGGCGTCCCCCGCGAACGTCGCGCTACCTCTTCGGCGCCATTGTCGTCGATCGGGACCTTCAGGATCTCGGCGTTGCGGCGGATGATCGCCGCAATGGCCGGCTCATCGTAGAAGTCCAGGCGGTAGACTGCCCCGAAACGGTCACGCAACGGCGGTGACAGCATCGCGTACCGAGTCGTAGCGCCGACGAGCGTGAAGCGCGGAATCGAGAGGCGGACCGAGCGCGCGCCTGGCCCCCGGCCGAGCACGATGTCCAGCGCGTAGTCCTCCATCGCCGGGTAAAGCACCTCTTCCGCGGCGCGCGGCAGGCGATGGATCTCGTCGATGAACAGCACGTCGTGCTCCTGAAGGTTCGTCAGGATTGCGGCGAGGTCGCCCGCGCGCTCAACTGCCGGACCGGACGTGACGCGCACCGAGACGCCCATCTCGGAAGCGATGATGTGGGCGAGCGTCGTCTTGCCAAGGCCGGGCGGGCCATAGAAGAGCAGGTGGTCGAGCGGCTCGTCGCGCTGCTTGGCCGCGTCCACGGCGATACCGAGGTTGTCCTTGAGCTTCTCCTGGCCGATGAACTCATCGAGGCGGCGGGGCCGCAAGGTGACATCGATCGCCTCTTCTTCGTCCTGCGGCTTGCCGGAGATTATGCGCTCGGTGGTCGTTCGCCCGCCTCCGTAGAATGCTTGTGCTACTGCTGGCGATTATACCGGGCCTGCCATGGGCGGTCTATGCGACCTTCGCCTCCGCCGCAACCTCGTTCACTAGCTCCACCGCGCGCCCCAACGTCTTTAGCCGCTCGTCGAGCGTGCGGCCATCCGGCTGCAGTCGCAGCGTTGTTACGCCGGCGTCGCGGTACTTGCGGATGCGGTCGCGGACCATGTCTTCGGTGCCGAGCAGGTTCGTCTGGAGCACGAGCTCGTCGGGCACGAGCGAGGAAGCGCCTTCACGGTCGCCGTCGAGCCAGCGGTTCTGGACGGCGATCGCCTCCTCGTCGTAGCCGGCACGGCGGAAGGCGGCGTTGTAGAAGTTGTGCCGCTTCGAGCCCATCGCGCCCAGCGTGAAGGCAATCCCCGGCCGGTGCCGCGCAAGCAACTGATCGATGTCGTCCGAAAAGCTCACGGCACCGCCGACGGCGATATCAAGATCTTCGAACTCGCGCCCCGCCTTCTGCGCGCCGCGACGGATGTGCTCGAAGAAGACATCCGCGTGCTCCGGCATGAACGATGTGCCGAGCCAGCCATCCGCAACCTCCCCCGTCAGCTCGAGCGAGTTCGGGCTGAGCGTCGCTAGGTAGATCGGAATGTCCGGTTGCGGTTTTGCCCGCGAACGGATCGCTTTCCCCTCGCCGCCCGGAAGCGGTAGACGGATGATCTCGCCCTCGTACTGTGATTTCTCCCCCCTCGTGAGCAGCTTCACGACTGCGATGGTCTCCTGCAGGCGCCGGATTGGCCGCGTGTACCGCACGCCGTGCCAGCCTTCTACCACCTGCGGCCCGCTTACGCCGAGGCCGAGCAGGAAGCGCCCGCCGGACATCGACTGGAGCGTCATTGCCGTCATGGCCAGGTTTGCCGGCGTCCGCCCGACCGTCTGGAGGATGCCGCTGCCGAGCTTGATGCGGGATGTCTTCGCCGCTAGGTACGCGAGCGGCGTCGCGCCGTCGTGCCCCCACGCCTCTGCAGACCAGACGCTGTCCACTCCCATGCGCTCCGCCTCGATCACGTAAGTCGAGAACTCGTCCCAGTTCTCGTCCGTCGTTAGTCCTACCCCGATTGCGGTCTTCATTCGTCTCCTCCTTCAATTGCGAGCGAAATCATACGCTTTCTGGGTACCAACGTTGTAGAGACGTGCCGCTGGGTTTGCGTAAGAAATGTCCTCTCGCGCCGAACGAGATCGGGATCGACAGTCGTTCCCTTCGGTCTGGCACGTCTCGACAAGCGTCTCGCTTTCGAAACCTCCAGCGCTCGTTGTATCATCCTGCCACCAAGACGAAGGAGAACCCCATGCCGTCCGAACTCAACTTCACGCCAGCGCACGAACTCGCGCAGCGTATCCGCTCCAAGCAGCTGTCACCCGTCGAGCTGATGCAGGCCTGCTTCGACCGCATCGACGAGACGAACGAAGTACTCAATGCCTGGACAGGCATGCGAGACCGTGACGAGCTGCTCGTGGAAGCGCGCGAGATGGAGTCGCGAATCGCAAGAGGCGAGGACCCGGGGCCGCTGGCGGGATTGCCGTTCGGTGTGAAAGAGCTGGAGGACCTGGCGGGCTTCCCTTCGACCCATGCGTCGGTACCCTTTCGTGACCACTACCCGAGAGGCGACTCGACGCAGGTCCAGCGGCTGAAGGCCGCGGGCGCGATCGCCATGGGCAAGACCAACTCGCCGGAGTTCGGCTACACCGCCATCAGCAAGAACCTGCTCTTTGGCGTCTCGCGCAACCCCTGGAACCCCGAGCGAACGCCCGGCGGCTCGAGCGGCGGCTCATCGGCGGCCGTCGCGTCGGGTCAGGTGCCCTTCTGCACCCGCTCCGACGGCGGGGGCAGCGTGCGTATCCCGGCGTCGTGGTGCGGCATGCCCGGCCTCAAGGTATCCTTCGGCCGCATCCCAATGGGGCCATTCGAGATGCTCGGCTGGAACGACACGAGCGTCTACGGTCCGATGGTGCGCACAGTACGCGATGCCGCCCTCTACGTCGATTGCGTGATCGGTACCTCCGAGACCGACCCGAACGCTCTCCCGCATCCCGGCTACTCCTACGTCGAACTCCTCGACCGCCTGCCGAGGAACCTCCGCATCGCCTGGAGCCCGGACCTCGGCTACGCGAGCGTCGAGCCGGATGTCCGGCGCGGCTGCGAAGACGGCGTTCGAGCGTTCGAGGAGATGGGCTATAAGGTCGACGAGGTCGGCCACGTTTTCGACGACCTCGGCGTCCTCTGGGGACGCATCTCTTCGACCGGCACTTACGCGCAGATCTATGAGAAGCTCGCCGAAGAGCGCGACCGCTTCGGCCACGCCTTCCTCACCGGCGCCCTGACCGCGAAGAAGGTAACCTGGGATAAGTACGGTCAGGCCCAACGCGCCCGTGCGCGGCTCGTGAACCAGCTGGCGGAGTTCTTCCAGAAGTATGACCTCCTTCTCACCCCGACGCTTCCGTTTGACGCCATCGACGCCCGCGGCAACTGGCCGACCGAGATCGACGGCAAGCCGCTGAAGAGTCCGCTGCACGTCGTCCCGTTCACGCCGCCGTTCAACCTCTCCGGCCACCCAGCAATCAGCGTGCGCAGCGGTTTCAGCGACCGCGACCTGCCGATTGGCCTTCAGATTGTCGCCGGCCGCCACCGCGACGACCTCGTCCTCCAGGCCGCCTACGCCTTCGAGCAAGCGCGACCGTGGAACGACCGCTGGCCGGTCGAAGTCGCCGCGATGGCCGTGTGAATGAGCGCACCCCGGCGAGCGCAACCATGGGACGCGTCACCACCCGGAACTCTCTCCCCGGCCGCTAACCTCATCGCTTACCGTCAGCCTTGAGGGACAGCGCGGCCTCCGGTACTTGCGGGGAGCGGCCCTCTTTGCGCTCCCAGGGCCATCGCCCGGTGACTTCGAGCTCCAGGGAAAAGCTGAGAAACGTTCTGACGAGGACTATGATCGCGAGCACGCCTACACTTCTGAACGTAGGCGTGGCCGCCACCGTCCGAATAATGTCTCCGGCGACCAGGAACTCCAGTCCGAGCAGTAAGGAGCGCCCCAGAGTTTGACGAAGCTCTCGATAGCTATCCAGAGCCGGGGCCCGGGGGAACTGACGCTTAAGGAATACCGCACAGGCGAGAACAGCGCCCAGGACTATCACCGCGACGCCTACCGCATCGATAGCCCGGCCGATGTTCTCCATTACGTCATTAAAGTCCACCTCGCCACGCCAGCAAGCGACCTGTCTTCAGGCGGGCCCGAAGAATTGGCCGTGATTACTGAGAAGCGGCCCTCGCGCCCGCCGTGACTTCCCCCTTGTGAGCGGCGAACGCCCCGAGCACTTCCTGCTTTTCGCGCTCCGGCACATTGAATTCGTCCAGCGTCTGGGCGAGGTGCCCGGCCACGACGTCAAATACCTCCGGCGAAATGTGCAGGTTGAAATGAGCGTCGTCCAACGGCTGCGCTGTGTACTTGAACGGTCCGCCGGCCACATCGCAGACCCATAGCGTCCGCAGGAACTTTAAGCCGGGCAGGCGCTGACGGAATGTGACTGTATGCCATTCCCTCAGCTCGGGACTTCCATTCTGAATGGCGGGGTCGTTGATAAGAGAGTCGCTGAAGCGATCGATCACGGCAGCTATTGCATACACGCCCCCCAGCCGGTCGTAGAGACTCTGGTCAGCCATTGGTAACCTCCCCCTCCCACAATCGCGCCGCAGACGATCCCGTGGGGAAACCATGCTTTCGATGCGCGAACAATAGGCTCCAATCGCCGCCCTTTTCTATGTTGTCGCGGGCACAACTGATTGCAGAACCGTTGCAATGCCAGTCAGCGAGTCCGCCACGCCATGGACGCCGCCCAATTGGACGAGTCACACGGGACGTGTCATGCTGAGCCAAGAATGCCGTCCGCCGACAAGCCCCTCCGCGACCTCTGGTCCCGCATCCGTGGCCTCGGCCGCGTCGTCCTTCATCCGTTCGTGCTGAGCCTGTCGAAGCATACGACTAATGCCCGCCGATAGCCCGCTACGCGATCTCTGGTCCCGCATCCGCGGCCTCGGCCGTGTTGTCGAGGACGAGCTCTACGACTTCACCGAAGAAGACGCCGAGCGCGAGGATGAGCCTCGCGGACGCAATACGTTGGTCGCGCTGCTAAACGGCTTCCTCACGATGTGGAAGGCCACGAACGCCAATGTCGCCGAGCGCACGCTCGGCCTCGCCGGGTTCGCGGGCCTCATCTGGTTCACCATCTTCGACCGCGGGCTCGGCTGGCGCAGGTGGTACCTGGGCTTGCCGGCGGCCACGTTCGCTACCGTCTGGTTCGTGCCCGGCCTCATCGCGTCAGCGTGGACCCTCTGCGTCAACCTTGGCGTGGGAAACCTGCGCCGCATCCGCACCTGGCCCCTGCTCCTCGTCTTCGCGATGACCGGGCTCATCGGCTTCCGCGCCGTGTTTACGGACCTCGCACGCCGGCGTATACGCCCGCTACCGAAACTCGAGGAGTCCTAGTTCTTAGTTGCGGTCAATGCACGAACGTCACAGCCGGGTGTTCGAGCATTCCTCGCAGTCGCTCCGCTTCGGGGAGAAGCGCCCGCATTAGGCCGATGGTGTGACGCAGGAAAACCGACGCGTCCTCGCCGTCCCGCTCGAGCATTCGCCAATAATCGACAGTTGGTGCCAAATGAGCCACCATCACGAAGGGAATAGCGTTCAGCTCCTCTGACGATAGGTTACGCTGGCGTCGGTACTCGTCCAGGAACAGATGCGCAACATTCAGCCGGATATGACGCGATGGGCGCGATTCGCGACCAAACATGAACACGGCACGGGCGATGTCTTCAATTATGACGCCATGTCGCACTGGGTCGAAATCGAAGACGCCGCGCACCTCGTCGCCAACGAACACCATGTTTCGCCCGTGCCAATCGCCATGCATCCAGCCACGCGGCAGGCGTTCCACGCGCTCGGCGGGCCACTCTCGGATGGCCTCTGAGTACCAGCCGCGGAGAAACGCTAGGTCGCCGTCCACACCGCGATCCGCAAACATTGCGGCAAGCTGCCGCATCTCGCCCTCGCCGTTGGCCCACCAATCGCACCATTCGCGGTTGACTTCGAACACGACTTCCGGGTCTGAGAACGAGGGAGCCACCTGATGAAAGTGCGCCAGACTCTGTGCCGCCGAGGTCACCTGAGTCGTAC
>Ga0209160_1003224_pt1 | contig 13356 bp, 10 predicted proteins | sample GraSoiAngelo_153_FD_186167 | JGI IMG/M metagenome (GOLD analysis project Ga0209160, IMG submission 186167) | Grasslands soil microbial communities from the Angelo Coastal Reserve, California, USA - 14_1009_12_40cm (SPAdes) (version 2) | ecosystem: Environmental > Terrestrial > Soil > Grasslands ...
GGCACGTCGAAATCGCAGTTGCATCATGCCCGTATGGCGCTCCGCAAGCATCTCGAGCGCTGAAGGAGCCGGAACGATGAAAGACCAGTGGACTGATCGACTCTCGGAGTATCTCGACGGCGAGCTCACGGGCTCGGAGCGGACGACGCTCGAGGCACACGTCGCCTCGTGCGACGCGTGTCGCACGACCCTCGATGAGCTGCGACGCGTGGTGACTAATGCCCGCGCGCTCGACGACCGGCCGCCCACCGTGGATCTCTGGCCGGCGATCGCGACCCGGATCGGGCTGGCCTCGCGATCGAAGGTGCGGCCGCTGGCGCGCCGTTTTGCTTTCACCGTGCCACAGCTCGCCGCCGCATCGGTGGTGCTCGCGCTGCTGTCGGGTGGCGCCGCGTGGCTGATCGGGAGACGCGGGACCGTGGCGACCCCGCCCCGGGTGGTGTCCGAACGCACGCCGACACTCCTCAACGCGGTCGTCTACCCGGGTGACGCCCGCTACGCCGCCCAGGTAGCGGATCTCGAGCGCGCCGTGGCGCGCGGCCGCGGCCAGCTCGACACGGCGACCGTGCGCGTGATCGAGCGGAATCTGAGAATCATCGACCGGGCCATCCGCGGCGCGCAGAGCGCGCTCGCGGCCGACCCCGCGAACTCGTATCTGAACCTGCACCTCGCCCAAGAGATGCGGCGGAAACTGGAGCTGCTACGCCAGGCGGCGACACTCGCCGGCGCGCGGAGCTAGGAGGAGGATAGACCAGCATGCTGACGACCCTGGCGACGCTCGCGGCGCTCGCACTCATGCAGCAGACCGATACGACCGTCCCGGTGCGGGCGGGCGCCCGCCTCGAGATCAGCAACTTCGGGGGGGAGATCGCCGTCAAGACGTGGAACCGCAACGCGGTGCGCGTCATGGCCGAGCACTCGAGCCGGGACCGGATCCGCGTCGACGCGTCCGATCAGGTCGTCCGCGTGAAGACCGAGGCGGGACGGCGCGGGCCGTCGCAGATCGACTACGCCGTCACCGTACCGGCCTGGATGGCCCTGAACCTGTCGGGAGTCTATACCGACATCAAGGTGGACGGCGCCCAGAACGAGATCACGGCCGAGACGGTGCAGGGCGAGATCACGGTCCTGGGTGGCGCGGGCAACGTGTCGCTCAAGTCCGTCATGGGAGCCGTGACACTCGAGAAGGCGCGCGGTCGTATCGACCTGAGCAGCGTCAACGAAGAGATCCGGGCGACCGAGGTTTCGGGCGACATCACCGCGGAAACCGTGAATGGTGGCGTCACGCTCATTCAGATCGAGTCCGCCAACGCCGAGGCGAACACCGTCAACGGCGACATCACGTACGACGGCACCATCAAGGACGGCGGGCGGTATCGCTTTGGGACGCATGACGGCGACGTGCGGGTGTCAGTCCCCGAAAAGGCGAACGTTTCAGTGTCCGTCTCGACGTTCAACGGCGACTTCAGTGCCTGCTTCCCCGTGCAGCTGACGGGAAAGACCAAGCACCGTTTCAACTTCACGCTCGGCTCGGGGAGCGCCCGGCTCGAGCTCGAGTCGTTCGGTGGTGACATCAAGATCTGCCGACCGGGGCAGTTGTCCAAGGACCATGATCGAGACAAGGACAAGGACGAGGACCACGAGGAGGACTGACGATGCGCATTTCCATAGTCGCGCTGCTCCCCGCCGCGGCTGCCCTGGCGTTGGCGCCGCGCACAGCAGCCGCCCAGCGTGAGTTCCATTGGAAGGGCCCAGTCGCCCCGGGCAAGGCGATCGAGATCAAGGGCGTGAACGGCGATGTCCGCGCCAGCGCCGGCTCGGGGGACGTCGAGGTAACCGCCGTGAAGCGCGCGCGCAAGAGCGACCCCGACGAGGTGAAGATCGAGGTCGTGCAGCACGAAGGCGGGGTCACGATCTGCGCCGTGTACCCGAGCGACGGCCGCCGTGAGAATACGTGTGAAGCAGGCGATGACGGTCACATGAACGTGCGAGACAACGACGTGACCGTCGACTTTACCGTCCGCGTGCCGGCGGGCGTGCGGTTCCTCGGGAAGACGGTGAACGGCGAGGTCGAGGCAGCCGTTGGGTCGAGCGACGTTGAAGCGACCACGGTGAACGGCAGCATCCGGATCTCGACGACCGGTTACGCCGAGGCGCAGACGGTGAACGGCGAGATCGTGGCTTCGCTGGGCCGCGCCACGTGGAGCGATGCGCTCGAGTTCCGCACCGTCAACGGCGGGATCACGCTCGACCTCCCGGCCGGGCTGTCCACCGAGGTCCGCGCCAAGACGGTCAACGGCGACATCCAGACCGATTTCCCCCTCATGGTCACGGGACGGCTCGGCCCCCGCAGCCTGCGCGGCACGATCGGGAGCGGAGGGCGACGGCTGGCGCTCGAGACGGTGAATGGGAGCATCAGGTTGAGAAAGAGTTCTTGAATGCGGAGTGCGGAATGCGGAATGCGGAATAGCAAGGCGAGGATCGTTGCCCGCTACGAGGGTCGCCGTGTCATTCCGCATTCCGCATTCGCCATTCCGCATTGATTCGCCCCCCCTTGCAACATCGCGGTACGTAATCCGCACCACGTCGGCCCCAGGTTAGCCCCCTCCGAACCAGGGGTCCCGTGGTGCTGCGGGAACTTCTCGCCCGCACCGAGCAGATCGACGATCTTCGCCACCTCTTTGGGGCGCTCGGGTTTCACGCGGCGTGGGAGCCCGTGCCACCCGGACCCTGGCTCGGTCCGGCCCAGGCCGAAGGGGCGGGCGTGATCCGCGCGGCCCTGGTGGCGCGACACGATGCGTTCCGCGTGTTCGCGATCGAGGCACGCGACCCGGAGCGGGCGGTCCGCGCGGCGGCGCGGCGCCTGGCCGCGCAAGCCGAGCGCGGCCTCGCATGCGCGCTCGGCACGGGCCCGCGGCGTCTCGTGTGCGCGGGTTGGCGCGCGACCGCGCGTGGGGAAAGCGGCGGAGGCCGTGCGGTCCGCCTCGCCACCATTCCCCTGGAGCAACCGCCCGGCGGCTCGCTCGCCACGCTGGAGCGCTTCAGCCCCCTCGCGGGAGAAACGTCGCTCGCGCTCAGCCTGCGGATCGGCGAAGCGCTCGCGAGCGAAGGCGTCACCCCGCGGTTCTTCCGGGTGTTCCGGGCCACGCTGGAGCGGCTGACGGACCGCCTGGCGGCGCCCCGCAGCCGGTCCGAGCGCCACACCCTCGCGCTCACCGCGCTCACCCGGGTGCTGTTCCTCTACTTCGTGCAGGCGAAGGGCTGGCTGGACGGCGACCGGCGCTATCTGATCCACCGTTTCGATGAGAGCGTCGCCAGCCGGCGCCACTTCCACCGCCAGGTGTTCGATCCGCTGTGCTTCGGCGCCCTGAATCGGCCGGCGTCCGGGCGCTCCGGCGCGGCTCGCGCGCTGGGCCGCCTGCCGTTTCTGAACGGCGGGCTCTTCGAGCCCACCGCGCTCGAGCGGCGCGAGGGCCCGATCCGCTGGAGCAACGCCGACTGGCGCGACGCGTTCGACGGGCTGTTCGAACGATTCCATTTCTCGGCGCGCGAGGCGGACGATGTGGGTCAGTGCGTCGCGCCCGACATGCTGGGCCGCGTGTTCGAGGGCGTGATGGACCCCGCCGAGCGACGCGCGAGCGGCAGCTACTACACGCCCGCATCCCTGGTGCGCGAGATCGTGCGCGCCGGTCTGGCCGCGATCCTCGTCCACCGCTTCGGTCTCGCCCCAATGGCCGCGGAGCGCTGGCTGCACCACGGCGACCCGCCCGATGCGCGGCCCGATCTCCGCCGCGTCGCCGTGCTCGATCCGGCCGTCGGCTCGGGTGCGTTTCTGCTCGGCGCGCTGGAGGAGCTCACGCAGCTGCGTTGCGCCGCGGGCGAACGACCCACCGCCACGGTCCGCCGCGACGTGGTGGCGCACTCACTCTTCGGCGTGGATCTGAAACTCACCGCCGTACGACTCACCGAGCTGCGTCTGTGGCTCGCCCTCGTGGCGGACCAGGACGAAACCGACCTTGCCCGAATCGCACCGCTGCCGAACCTGGACGGCCACGTGCGCCAGGGAGATGCCCTGATCGACCCGCTCACGCTGGCCCGCGCGCTCGGCGGCGCCACGGCAACTACCGCTCCGTCCCGGGAGGTCGAGCGGCTCACGAGTGCCCGGCGCGCGCTCTTCAGCCTCGCCGGACCGGCCAAGCAGCAGGCCCTGGGTGAGCTCGCCGGTGCCGAGGGGGCGCTCGCACGTCGCTTGTTCACGGCAGCCGTCGCGGCGCTCGAGCGACGCGCCGCCGAGCTGGTCGCCGCGGGCAAGGATCGAGATCTGTTCGGACGGCGGCGGGGGCTCCGGCCGGACGAGCGCGCGCTGCTCCGGCGGGTGCGCGCCAGTCGCCGTGAGCTCCGGGTGGCCGCGCGCCGTCTCTCCCGTGAGGGCGGTGCCCCGTTCTTCGCGTTCGAATCGCACTTCGCCGACATCCTGGCGCGCGGCGGGTTCGACCTCGTTGCCGGGAACCCACCCTGGGTCCGCGGCGAGCGGGTGCCCGCCCAGGTGCGGGAGACGCTGGCAACCCGCTACGCCACGTGGCGGCCGGCGCACGGGCCCGGATTTGCGCATCTCCCCGACCTCGCGGTCGCGTTCGTGGAGCGCGCGCTCGAGCTCGCCGCTCCCGGTGGAGCGGTGGCCCTCCTCGTCCCCGCGAAGCTCGCGTCCAGCGGGTACGCGGAGCCGCTGCGGCGGCGGCTCGCGGCAAGCACCCGCCTCGAGCGGGTGGCTCCGGTCGCCCAGGGGAGCGCGTTCGGGGGAGAGGCCGCCATCTATCCCATGGCGCTCGTGGCTGCGCGGATCGAGCCGACCGGCCGCGAGCGTGTGGCCACGGCCCTCGGCCCCAAGACCGGAGCCCCGACGATCCCGCAGCGCGCCCTCGCAACCGACGGCCCCTGGATCCTTGCGGGTGGGGCCACCCGGATCGCACGTCACTTGCGAACGGTCTGTCCCACGGTGGGCGATCGCTGGAACCCGCGGCTCGGTGTGAAGACCGGTGCGGACGATGTGTTCCTGGTGGCGCGACCGGGACCGGTGACCCGGCCCGTCGTCCGGGGCCGTGACCTCGGGCCGTGGCGTGCGACGCCGCGGGCGCACCTACTGTGGACCCACGGACCCGACGGCCGACCGCTGGCCCGCCTCCCAGCGGAGCTGGCGCGCGCCCTCGACCCACATATCGAGCGCCTATGCCGTCGCAGCGATTACCGCGGCGGTCCGGCCTGGCAGCTGTTCCGTATCGCCCTCGCCGACGCCCCGTGCCGCGTGATCTGGCCGGACCTCGCGCGGCGACTCGCGGCCGCGGTGCCCGACGCCGGCGTCGTTCCGCTGAACACCGTCTACGGCATCGCCACCCGTGCCGCGGACGACGCGTACGCGCTGGCGGCGCTCTTCAACTCTCGTTGGCTCACCGCCCTCGCCCGGCTCTCCGCCGATCCCGCCCGCGGCGGCTTCCGCCGCTTCAACGCGGGCGTCGTGCGGGCACTGCCTCTCCCGCCCGCCAACCCGACGCAATGGCGCGCCCTCGCGGACCAGGGGCGGGCGAGCGTGTCCGACGACGACGCCATTGCCGACATGTACGAGCTCGAGGCGGCGGACCGCCGTGCACTGGACGCATCCGCCGCGGATCCTCTCTGAGCACCTCGCGCCGCTCCCCGAGCCGCTCGCGTGTCTCCTCACGCCGGGGGCGGTCGGCCCGGCGCCGGCGGTCGCGGCGCTCGGGGCGCGCGCGCTGCTCGACCTCACGCCGCTCGCGCTCGAAGGCAAGACGCCATGGCCGGCATGGCTCGCCCCGCACCAGGTCCCCGCCGCCGAGCGGCTCACGGGCATCCTCGGGCGTCACGGGGGCGCTCTGCTCGCGGACGCCGTCGGCCTCGGCAAGTCGTACGTCGCGCTCGCAGTCGCCCTCGCGCTCAGCGAGCCGTTCGCGCTGGTCGTGCCGGCCGTGCTGGTGGATCAATGGCGCGCCTTGTCGGAGCGATACAATAGCCATGCCCCGATCATCACGCATGAGTCCCTCAGCGTGAACCGTTACCGCCCCTTGCCGCCTGCTGCCGCCCGTTGCCGCCTGTTCGTCATCGACGAAGCCCACCGCTTTCGAAACCCCCTCACCAACCGCTACCGCGCGCTCGCCAAGCTCGTGGTCGGCGCGCGCGTGCTCCTCGTTACGGCCACGCCGGTGCACAACCGGATCGCCGATCTGTTTCATCTGTTCCGCCTCTTCCTGCGGGACCACGACCTCACGGCGCTGGGCGTGCCCTCGCTGTGCCGCGCGGCCCGGGGCGACGCCGATCCGCATGCCGTAACCGCCGCCGCGGCCCGGCTGAGCGTGTCGCGCTCGCGCGAGCGCGTGCAGGCAGGGTACGACACCGGGCCGGGCGCGCTCCCCTTCCCCGAACGCGCGGCCGGCGAGGCGATACGCGTCGGTACGGCGCCCGATGTACAACTGCAGGAGCTCGTGACCGGAGTCGCCCAGCTCGAGGCGGGTGGCGAGGCGGCGGCGTTGTTTCGCCTGCTCCTCCTGTCGCAGCTCGCCTCGAGCCTGCCCGCGTTTCGCACCAGCCTCGCCCGCTACGACGCGTTCCTCGAGCTGGACATCGCAGCCGCGGCGCAGGGGAGGGCGCTGGGGCGCCGAGAGTTCAGGCGGCTGTTTCCCGCGGGATCCGACGACCTGCAGCTCGCGCTCTTCCCTCTGGTCCTTCCGCCCGGACCCGGCGCCGCGACCGATCGGGACCGAGATGCGGTGCGGCGGCTGGGCGCCTTCGCCGCATCATTGGCGGATCCCAAGGCGGACGCGCTCGCACGCCTGCTCGAGGCGCGCGTGGGAAAGACGATCGTCTTCGTCCAACCGCGGGCCACGGTGCATTACCTGATGCGCCGGCTCCGAGGCCACCGCCTCGCGGCGGTGACGGGAGAGCGGGGCTGGTTCGGGAAGGAGCCCTCGGGGAGGGAGGACGTGCTCCGCGCATTCGCGCCGCGAGCGCAGGGTGCTCCCCTTCCCCGCTTGGCGCTCGAAACGGACGTCCTGATCGCAACCGATATCTTGAGCGAGGGGCTGAATCTCCAGGATGCCGTCCGCGTGATCCACTACGATCTGCCCTGGAGTCCCGCCCGGCTTGCGCAGCGCGTGGGGCGGATCGATCGCGCGGGCTCGCCCCATGAGCGCATCGAGACCGTGACGTTTCTCCCGCCGCCGTCGCTCGCCGATGCCCTGGCCATGGAGCGCCGGCTGGTCACGAAGCGCCGCATGCAATCCCGGGCCGGGGCCGGCCCCCGCGGGTTCGATTGGTGCGATCGGCTCCAGGGACTCGCGGCCCGCGCGGGGCCGCCCGCTGCGCCCGGGACCTGCGCGGCGGTCGCGGCGGCGGAGCGTTCCGTCGTGCTCGTGGTGCGGTTGGGGCGTCAGGTGGAGGGGGTGGTCGTCACCGACGCGGGCGCTCGGGCCGATCCCGCCCGCGCCACGCGATTGCTCGAGCAGGCGGCCGGGGCGGAGCCCGTGCCGTTCGACCGCGCGGCGCTCGAGCGGGCGATCCGACGGGCGGCGCCGCTCCTCCGCAACCGACTCGCCGCGCTCGAGGACGCGCGCTGGCGTGGGGCCCACCGGGACCGCCTCAGTCGTCGGCTCATCCCGTGGGTGCTGGCCGCGGCACGCCGCGCGGCCACCGAGCGTCGCCACGTCGACCTCGCCCGGCTCGATGGCCTCGTGTCGCGGCTCGCGCTCGGCATGACGGCCGGTGAAGAGCTACTCCTCGAAGAGCTGCTGGCCCGCCGCGCGCCGCTCGCAGTGCGCGACGTGCTGGCGTGGCATGAGCGTTTGCCACCCGTCGCGAGCGGCACCGAGGCGCCCCAAGTCGAATTGATCGCGGCGGTCGTGCTGGGTGAAGATCACTCGTGATGGAGCAGGAGCTCTTCGTAGTCGAGCTCTTGCTGAACGCGTCGCATCACGGCGTCAGAGATCGCACCGTTGTCGCGCATGCGGAGCAGCTCCTGCCGCTCGGCGGCGAGCAGCTCGCGTGCGAGCCGCAGGTGCGCGATGGATTTGGCCTCGATCGGGGTCTCGAGCACGCCGTCCGCGTGGCCGCGCAAGTGGCGCGTGCGGAGGCGATAGCGATCGCGGGTGTGCGACAGTGCGCCCTGATGCATCCACGGCTCTGACGCGAGCTCCTCGAGCCGGGCCAGCGCCGCCTCCGAGGCGCGGAGCCTGGCGGCGATCTCTTCGCGCTCCTCCTCCTCACCCGTTTCGCGAACACCCAGCCTCCGCATCAGCGGCGCGAGCGTGAACCCTTGGCCGAGCAGCGTGACTAGAATGACGCCGTACGAGAGAGCTATGATGGCGTCGCGGCCGGGGAAGGGCATGCCGGTTGCCGTCACGGTGGGGATTGCGGCAGCGAGAATGAGGGTGTCGCCGCCCCGTAGGCCGGCCCAGCCCACCACCGTCAACACCTGCCAGCGCGGCCGCGGCTCGCGGGGACGCAGCCGGGGCCCCAACAGCCAGCGAAAATTCCCGGCGAAGTAAACCCACAACAGCCGCGCGATGACCACGGCCAGGCTCACGAGGACTGCGGCGCGTGCGAGCTCGAGCGCGGCTGCACCGGTCAGGCCCTCCACGATGGGCCGCAGCGCGAGACCCGTGAGGATGAAAATGAGCCCCTCGAGCACGAACACCACCACGTCCCACATGCCGGCGTTCTGGACCCGCGTGTCCGCCGCCACGAACCGGGGCCCCACGCGCCCCAGATAGATCCCCATGGAAACCACGGCCAGGACCCCGGACACGCCGAAGTGTTCGGCAGGCAGATAGGCCGCGTAGCCTGAGAGCAGCGAGATGGTGTTCTCCACCTCGGGATCATGAATGCGGCGGCGAACCGCAGCCAGGAGCCATCCCACGGCCAGGCCGACCAATACACCGCCCGTGCCCACCACCACGAACCGTCCGGCCGCGCCCATGAGGGAGAACGCGCCGGTCACCGCGGCCGCGACCGCCACGCGGTACGCGACGATCGCGGCCGCGTCGTTGATCATGCTCTCGCCCTCGAGGATGGTCACGACACGTCGCGGCATCGGTAGCCGCCGCAGAAACGCCGTCGCGGCCGCGACGTCAGGCGGCGAGACGACGGCACCGAGCGCGAACGCTGACGCCCACGGCAGGCCAGGAATCGCGTTGTGCGCAACCCAGGCAATCACGATCGTCGCGAACAGCACGTGTCCCACACCGAGGGACAGGATCGGTCGAAAGTTGGCCCGCACGTCGCGATAGGAGGCCAGCAACGAGGCCCTATAGAGAAGTGGCGGGACGAATATCAGGAACACGAGCTGCGGGTCGAACTGCACCGTGGGGAGCCCAGGGACCACGGCGACCAGGAGGCCGCCCACAACGAGCAGCGCGGGGGTGGGGAGCTGGAAGCGACGCGCCACCAGCGCCAGGAAGGTGACGCCCACCAGGAGCGCGAGGACGGTCTCGAAATTGTGCATGGCGTTTGCGACCGTCAAAGTTACCTTCCGGCGTGCCTCTCTCAACGTTCCTGTTCGATCTCGACGGCACGCTCATCGACTCCATCGAGCTCATCCTCCGCTCGTACCGGCACACGATGCGCTTGCACCGCGGGCAGGAGCCGTCGGACGACGTCTGGATGCAGGGGCTGGGCACGCCGCTGTGGGTACAGTTCCGGCAGTTCACCGACGACGACGCCGAGATCGAGGCCATGGTGGCGACGTACCGCGCCTACAACCTCGCCCACCACGACGAGATGGTGCGTCCGTATGACGGCGTAGTGGAGGCGGTGCGGGCGCTGCGGGATCGTGGCAAGACTCTCGGCCTCGTCACGAGCAAGATGCGGAGCGGCGCCGTGCGCGGGCTCCGCGTCGCCGGGCTCGAGGACGCATTTAGTGTGATCGTGGGCGCGGACGAAGTCACGCATCCCAAACCGCACCCCGAGCCGGTGCTCACGGCGCTCGAGCGGCTGGGCGCGCCGGCCACGGGAGCCGTGTTCGTGGGCGACTCGCGGCACGATGTCGAGTGCGGCCGCGCCGCAGGCGTGAAGACCGCCGCCGTCCTGTGGGGACCGTTCGACCGCTCACACTTGGAGGACCTCGCGCCGGATTACTGGCTGGAACGGCCTCACGACCTCACTTTACTGGCACCTGACACCTAACCCGGCACCAGGAGGTTTCTTGCGGTTCGTTCCGTTCGAGCTGGAGCGCTGGCAGAGCACCTGGGAGAACCGGGTGCGCTACAACTTGTCCGAGTCGGGCGTGCACCCGCTCTCGATCCACGAGTTGCTCAAGCTGGCGGGCGCGTCCCCGGCGCCGCTGCTCGACGTGCGACTCGGCTACAGCCAGTCGAACGGGACCGACCTGCTTCGCGGTCGTATCGCGGCGCTGTACGACGGGGTCGCGCCGGAGCAGATCCTGGTCACAACCGGCAGCGCCGAGGCGAATTTCGTGGTGTGCTGGCGGCTGGTCGAGGCCGGCGACAAGGTCGCCGTCATGCTGCCGAACTACCTCCAGACCTGGGGGCTCGCCCAGAACTTCGGCGCCCAGGTGCGCGGTTTCACGCTGCGCGCCGAGGCGGCGTGGGAGCCTTCTCCCGACGAGGTGCGGAGCGCCATCGCACCGGGCACGAAGCTGGTGGTGGTCACCAATCCGCACAATCCGACGGGACACGTGCTGTCGACGGAGATGCGACAGGCCATCGTGAGTCGCGCGGCGGAGGTCGGCGCGTGGCTGCTCGCGGACGAGGTCTACCAGGGAGCGGAGCGGGACGGCGCGACGACGCCGTCGTTCTGGGGCAGCTACGAGCGCGTGATCGTCGTGAACGGTCTCTCGAAGGCGTACGGCCTGCCGGGCTTGCGCATCGGCTGGGTCGTCGCGCCGCCCGGGTTCTCGGGCGACGCCTGGGCGCGGCACGACTACACCACGATCGGACCGGCGGGCGCGAGCGACCACCTGGCTGCCGTGGCGCTCGAGCCACGGGTGCGGGAGCAGGTGCTCGCGCGCACCCGCGGCATCCTCCGCTCCAACTACCCGGTGATCGAGCAGTGGTTGAAGCGGTTCGGCGACACGTTCAGCTGGCACCCGCCCCAGGCGGGGGCGATCTGTCTGGTGCGCTACCGTCAGGCGATCAGCGCCCTCGACCTGGTCGAGAAAATGAGGGCCGAGCACGATGTGCTGCTCGTGCCGGGCGATCACTTCGGGTTGCCGAACCACATCCGGTTCGGCTTCGGGGAGGAGCTGCACCACTTCCGGGAAGCGCTCGCCGAGACCGAGCGGGGTCTGAAGCGCGTGTTCGCCGACTGAGATGCGGGTCGTCCCGCTCGAGGCGTTCCGGGACAAGGTCCCCTTCAGTGTGGCGATCGCCGCCGTCGAGCGCGGCTTCCGCGCGCTGGGGCGCGGCGAGGCCGCGCTCCCCGACCCGATGGTGCTGGAGCTGCGCGAGCAACAGGCCGAAGTGCATGTAAAGGGCGCGCACCTCGCGGGCGGGCGGCACATCGTCCTCAAGGTGGCCACGGGGTTCTATCGCAACCGCGCGCGCGGCCTGCCCTCGGGCGACGGCATGTTTCTGCTGCTCGACGCAGACACCGGCGTCCCCGCCGTGCTGCTCGAGGAGCACGGCTACCTCACCGACTTCCGCACGGCGGCGGCGGTGGCGCTGACGCTCAAGTATCTGGCGCCCAAGGACACGCACGAGGCCCTGTTGGTGGGCGCCGGCGCGCTCGCCCGTCTCACCGCCCGGGCCATGCTCGCGCAGATGCCACTCGCGCGGCTCACCCTGTGGAATCGCACCCGCGAGCGCGCCGAAGGTCTCGCGAAAGAGCTCGGTCAAGCGGTCGAGACGCGCATCGCCCCGGCGCTCGAGTCCGCCGTGCGCGACCACCGGGTGATCGTGACCGCGACGGCCAGCACCACGCCGCTCGTGATGGCCTCGTGGGTGGGGCCCGGCACGCACGTCACCTCGGTGGGAACCGGCAGCCCCGAGAAGATCGAGCTGGAGCCCGCGTTGCTCGCGCGGGCGGACAAGCTGGTGGCGGACCGCGTATTCCAGACGGAGCGCTACGGCAACCTGCACCACGCCATCGCGGCCGGCGCGGTAACCCGCGATAAGGTCTACGCGGAGCTCGGCGACCTCGCCGCCGGCCGGCTCCCCGGACGGGAAAGCGCGACTGAGATTACCGTGGCGGACCTGACCGGCGTGGGCGTGCAGGACGCCGCGATCGCGCAGGCCGTCGTGGAGGTGCTGGGACTCTGAACCGGCCAGCGAGGGTGCGGCACCGCCTCGTCGACCTCCTGGGGTTCACCCCCCTGGCACACCGGCCGCCGCTGCCGCGACGGTGGTGGGTCTACTGCGCCATCGCCTACCTCTCTCCCAGCCTCGTGCTCGCCCTCGTCCCGGCGCAGGAAGTGCCGTACCGCGACCTCGTCTGGCTCCTCACGCTCGTGCCGGCGTATCTCCTGTCGCTACACTACGGGATGCGCGGCGCCGTCGCCGGCCTGGTGATGGGCACGGTCCTCTTCACGTCCATCCAGCTGCTGGTCGCGCTACGACTCGATGCCGAAGACTGGCGCATCACCGTTCCCATTTACGCGGCCTACGGGACGATCGCGATCTCGGTGGGCTGGCTGTCGCAGCAGCTACACGAGTTCTACGGACGCGCCATCGAGGGAGAGCGGGTGGCGGTGATCAGACAGCTGGCCGTGACGATGCGTCATGAGGTGAACAACGCGCTGGCGGCCATCCTGGCGGAGGGCCAGCTGCTCGAGCACGACGCGGTGCTCACGCACCCGGAGGACAAACAGTCCCTCCAGAACATCCTGACCATGGCGCGACGCATCCAGCACAGCATCGAGGTGCTGGTAAACGTCACCCACGCCCCGGTCACGAACTACGTGGAGGGGGTGTCGATGATCGACTTGAAGCAGGTGACGTCAGCCCACCAGCGCCCGCAGGACTAAGTACGCGACGCCGGCGATCCCCGCCGATGCCGGGATCGTGAGAATCCACGCCCACACGATGCGTCCTGCCACGCCCCACCGCACTGCCGAGAGGCGATGCGCGGCGCCCACGCCGGAAATCGCGCCGGTGATCGTGTGGGTGGTGCTGACCGGAATGCCGAAATGCGAAGCGATGAACAGCGTGATGGCGCCGCTCGTTTCCGCGCAGAAGCCGCCGAACGGCGTGAGCTTGGTGAGCCGCTGCCCCATCGTCTTGACGATGCGCCAGCCGCCGGACATGGTGCCGAGCCCCATGGCCGCGCCGCAGGCGACGATGACCCACGCTGGCACGACGCCCGCGTCCGTCAGATGCAGCGCTGGCACCGGAAAGT
>Ga0209160_1003231_pt1 | contig 13343 bp, 16 predicted proteins | sample GraSoiAngelo_153_FD_186167 | JGI IMG/M metagenome (GOLD analysis project Ga0209160, IMG submission 186167) | Grasslands soil microbial communities from the Angelo Coastal Reserve, California, USA - 14_1009_12_40cm (SPAdes) (version 2) | ecosystem: Environmental > Terrestrial > Soil > Grasslands ...
TCGCTCGCCTCTACCAGTTCAATGGCTCTAGACTCGGTCAGCCCTTCGATTTTTCCTCTAGCCTTCTCCCAGCCTATCTCTCTGCAGAGAATGTACTCGGCTTCGGTAAGCGATTGGAATGTGGTGTAAGGGTTGACGGTATCCGCCTCTATTGCGTCCCGGAGAGGCTTGGAGAGATCAGTTGAAGAGAGGAGCTCGATCAAGACGCTGCCGTCAAGGGAGATTGTTCCGCTAAGAGTGTCTTCGCTCGAGGCTGAGTTCCTTCTTCCTGTCCTCTTCCCTTCCCTTCGCCAGCTGCTTTCGAAGCTCGCGTGAGGATACTCCGGTGGGCGCGCATGCTTGCCGGAAGAGAGCCATGTTCCTCGTAGCCTTCCTCACCAGGTATCTGAGAACATCGTCATAGTCTATCTTCTGTCCACGAGAGGCTTGGAGCCGGGCAGCCACCCTGAGAAGGTCCCTCTTGAGGTCCTCGGAGATCGTAATTGTCGTTGCTGTCATTATCTCAATAGTTACAATTGAAACAATGGAACTTAAACCTACCGCAACACACCTTGACCTTCACGAAAACGGCTGGGTTTAGAGGAGAAGCGTCTCGGTGTCTTTCAGTGTTCCTTTTGTCGGGTCGACCATGAGCCCAAGCGCTTCAAGGGTTATCACGCCGATCAGAATCTTGTCCAGCGTTCCGCTGATCAAGAGCGGTGTAACAGTGTTCTTCCCGTCGATCTCGATAGAGGCGAAAGACTGATCCAAGACTTGGCTGCGATTCGCCGTCTCAACTCGTCTCTTCCCAAGGCTTCTCAACCCGAGCTTCGTAGCTATACTACGGGGAAGAACTGTGAATGTCGACCTCGTATCGACCAGAGCCTTGTCAACTATTTTCTCCCTAGACTTGGAAACAGGGTTTCCAAGCTTCACCTTCACCATCAACTGGGTAACTCTTGCCACGATTTTGGAAAGGTGCCGCGAAGCCTCGTGTTCTTCCTCTTTAAACCTGAATCCGGGGAGGGAGGTCTCGAATCTCTGGTCCTCTCCCCTATCATCCTCGTTGAAGGACTTGACACGTTCCCTATCGATGCCGAAGGCCTCGCCCAGAATTTTTTGACTGTGGCTTTGATGCGCCTCTTCGCGATCTTCTCTATTCTTCCTGCCTTCATCTTCAACCATCTCGGGTAGCGATAACCAACAACAATCGCCAGCTCTCTCTTTTTAAGAGACGCCCGGAAAATCGCGCGTGGGGGGCTGGTCCCTGCGTTGGACCCGACGGTCAGTTTTTATTCCAACTCAGTCTACGTTCACTAATTGAGATTGGACTATAGCATGGCTGGCAATTCAACGAAGAAATCATCTACCAAGCATCTCACTCGTGGCTTTCGACGAATGAGCGGAGAAGCCAAAGTCAACCTCGCCGTCGACATGAGCTCCACGGTCGCGGCGATCACTATGGACTCTATCCGTGACCGGCACCCAGGCATCTCCGAGGCAAAACTGCTGGAGCTCGCCCGAAAACGGTTCAAGTCGGGATGTAGGGTTCGCTGAGGACTCTGAGCTTCGAGCGGTTCTCAAAGTCTCTAGTCTCTCTCTTCAACGCGATCGGCTACGACTATGCGATCACTGGTGCAATGGCGGCCAGCTACTACGGGGTCCCACGAACAACATCGGATGTGGATTTTATCGTCCAAGTCTCGATCGACGACCTTGATAAGTTCTTGGACAAACTCGCCCGCGGTGGACTGATAGTAGAGAAGACGATTATCAAGCTCCAGCTAGCCAGCGGCTACAATATCATCAGCCTGCAACACCAACACTTCCCCTACCAAGTCGACCTGATCATACAGACGGAAGGGAGATTGGAGCGACGGTCAGGCACAGCCCTTGGATTGAGGTCTTACTACCAGCCCCCCGAACAGCTCATCTTATCGAAGCTCCGAATGATCAAAGCGACACGTCCGGTCGAACGAAGCTTCAAGGATCGAGAAGACATCAGAGAAATCCTTGCGAACACCAGAGTCAACAGGCGAAAGATCTTGAAGCTCGCCCAACAACAAAGCACGGTCGAAATCGCTAGGGAAATCCTTCGCGAGACCCGCTCCCTCGTCGAATCCTCGCGACAACGGAAAACAGCCCTATTGATGAACGAAAAGCTTCGCAGAAGACCTGCTAAGGGACACGACAGCACCAAAGTAATCCGGTACTGGAGAAACAGGAGACCCGCTTGAGCAAGGTCGTGGCCGACGATCTCGAAATCAAGCCCTCTAGCAATTAATATTCGAGCCGCTATCTAGCTACTCGAAATTGTCCGAGTATACGGGGGACATACTGAATGATGAGGCCGAGGAGAAGCGCGCTCGGTGGACCTTCAACCTAGTAGTCTTCTTCCTCCTGTTTCCGTTTGCAATCGACTTGAGCTTCATGACCGGGTCCATCATCCCTGTCGGAGTAGGTGTATCCCTCATAGCGTGGCGTGTTGCGAGGACACCGGAGATCACGAACCGAATATCCTCCCGGGTGGGCGGTCGGATGCACCACTTCCTCCGCAACCTAGGGATCGCTCTCGGACCGGCGCTCATCCTTCTAGGCGTGAGTATCTATGCCACTACGAATCGTTTCACAGAAGACCCTATTGGATTTCCTTTCTCGATAACGAATCCGATTCCAGGCTGCGCCACTCCCGCCTTCCCCACAGCTTGTCTCGCCTACGACCCGGTACGGGTCGCACTGAACTATCTGTTCTGGGTCGGGCTATCTTTCGCCGTTCTGACCTTGACCGGTTGGTTTCGGACCCGCCGAGCGTAAGTCTAAGGAAAAGCAAGGCATTTCCTCGAGGGAGCATGTTGCTATCTTGGGAAGCCGCTCTTGAGCAAAAGCCTCGAAAGCCCGAATATACAGAGGATCGCATCTTCGCGTCCCTCTTTACGGTCAATTCTCATTTCCTACTATCGGAGGAGGCTCCATCTAATCGTGAAACCGCTCACCGGTCCGGCTAGGCTGATCGCCGCGCAGTAATCGTACGTCGACGGCTGGTAATATGCTCCCAATCCAAGAGCCTCCCCACTCGTAAGCGGGATCGGCCCGAGCGAAGAACAGGATCCCTGCGCGTCGATAAGCCAGAGTTTCAGATAACCCGGTGGAAGGGTGAAGACAGGGACAGACCATACTGCAGCACCCCCCGTGAAGACGCTCATCTTTAGAGCTGGACCCTTCCCTGGCGAGCCGCTGCAATCATAGAGCACCGTCCGGTTCGCCGAGCTCTGAGACACCACCGTGGCGGTTAGGGCTGCACACCGCGTCTCAACCGGAGCCGTCAACGAGAGCGGCGGAAAACTCTGGTTGCCCACGGACCATTCAACGGCAATCAGGATGAGAATCGATGTCTCCAGAGCCAATAGTATCAAGAGAAACACGAGCACCCATTTTTTCTGCAACAACATCCAAAAACGCGACTTGCCTGGAGGTACAGAGGAGGATATCGGAGGGTTTTCCCATACCAATCCCCAGATTCCTCCGATCCAGCCGAGGACGAGCCCCACAACGCCTGCAAACAGTATCGGCAGGTCCTGTAAAGCAGGTGAATAGAGCAACGGCATGATGATCAACACCATCACGATCATGCTGAGGAAGCCGTAACCCGCTAGAACGAGAGCTCCCAAGACCTTGTGATCCGCAACGTCAAGGAATTGAATGATGGCGAAGATGATGATGAATATGCCCAGCAACCCGAAGAACGCGCCCAGAGCAAAAACGAAAAAACCTGTTCCGTCACCAGCAGGGGCAGAAAACTGAGTCGAGAAGTAGAAGTCTGCTAGCGCAAAGGGCGTAACGCTCCCTGCCCCGGATAGAAGCGCTGGCCAAACAAGCCTAGGGTGCAAGAACCCTAGAGAATGGCCCATGCGCCACTTAAGAGAAACCTAGAAAACCAGACTGGCGAACAAATCGAATCCAGGTGACGATCATCACCGCTTATAATCCGGGACGCTTGGAAAGAAACTGTGCTCCCGTCGCAGGATGCATCTCATAGTCCAGACGATGAGAAGATTCTGGAATACGCTGTCGAGCTATTTCGAGAGCTCAGAATAACGAGGCCTGAGCCGGACACGGTCACCTGGGATGATGGCATGCGCCCTGACCTTGTAGTGGTCAAGTATGGAGAGGTGAGGCTACCTCGGAGCATGATGGGCAGGCTTACAGCCGAAGACTGGAAGCCACTACTAACACCGCCAATGATTTACAGTTATTTTCTCTTGCACGATCCGATCCGCGATTACGCCGTGCGCCTATTCCTACCGCTCGCCATCGGGCTGTGTGCAGTGGGATTTGATGCAATTCAGATAATACGTTCTTCTCAGCCAGACTATGTTCGAGAACTCAACCTCGCAAACCTCGTCATCTTGCTATTCTACATTCCCGTAATTGCACTGTACGTCAGAAGACGTTGGAGAAGCTTTTCCTACATCGCCGACCGACGTGCAGCGGACACGATTGGAAAAGAAGTGCTTCTAGCAGCATTCGCGAAGTATGGAGAGACGATCTCCGCTACGGGATATCCACGAAAACGTGTGCATCTGTGGCCCACTGTCAGTCAGAGAATTGAACGCCTTCAGAAAGACCTCCGATAGTTCTAATTATTCCGGATTCACCTCCCCGATCAAATGATCCCCACTCCCGCTGTCAAACTGGCCAGCGACTCTATCGCCAGCCCGTCCAATCCGGCTTATCGTCCGTTGGACATTGACACGCTCTACTACACGCGTTCCATCTACGCTCTCCGCTGGTCTATTGACAACGAGCATCTCTACTTTGAGACGAACATTACCGGCCGATACAATATCTGGCGCGTCCCCAGTGTTGGAGGTTGGCCCGTCCAGCTAACAGTGAGCGACGAGAGAAACAGTCTCGCAGATCCCAGCCCAGACCGACACCGCCTCCTCTACGCCCAAGACTATCAAGGCGATGAGAAACCCAACCTCTACCTCCTCGATCTAACAGAGTACACTACTAAGAATATCACGCGCACCGAGAAGATCGGTCATAGAGACATGAAATGGAATCCCGACGGCAGATCTCTATTCTACGCGGCAGAGCGAGACATACCCGGAACCTACCCGGTCTTCCACCACGACCTTGCAACTGGGACAGTCAAGAAGATCATTAGCAGCGATACCGGTGACTGCGAAGCCATAGAACCCAGCCCCGACGGGAAAAAACTCGCCTTCTGTCGGACCAGAAACTACCAGTACGCCGGGGTCAGCGTCCACGATCTCGAGACAGGACATGAGACAGTTCTCGCCCCAATTGACGATCGCTCTACCAGCATTGTTGGAGGCTGGACCCGCGACAACCGACGAGTATTCGTGACAAGTAACGCGAATGACAAGGGAATAGACGCGGTTGCCCTACTCGATCTCAAGGAGAACGCGGAATTCCAGTGGCTTACGCTCCAGGACTGGGACAGCCAGCTAGTCGACACCAGCCCAACCGAAGACAAGTACGCCTACGTCGTCAACGAAGCAGGCAACCTGCATCTGTACATCCGCGACCTCGATGGAAAAGAGGAAGAGATACCTCCAGGCTATGGAGTCGTACGCGCCGCCCGCTTCTCCTCAGACGGCAAACAGCTCGCGATAATACACGGGTCCGGCGACAGTCCCCATGATATCTGGGTCTACGATCTCAAAGCCCGTACCCTCAAACAAATCACCTACTCGCTAGTCGGAGGACTAAACCAGGACAACTTCGTCCAACCCCACCTCGTCGTCTTCCCTGCCCAGGACCAGACCCCTATCTCCAGCTTCCTCTACATCCCCGCCAACATCAAACCCGACAAGTCCCACCCGGCCATCGTCTATCCCCACGGTGGACCCCAGTGGCAACACTTCAACAGCTGGTATCCCAACATCCAGTACCTCACGAGCCACGAATACCTGGTCATCGCGCCAAACTACCGTGGATCAACGGGGTTCGGACGCGAATACATGGAATCCCTACGCAAAGACGCTGGCCGAGGCGATCTCAACGATCTCGTCGCAGCAGTCGACTATCTCAAAACCACGGGTTACGTGGATTCGAAAAAGGTCGCGATAATGGGCGGGTCCTGGGGAGGATACCTCACACTAATGGCCCTAACAAAGACACCAGAAATCTGGGCAGCCGGCGTCAGCCTCGTCCCACTCGCCAACTGGTTCACAGCACACGAGAACGAGGACCCGGTCCTCCAGAAAAACGACGAATGGCTGATGGGTAATCCCATAACTGATCGCGAGCTCTGGCAGGACCGCTCACCAATATTCTTCGCCGACCATATCCGAGCGCCCCTCCTCCTACTCGCTGGCCAACACGACATCCGATGCCCCGTAGAGGAAACACAACAGATGGCCGAAGCAGCCCGGAAAAACGGGGTAACAGTCGAGGTCAAGATCTATGAAAACGAGGGCCACGGGTTCGTACGGCGTGAGAATGAGATAGACTCGATCAAGAGAGCAGCAAAATTCCTGGACCAACACGTCGGACATCAAAGACCGGCTTGACATGGACGGCTCGATTAGCGTTTTACCTGAGACCGAATGGTATGGATAGCCATAAGTCTAGGGTCACAATTATGGCGCCGAACCCGATTAGCCCATAATTCATCTGGTCTTTTCTTATGATCCGGGATCCGAGGACGCCGGCTACTGCGAGCATTAGGCCGAACCACGCGACTAGATGGATCAGGAATCCAACAAGCGCTGTTGCGGCGCCAAGCCAGCGGGGAACAAATCCTACAATTCCATTGTAGAGCTCCAGTACTATCGCGCCGATTATCACTCCGATGAGGAACCAGCCTAAGCGTCCGGTAGAGGCCAAGACAGTTCGCCTTTCGCCAGTGTTGATCTGCTGGGTCTTTAATCACGTGTGACCGTTGACATGCGTTACGCGAAATTGAAGCTATGCTTTGACAGCGGGAGTTGACGCGGCACTAGGCGCGACCACCCCACCTCCTGGCTTCCGTCTGAGGAAGACGAAGGCGGCAAGCGCTACGATGACGGCAACGCCTATTCCACCGTAGAACAGAGGCATCGAGAGGATGCTAGCTGGCTGCAACGGTATTGGGGCAGTGCTCACAGTGACGGTGATCGACGCGTTATGGACTGAGTATCCTCCATTTCCCCTGACTAAGACAGAATATCTTCCCGGAAAACCCTTGCACGACAGCGTTGACGTGTCTGAGCCGCCCATAGGAAGCCTGCTTGGAGAAACGGAACAGGATAAGCTGTTAGCGGATGTCGTGGTTGAGAGATTGACGGTTGCCGTGAATCCGTACAGTCGGTGAAGGGTTATGGTCGAATTGCCAGAAGTGTTCGCTGCAGCGTTGACGCTTGTCGGATCTGCGCGAAGGTCGAAGTCAGGTAGGTACGCGCTGCGCCAGACGTTATTGTCGACCATGCGGATCGCAATGTCCAACATCGTAGTCGAAGTACCTGTGGTACTGAGCTTAATGTTGAAGTCGATTAGGAGGCCCGAGGACTGGTCAAATGCAAAACCTGCGGGTCCAGAATAAGTTGTCCCATACTGGGACCCTGACACAGAAAAGTTGAGAAAGTTTACCGTTCTCATCTCGCCTAGCACCATCTCGTTGCTCGTTGCGGTGATAGTCCGAGCCGATGGAGTGTTCCAAATTTGGTCCGGGGCTTGAAGGCTCCCCGCAAGCAAGAAATAATCATTCACGCCTTGGGAGAATACGGTCACGTTAGACGTTCCGGTTGCAACATTGACGATCGCTGCCTCATGAGAACCTGTTCCATTCTTGAATATCGAGATGAGCTCCAAGGTGACTGCTGGTCCCGATACTCCTACCACCTGAACCGCGGAGTACGTCGTATCGTTTAGGCTAGTCCCAAGCGACTGGCAAATTTGAGGGATCGAAGAATGGCAGGAATCCTTGAGTACATTGTACTGGGCAAATTGTCCAGGCACAACGGCAGGAAGATAGGCCGTAACCGCACGAGTTGAAAGAATCGAAGCAGAAAGAGCTAGGGCAATCAGTGTTATGCAGAATACGATATTCGATAATGTAGATCGGTGCACGAGATTCAGAGATGACTAGGGAATTCGCGTATTTAGACAGTACGCAAGATCTAGCTGTCGGGTTGATCTAGTTCTGCTTCCTCGGCTTCTTCTTCGAGCATCGAGAAGACGTCGTCTACTATCTCGAAGAGCAATCGGGTCTCTTCATAGTCCTCTGGAAGGACTGGAGGGTTAACCTCGACCCTGCCATCCTTGTTCAACGTGAATCTCGTCTTGAGTGTTGATTCCGCGAGCTTCTTGTTAGCCCGCTCCCACCAAGTATCCGATTTCTCGGCTGCCTTCAACGTGTATACACTTCACTCGGAGCGGTGCTGAATTACGGTAAGAAAAAGGTTTGGCGGTCCATGATAAATCGGATTTTTGACGCTACGATCCAACGAAGCTCTCCATTCTCGCTTCGAGTCCTTTCTTGACCGTTGGCCACTCGCTCGATATTATCGAGTACAACATCGTATCGCGGATAGAGCCGTCCTGTCTAAAGCCATGATTCCGCAGCCTCCCCTCGAACTTTGCTCCAAGCTTCAAGATTGCCCGCTGAGAATGAACATTGTTTGCATCTGTTCCCAGTTGCACACGGATCGCACCCCAGTCCTCGAAGGCATGTTTCAACAGGAGGCATTTGCACTCAGGATTTACCACCGTGCCCTGCGAGTCAAGTGAGTACCATGTCGAGCCTATCTCAACAATCTTGCGCTTAGCGGCCACACCGAGATAGGACGTGCTGCCCACCACCCTACCTTTGGGTCTAAGGACGACAGTGAACGCGTACTCCTCATTCCTCTCCTCTGCCTTCAATCCGTCGGCGATCCGTCGGTTCACATCCTCTCTCGACCGTAGCGGGTATAGCATCCACCCCCAATCCATCTTCAGGGCAACCTCTGTCAATGCTGCAGCATGCTTCTCTCGAAGAGGCTCCAGACGTACGAATCTGCCCTCAAGGGTGCACGGGCCGAGCGTCTTCTCATTCAAGAGAATCCGCGCCGAAATTCGCTAGGCTCATCGCCGTTTCAGGACCAGTCTAGAATAGACGTTTCCCGTGCGTCGAACGAAAAACGTCAGACCCCACAGTACATACCTGAGGCTTGTGCTGCCTATCATGATAGTCCAGAACTGGGGAAGAATCGACACGAAGAAGATCGCGGCGACAATTATCTCTAGGTTCCTCAACAGACGGTATTTCCTGAACAGATCAGGCGCGAGGTTTTTCTCCTCTATGGTTAGGACATGTGTGAAAGCCGCTAGGATGATCCAGATCGCACCTAGGTCGAGACCATAGGTCGCAGACGCAACATCCTGCGGAAGGGGCGAAGAGGCTACAGCATTCAAACCGAACGAGAGCTGGTTGAACAAGTATGGTTCGATGGCGACGAGGAACAGCATTATTGTGTTGAGCGAGCGGGTCCTGCCTGTTTCAACCGGCAGGACTGACATGGTTTCTGTGTAGCGGAACCATACGAAAATCAGGATGAGAAAGCTGAAGCCGAACGTTGCAATGTTCCCCAACAGCGTTTGCGTATCAGTTGGCCTGTTTGCGATCAGGTTGAGGGCACCGATCGACAATGCAAGACCGAAGATCAGATCGGATAGAGACTGGATCCGCGGACGGGGCCGCTGAGCCTGTTCCCCCAGTCCGCTAGGTTTCTAAGACATTTTTCGTCAATTGCCCGTGAAGCCAGTCGATCTCGAACTGGTCATCTGCACCGGGCTCTATCCCGGCCTCTTTGAAAACTGATTGAGCACGCTGCAGTAGACTACGCGACTCGTCCCTGTTCCCCCGAAGGAATGCAATAACAGCTTTGTTGATGATGCTCATCGCGGTGCCATATGGATCGCTTGCGGGTCCAATTTTCTCGCCTTCGGTGAAGTAGCGTTCAGCTGCGTCGACGTTTCCTCAGTGGATCTCGACAAAGCCTAGATTTTGTAGCTCTGCCGCCACCATGCCTTGGTCTCCGATCTTCCGGTTAAGTTCGAGGCTCTGCTCAAAAAGGGCCGCTGCCTGATCGTAGTCACCTGTCAGTCGGGTCGCACTGGCATGAAGGAATAGGGGCGCTTGTCCCATCGCCGGGCCAAGGTCATGCGCGAACTGTCTAGCTTTGACGGCAAGGCTGGCAGATTTGGCATAGTCGCGGTCCTCGAATGCTACCCGGCCGAGCCCAAGGTATGCAAGTGTCAAGGCTTCTCGATCATCTACCGCTAGCGCGGATTCAAGCGCGGCCTGGCTCCTTTGCCGTGATTCCTCGATCTTTCCCTGCCTGAAAGCCAACAGAGCATCACCATAGAGTGCAAGTGATCTGGCTCGCGACGGTTTCTTCTCGCCCTTGTCGAGGACTGAGGCGAGAAACGCTCGTCCGCCGTCGAGGTCACGGGCCAATATCCAGAGCCGCCACGCATTGGAGGCAATCTCGGTCGCGCCCTCTTCATCTCCATTCTCCAAGAGAAGACGTGCTGCACTCGCATAAGATTCTCGTTCCTTGACAGCTTGCTCAACCCCCTGGCTATTGCGGTGTCCTTTGACAATCGGGGTGCCTTGGGACGAGGGGAACTCCCAGTGAAATGCGCGGGAATGTTCGAGCAGGTGTCGTGCTTTTTTGTCGGTCATTTCTTGAAGCATGTTCACAACTCCTTCGATGTGTCACTGTTATGCGCGGCTATCTTAGGGCTCGTTTCCCACGGAACCATTGTCGATACCAGATGAGAATTGTGATCTTAAGACCCCGTCGAGTTTGTCGGCCCACTGTCTCATGTATGTTTTCTCCAGCCTCTGGACCATTCCTTCCTCTACATACCGGGAGAGGCTTCTCTGCTGGAACTTCACATGCAAGACTTCGTGGATAAGAGTGGAGATGGCCGCGGAGGCGATCTCGCCGATAAGCTTCCTCTGCGCAATTGAAAGATCGTTAAGATGACTCGCGAACAGTGCGGTACCCTCCCTCCTAATCCTGTCCTTGCTGATTCTCAGCGGGTAGAGGCTGATCTGCGCCAAGGAGTGACTGTAGCTTCCGTAGAGTATTCTGGAGGGTTGGCGTCTCAATTGCCGGGCTGGAAAGATCATCACACGCAGGTCAATCGATCGATCTGAACGAATCCCCTCCGCGGAAACCAGAGTGCTCAACAGTTCTCTGATCTCCTGGGACAGTATTAGTCCGAGAATGAAATTGGCATAACCGAGAAAGAACTCTCGCTCATAACGTGGAAACTTGACCAGCACATATTCCGGAGGCTTGGCCAGCCGCGCCCTTATCCGGACCTGGGAAACAGAACTCATGCTCTTCTCCGCCTGGTCAATAGGCCTTTGAAATATCTACGGCTGAAAGTATTGGCCCGAATGGGCTAGTAGACGGTTACTCTTTTTCTGGCAATCTCTCGGACTCTCTTTTCGATCTCGTCCCTGATCCTCCGAACCTCCTCAATCGATCTGCCCTTCGGATCCTCCAGTGCCAGTCCACCAGCTTCTTCTGCATCGCGGCCAGCATGAGCTTGGGACATGCTTCTTCGACGGAGCAGCCCATCGTGACAACGAGGCGCGCTCGGCTAATCATGTCAGCTGTCAGCATCCTCGGCGATCTTCGGGAAAGATCTATTCCCCGTTCTTGCATCGCTTCTACCACCACCGGGTTAGCGCGGCTGGAAGGAATCGTTCCAGCGCTAGAAGCGTTCAACCCCAGCTTTTCCGCAAAAGCCTGAGCCATTTGGCCGCGACCCGCGTTCTCGGCACGTACGAACAGGATCTCTCCCTGCAAGGGCATTATCTATCACGCTGTCGGAAGGGTCTCCGTCAAACGGATAGGCATCCGATCCTAAAAAACGCCCCAACCCCGCAGCAAGAATCCTTCATTAGCCTCCTGGACCCGGTCGTGTATCATACGCGCCTCCCGTAAGATTTAGAGGATACAATGCCCATCAGTAAGAGGACCGATAATGGGCAACGCTCCGATGAAAAAGTCCCCTTTCAAGTCCACCCACCAGTCTCGAAAGGCGACGTGTGAGAAGTGTGGGGAGACCTTTGATCGGTTCTTCTATGAGAAGATTCACAAGGACGTTTGCAGTGGGAAAGGAGCGCTGGCGCCAACCGCGGCGAACAGGTTCATTCGCGGCAAAGCATAGCCCAGATAAGCCCATTTTCAGCCCTGATTTCGGATCCAAGTCGACGATTTCCAGAACAGGAAAACCCACGCTGATCCCAAGGGGAACACACGGGTATCGAGAAACCCGAGACAAGCCCAGAACACCGCTTCCTCAAGAAAACAAGCCCAAATCGGTTTCAGACAGAAAGAGGATCCGGAAAATAAATTCGTATAACTTTTGCAGGACCCCCGTGTGCGAGAGCGGCCCTCGCCGGACGCAGGTGAAAGTAACCCCTGCGCTTGTTACATGAACGGGTTTTTCCAAGAACGCCTCCTCGGGGAATTTCTCCGGAATTAAGGTTGAAGTGGAACCCTGAACATTGCCAATAACATGCAAGCCACAGTCGAACCGGTCGCCAGGCTCAACAACGGAGTCATGATCCCACGCCTTGGCCTAGGCGTATACCAATCGCCACCCGGACAGACAACCCAGAGAGCAGTAGAATACGCGCTGAAGACAGGCTACCGTCATATCGACACCGCCCGGATCTACAACAACGAATCAGACGTCGGCACCGCCCTCCACAAAAGCGGCGTCAAACGCGAAGACGTGTTCATAACCACCAAGCTCTGGAACAGCGACCACGGATACGAATCCGCTCTCCGGGCTTGCGATCAGAGCCTCAAAAGACTCGGACTAAAATATCTCGACCTCTACCTCATTCACTGGCCTGTCCCAGAAATCAGAAACGAAAGCTGGCAGGCATTGGTACAATTGTTGAAGGATGGAAAATGCAGATCCATCGGTGTCAGCAACTACACGATCCAGCATCTAACAGAGCTGTTTGACAAATCGGAAATCGGTCCGATGGTGAACCAGGTGGAGTTCAGCCCCTTCCTCTACCAGAAACAATTACTGGAATACTGCGAGCAGAACAAGATTCAGCTCGAAGCATACAGCCCACTGACACAGGGCCAAAGGCTCAACCATCCAAAAATCCAGCAGATCGCCAAAAAACACAACAAGACCCCAGCTCAGGTATTGATACGCTGGAGTCTCCAACACAACCTCGTAACCATACCAAAATCAGTCAGGGAAGAGAGGATCAAAGAGAACAGCCAGGTGTTCGACTACAACCTCACAAACGAGGATATGAGGATACTTGACTCGCTAAACGAGAACTTCCGCAACTCCTGGGACCCGACAAACGCACCCTGAAA
>Ga0209160_1003234_pt1 | contig 13336 bp, 16 predicted proteins | sample GraSoiAngelo_153_FD_186167 | JGI IMG/M metagenome (GOLD analysis project Ga0209160, IMG submission 186167) | Grasslands soil microbial communities from the Angelo Coastal Reserve, California, USA - 14_1009_12_40cm (SPAdes) (version 2) | ecosystem: Environmental > Terrestrial > Soil > Grasslands ...
GGCGCTATTCAGGCGCAATAGCCGCTTCCTCGGGAAGCATGACCGGTATGTCGTCTTTGATCGGATAGACGCGGCGGCAGGTGGAACATTTGAGCCCCGCGCCGTCCGGCGTCAGTTTCACGGGGGTTTTGCATTGCGGGCAAACGAGAATGTCGAGCAATTCCTGGCTAATCGGCATGAGTTCTTCCTGACTACAAGCGCAGTTTGAAAGTTTATTGCCGCCCCGTGACTCTAGCAGACTGTATTTCCAGAGGGCAACTAAAGGCCTTTGGAGGCGCGCAAGGAACGGACAAGGGAAGCGACGTCGCGGTGCTCGCCATCCACGGCGTAGTTGAGGCGGCGCATGTCCGCAGCGGTAAGTTTGCCGGCAAGGTCGGCAAGCGCGGCGCGAAGCTGGGGAAATTTTTCGAGCGTGTCGCGGCGGACGATCGGAACGGCATCGTAAGGCGGAAAGTAGTGGCGATCGTCTTCGAGCGCGACAAGACCCAGAGTCTCGATCAGGCCGTCAGTGGAATTGCCGGCGACGATGTCCACGTGCTTTTCGGCCAGCGCGCGGTAGATCAGGCCGAGGTCCATGACGCGCGGCGGTTCGGCAAAGCGCAGACCGTAGCGTTCGGCCCAGCCGCGGAAGCCGTCGGGGCGCTCGAGGAATTCGTAGCCGACTCCGGCGCGCCAACGGGAAGCGAGTGGAATAATGTCCGAGATGGTGCGCAGGTGCTCGCGGCGGGCATCGTCGCCACGAACGACCATGGCGAACGTGTTCTCGAAGCCAAGCGGCTCAGTGAGTTCGAGGCCAAAGCGCTGTGCGTAAGCCTGCTTCACGCGTTGATAGACAGCGGTGGAATCGCCCACGGGCTTTTCGCCGAGAATGGTGGTGACGGCGGTGCCTGTGTATTCGACGTAGAGATCGAGATCGCCGGCAAGGAGAGCTCGATGGCAGATCAGCGAGCTGCCGAGATTCGAGCGGCGCTCGACGCGCAGCCCGGTGCGGGCTTCGATGTGCTGCGCCAGAAGCTCGGCGAGGATGACCTGTTCCGTGAAAAACTTCGAGCCGATGACGACGCGGTCGGCGCGATGCGAGCGGCACGCGTTCGCGGCGAGCAGCAAACCGAGCAGGAAGCAGATCGGGGCGCGCCGCGGCATCTCAAATGACTTTCAGGCGGCGCTCGGCCCAGCCGAGCGCGAGATCGGCAGAAAGGGCTAGGAGCGCGGCGGGAATTGCGCCCGCAAGAATGACTGCATTGCTGACGAGAGCGACGCCGCGAAAGATAAAAGAGCCGAGGCCGCCCGCGCCGATGGCCGCGGCAATCGTGGCGACGCCCACGGTGATCACCGTGGCCGTGCGAATGCCAGCGAGAATCACGCTGAGCGAAAGCGGCAGCCGCACGCGCCAGAGGATCTGGCGGTCGGTCATGCCCATGGCCTCAGCGGCTTCGAGCACGGCAGGATCCACACCCGCGAGACCCACATAGGTGTTGCGCAGGATCGGCAGGAGCGCGTAAACGACGAGCGCGACGATCGCCGTGCGGCGGCCGATGCCGCCGATCAGCGGGATGGGAATCAGGAAACCGAACAAGGCAAGGCTTGGAATGGTCTGGAAAACGTTGGCAATGCCGAGCGCAGCGGCGCGCAGGGCGCGGCGGCGGACGAGCGCCATCCCCAGCGGCACGCCGATCAGAATCGCGATCACCATGGCGATGGCAACGAGCGCCAGGTGATTCAACGTTTCAGCGAGGATTTCGGCCCGGTGATCGGCGAAGAAGCTCCAGAACGTCACGGGGATCCTCCTGCGCGCGGCTCGAGCGCGGCGGCAAAGGCTTGCACTTCGGGATGGGCGATCTTCAGAAATTCATCCGGCGCGGCGAGAGCGACGATCCGGCCCTCGACCAGCAGAGCGACGCGCGAAGCTAGCAGAAGCGCTTCGCGCACGTCGTGTGTCACAAAGACAATCGTCTTGCCGAGCCGCCGGGCCAGCGCGCCGAATTCGCCCTGCAATTCGGCTCGAGTGACCGGATCAAGCGCGCCGAACGGCTCGTCCATCAGCAGGATGGGCGGATCGGCCGCCAACGCGCGGGCGACGCCAACTCTCTGCCGCTGTCCGCCGGAGAGTTCGCGAGGGCGCCGCGCGGCGTACTCCGCAGGGTCGAGACTCATGAGGCGGAGCAGTGAGTCCACGCGCTCTTGGACGCGCGAGCGCTCCCACCCTTCGAGCGACGGCACCAGGCGGACATTTTCCGCCACGGTGAAATGGGGAAAGAGGCCGCCTTCTTGAATGACGTAACCGATGTGGCGGCGCAGGCGGATGGCGTCCCAAGCGGTGGTAACCACGCCGTCAACGACGACCTCGCCTCGCGTTGGCACGAGCATGCGGTTGATCAATCGAAGGAGAGTTGTCTTTCCGGAACCGCTACGGCCGAGAAGAACGAGAGTCTCGCCGGAGGCGATCCGCAGCGACACGTCCGAGACGATCGGGCGGCCGTTCACCCCGTAAGAGACCGCACGAAATTCGATGGCTGTCGCGTCGAGCGGCATGGCGGTTCAAAGTTTCGCATTCATTTCGATTGACTTCCACATCTTCGAGCGTCAGACTTTGCGAGTTCCCAATCTCCTGCCTCATTTTGGGCGCATCCTTCGAAGCGGTTTTGCATCAAACCGGAAGAGGAAAACGCCATGGGAGTCTTTGCCACTTCCGTCCGCGCCCGTCACGACCTCCAATCGCGGCTTTCGGAAGCGCGCATGCGCACGGACGAGCTTTTCCGCATTGTTCGGCCGGAAGCGATATACGACCGACCGATTCCCGAGCGGCACCGGATTATTTTCTACCTCGGGCATGTGGAAGCCTTCGACTGGAATCTGCTGGCCCAGCGCGCGCTCGGGTTGCGTGCGTTTCAGCCGACGTTCGACCAGCTCTTGGCCTTCGGGATTGACCCGGTGGGCGGCGGGCTCCCCGACGATCGGCCCGGAGACTGGCCGAAACGAGAGGAGGTCGAGCGCTACAACCACCGGGTGCGCGACGAGCTTGACGCCGCCATCGCGCGCGCCCTGCGCCGGCCCTCCGAAGGGCATCCGCAGTTCCTCACCATGCTCGAAACCGCCATCGAACACCGGCTGATGCACATCGAGACGCTGGCCTATATGCTGCACCGGCTCTCAGCAGAGCGAAAAACGAAAGGGCCGACCGGCGTTGCGTCCCAGCCGCGAAGCCGCAGTTGCCGGATGATTGAAATCCCCGCGGGCAGGGCGACGCTCGGGTTGCAGCGCACGCACGACGACGAGTTCGGTTGGGACAATGAGTTCGCGGCGCATGAAGTGGACGTGCGCGACTTTCAGGTCGACGCCTGCAACGTGACCAACGGCGAGTTCCTGCGATTCGTCGAGGCCGGGGGCTACGATAACCGCGCGCTGTGGCCGGAGGAAGCGTGGGAATGGAAGGAAAAAGAGGGAATCCGGCACCCAGCGTTCTGGAAACGGGACGGAAATCTTTGGCTGTATCGCGCGATGTTCGGGGAGATTCGTCTGCCGCTCGATTGCCCGGTGTACGTGAGTCATGCGGAAGCTACCGCGTATGCGAAGTGGCTCGGCCGGCAACTCCCCACCGAGGCGCAATTCCATCGCGCGGCGTACGGCGCGCCCGACGGCACGGAACGCAGCTACCCGTGGGGCGAAGAGTCGCCAAGCGCGCATCATGGAAATTTCAACTTCCACCGGTGGGACCCCGCGCCCGTAGGTTCGCATCCAGCCGGAGCGAGCGCGTTCGGCGTGCTGGATCTTCTCGGCAATGGGTGGGAGTGGACGCGCACGATCTTTGCACCTTTCCCGGGCTTTGCACCCTACCCCTTCTACCCGGGGTACTCCGCGAATTTCTTCGACGGGAAGCATTACGTGATGAAGGGTGGTTCACCGCGGACGGCCGCTTGCATGCTTCGGCGGTCGTTTCGCAACTGGTTCCAGGGGCACTACCAGCACGCCTACGCAACTTTCCGTTGCGTCGAGGAATAATCCACAACTTCCGGAGCAAACATGCCGACTCAAGCCCTTCCTCTGCGGCAAGCGTCCGAATTCGCGGCCGAAGTTCGCGCCGGGCTGACGAAGCCGGGCCAGCGCGAACTGCCTTCCAAATATCTTTACGATGAAGCGGGCTCGGCGCTCTTCGAGGTGATTTGCGTGCTGCCGGAATACGGCCTGACGCGGGCGGATGCGCGCCTGCTGCAGCGCTACGCCGAAGAGGTTGTGGATGGCTTGCCGCTTCCGGTGCTCGTGGCGGAATTGGGCAGCGGGAGCGGGAAGAAAACGCGGTGGATCCTGGAAGCGCTCTCGCGGCGCCAGCGCACGTACTACTTCCCCATCGAGATTTCCTCCTCGGCGCTGGCGGCCTGCGCGAAGGAGCTTGGGCACATCGAGCTTGTGAGCATCGTCGGCTACGAGCAGCCGTACCTCGAAGGGCTTGCGGCGGCGGCGGAGCGGCGAGGCTCGGACGAACATTTGCTCGTACTGTTCCTGGGCAGCACGATTGGCAACTTCGACCGCGACGCCGGTGACGAATTTCTCCGGGAAGTCCGCGCGATACTCTCTCCAGGCGATGCTCTGCTCCTCAGCACGGACCTGGTCAAGCAGGTTTCGCAGCTTTTGCCGGCGTACGACGATCCCGCAGGCGTCACTGCGGCCTTCAACCGAAATCTGTTGTGCCGGCTGAACCGCGAACTGGGCTCGAATTTCGATCTTTCGGCGTTCGCTCATGAGGCGCGCTGGAATGCTCGGGAGCGCCGCATCGAGATGCACCTTCGTTCCATCCGCAAGCAGCGCGTGGAAATTCCGGTGGCCGAACTTTCCTTCACGCTCGAAAAGGGCGAAACCTTGTGGACCGAAAGCTCGCACAAATACTACGCCGAGGAAGTTCTCGCCATGGCCGCGCGCACGGGCTACCGTTGCGACGGTCAATGGGTGGACCGAGAGTGGCCCTTCGCGCAAAACCTCTTCATCGCGGAGTGACGCCGACAGAATCGCAAACTGCCTTCCGAAACAAGCTGCGCGTCAAAAAATGCTTTCGATGCGCCAAATCAGCCGCGCGGTCCACTCCCTTTGCGGCGCGAGCCGCGGGCTCCAAACAGCGAGAATCTGCGAGCCCTGATAGACACGCTCGAAACCCTCTTCGGATTCGGAAACCGTTTCAATCGGCGCGACCCAGAACTCTTTGGCTTCCGGCGCGTGAAGAATTACGCGGAGGCGCTGCCAGCCGTCCTCCATCCGCAGCCAGGGCCCGGGCAAAATGCCGCTCCAGCGAAGCTTCTGCCGGCCGTTGGGTGTTTCGAAGAAGCGGTCGGGCTCCGAGGGCGCGAGAAGGTTGATGACAGACTCGAGGCCCACCGCGAACGGCTGCTCCGGGTCGCGCTCGATGCGCAGCGTGAATTCGCAGGCGGCTTCGAACCCGCGCGGCGCCGTTCCAAAAGAGAAGCGCTTGATGACGGAGAGTTTCGGCGCTGCATCCGCGCTTTTGAAGCCCATAAGAAAGCGGTCTTCGCGGAGCAACTCGGCGCTGCTGGCCGTCGTCTTGCCGACAGCGTAATCGCCGCCGGCGAAACTGGCGTTTTCATCGAGACGTAGCGCTTCATAGTCGGCCTGCGTGCGAGCCGGATCGAACAACAAAAGACGAAAGGCGTGGCGCGGCCAGCGATCGTAACGAAGATAATTTTCCAGGCCTGGCTCTGTTTACCCGCGTCGCGCAGTCGCGCGTGATAGGCCTCCGGCCGCCGCGTCATCGAATTGACGAGCGTCGCGGCGGCGGAACGGAAATCGAGTGCGACCAGCGTGCCGCCACCAGCCGGGCGCAGGAGCGCATGATATTCGGGACCGGCAAAGACAAGCTCCTCGACGCCGTCGGCGTCGAAATCGGCGCGTTCGAGGTGAGGCAGAAAACCTCCGGTGGTGTGGCGGTCGGCAGCGGTCTCCGCCTGGATCAACTCCTTCCACAGAGGCGTACGCAGATGGGGCGCATAGACGCCGCCGAAAATGCCGTGCCAGTAGGCGTCATTGCATTGGGCGCGGAGAAGATGCGTGCGCGCCTGAGCCAGCTCTTCCGCTGCGCGAGTTCCCTCCGGCCGCGCGGGAACGCCAGCAAGCTTGGCCGAGATGCAGAGCATCTTCTTGTGCAGAAGATTCGCCTCCGGATATTTGCGGAAGAAGGCGCGCCACGGCCCGCCGCGGAGGAAGAACTGAACCTCGGAGCGCTCCGTGAACTCCTGCTGAACTGCGTTGTATCGCTGGCGGACGCGCGTTGGCAGGACCCACTCCATCATCTCGCTGTACGAGGCGGCAGGAAGATCGGCGCGGCCGACGGGCGGGTGCGCGGCAAGGTATTCACCGGGCGTCGAAACGCGCAGCCAGGATGACTCCGCTTCGAGCGCGGTGAAGAAGTCTTCGAGCCAGTGGTTGCCGTAACAGTGATCGTACGTGCCCGGCCAGACGCCGAATTTCTCGCAATCGTCGCCCATTGCCGCCATCCCGCCGGGGTGCGTGGCCGCCGATTCGTTCAGAAAATTGAGGACTTCCGGCACGGGTCTGAATGGGACGTAGTAGCGAAGCAGTCTCAGACCGGGCAGCACGCGCACGATTCGCCCGCAATCCTCAGCGACGTAATCTGCAAAAAGCTCTTCCGCCTCGAAGCCTGCAGCGAGGAAATGCATGTCGTCCACAAGAGTGTAGTTGACGCCTGCCGAAGCCAGCGCCGACGGAAGCTGTGGCTCCCAAACGCGCTCGGCGAGCCACGCGCCCGCCGGGCGGCGCCCGAAATGGCGCGCCATGTAATCGGCCATGCGCGTGATCTGTTCCTGCTGGTCGGCCTGGGGGATGGAAATGAGAATCGGCTCGTAAAAGCCGCCGCCGATCAGCTCGATCTGCCCCTTCGCCGCCAGCCCTCGGAGCTGGACGAAAAATTCGGGGTGGTGTTCTTCGATCCATTCAAGCAACGGGCCCGAATAGTGCAGGCCCAAATGGATGCCGGGATGGCGTTCGAGAAGCTCGACAAAGGGCAGATAGGAGCGCTGGTAGGCCCGCTCAAAGACGTCGCAAAAATTGCCGCAGGGCTGATGCGAATGGATCAGCAGGACGAGATGAAAGTTCGGCCGCACGGGGAGTCGCTAGTCTATCCGAAAACATCATAACAAGGCGGGCAAGCGGCCGCGGAATCCAACGCGAACAGCCGGTTACGTCTTCTTTGTGTACCAATCCGCGTTTATCGCGGTGTAGTTCTGCCACTTTTCCGGCAAATCCTCGAGGGCAAAGATGGCCGTCACGGGACACACCGGGACGCAGGCGCCGCAGTCGATGCATTCGACCGGGCTGATGTAGAGCTGTGTTTCACTCTCGAAGGTGGGCTCGTCCTTGCGCGGGTGGATGCAGTCCACGGGGCACACGTCCACGCAGGCGGTATCTTTGGTGCCGATGCACGGCTCGGCAATCACGTAGGCCATGAGCGGTCTCCTTTGCTCGTTTCCGCGCGACCGGCCCCGTTCTGCGGTAGACGGACGCCGGCGAAATTCTCCTTATACCATGCGGCCCTCGCGGGAAACAAGCGACCTACCTCCATTCTACGCGGCGGGAAAGCGATTCTCAACCGGCGCGCGGCCGGATAGAATGGGGCGGTAAAGGTCCTGAGGATTGACACGTGAGATTTCGCACCGTTCCTGCTGCGTTGCTGTTTCTTGCCTGCGCCGTCGCTCCGGCCGGGCCACAGACACAACCGGAAAAGCCCCAGGATCCGCCGCTGATTGACGCTCGGGGATACGCCCAGCTTATCGAATCGCATCGCGGCAAGCCTCTGCTCGTGAATTTTTGGGCCACCTGGTGCGAGCCCTGCCGCGCGGAGTACCCGATGCTCAACGAACTGGCCAAAGAGTATGGCCCGAAGGGGCTGCGGGTCTTGGGGATAAGTTTGGATGATGAAGGCGAAATGCTTCTTGTGCGAAGGTTTCTCGCCAAATATCAGCCGGTTTTCCCAAATTATCGAAAGAGCGCCGGCAAGCAAGAGGAGTTCGTCAAAGCCGTGAATCCGCAATGGAAGGGCGCGCTCCCCGCGACGTTCCTTTACACCGCCGATGGACGCCAATTGCGACCGTTCACCGGCGCCGGCAGCCGGGGGCAGTTTGAGGCGGCGATTCGATCTCTTCTTTCTCGCGCCGGAACCTTAAATGGAGAGCCGCCGGGCCGAAAAAACCCGTAAGCCATTCAGCAGGCCCCGGTGAGGGAAGACACATGCTCGATACGCGCGGCAACCGCCTGACCTACTTCGGACACAGTACATTTTCGATCAATACGCCCTCGAAACAGGTGGCGCTGATCGATCCCTGGGTGATGACGAACCCCGTTTGTCCGGATTCACTCAAAAAAGTTCCGAAGCTCGACGCGATTTTTCTGACGCATGGGCATTCGGACCACTTGGGCGATCTGCTGGCCCTCGCGAAACAACACCGGCCGCAGATCGTGGCAATTTATGAGGCCTGCGCGTGGATCGAATCCAAAGGATTCGAAAAAGAGACGCGGCCGATGAGCAAAGGCGGCTCGCAGAAGATAGGCGACTTCGAGGTGACCATGACGCATGCCTTTCATTCGAGCTCGATCGAGGACGACGGCCTGCGCATCTACGCGGGCGAGCCCGCGGGGTTCGTGATTCGCCTCCCCGGAGGATTCACCATGTACCACGCGGGAGATACCGCCGTCTTCGGCGACATGAAGATCATCGGCGAACTGTATCGGCCGGACCTGGCCTGCCTGCCCATCGGCGACCTCTACACCATGGGCGCGCGCGAGGCCGCCTATGCGATCCGGTTGCTCGGCGTCAAGCACGTCGTGCCCATGCACTACGGAACCTTTCCGTTTCTCACCGGTACGGTGGATGCGCTTCGCCGCGAAACGCGGGAGATTGCGGGACTCGAAATTCATGCCTTGAAGCCTGGCGAGCATCTTGGCTGAAGCAACTTCCAGGAGTGAACTGTGATCTCGTCAAACGTAGTCGGCACGATCCAGGCGATTTTCTACGCCAGCGGGACTTTTGCCGCTTTGGCCTCGGCGCGCGCCTATTGGCGGAACTCCGCCCAGGAACGAGCAAAATGGCTTTTTGAACTCTACCAGCGGTTCTACGATAGCGATTCCCACGGCGACATCCGCAGAAGGATCGAGACGGGCAATACGCGCTTCGCCCACGAAGAGCAGGACGAACAGCTTCTCCAAAAACTCGACGATTACCTGAATTTTTTTGAATTTATCAGCTTCCTTCTGCGATCGCGAAGACTGAAAAAGAAAGAGGCCATGGCCATGTTCGACTACCCGCTTCGCAAAATGGCGAATGACAAGCCCATCCGGCGGTACCTGTCGCGTCCCGAATACGGGTATGAAGGGCTGAATGAACTCCTGAAAGATCTCGGTTATCCTAACTAAATGAGTCGGGCGAGCGAAAAATTGTTCGTGTACGGAACGCTGCGGCGCGGACACGTTCTCCATTCGCGGCTCGTCAAGATGAACGCGAAGTATCTGGGAAGTGGACGCATCGGAGGAGCGCTGTTCGACCTGGGGAAGTATCCCGGGGCGTTTCCATCCGGTTCCAGGAGAAGCCGCATTCACGGCGAGCTGTATGAACTCGCTTCGCCCGAGGATCAGCTCAAGGCCCTCGATCGGCTCGAGGAGTATTTCCCGAAGCGGCCCCGCGCGTCTCTTTTCGTGAGGCGCAGAGCGACCGTGCATCTGAACGGCGGGCGGCGGGTTCGCGCGTGGGTTTATTTCCTGCCGAAGCGGCCTTCGAAGGCGCAGATGATTGCCGGGGATGATTACAGCAAGCCGGGCCGGGCGCGGTCTTGATTGCATCCGTGCGAACAGCGTACGAGGCGTAGCCAAAAACATGGCAAGGAACCGAAACCTCACGAGCGCGTTTGTCCGGCAGGACATCGAGGAGTACATCTACGGGCTTCTCCCGAAGCGCGACGCCGTGCTGCGCGAAATGGAAGCTTACGCAGCAAAGAACCGCGTGCCCATCATCGGACCAGCGGTAGCGCGGCTGCTGGCGCTTCTAGTCCGCATTTCCGGCGCAGAGCGGATTTTCGAAATGGGCTCGGCCATCGGCTATTCGACGATCTGGCTCGCGCGGGCAGCCGGGCCGAGGGGTGAAGTGTTCTACAGCGACGGCGATCCCGAAAACGCGCAACGCGCGCGGAGGAGTTTTCAGAAAGCAGGCGTCGCGCATCGGATTCACGTCGGAGTGGGCGACGCCCTGAAGATCCTCAAGAGGACGCGCGGTGCGTTCGACCTGATCTTCATCGACGTGGACAAGCACCAATACCCGGCGGCGCTGCGGGCTGCCTTGCCGAAACTTCGGCGCGGCGGCTTGCTCGTAGCCGACAATACCCTGTGGCACGGCCGCGCCCCGCACCCAGCGAAGGACGCCGCCACGCGCGCGATTCAGAAATTCAACCGCGCCGTCTTCGCTCATCCGCGGCTGGACACTTCCATGATTTCTTTGCGCGACGGTGTGACGATTTCGCGCAAGCTCTAGTCTTGCCGTCGATCTTGCCTGCGTACCGGCAGACACATGCCGGTCAGGAACGCAGCAGATTCCTGAGGAAGAAGGCGACGTTGGCGGGGCGCTCGGCGAGCCGGCGCATGAAATAGGGAAACCAGTCGCGGCCGAAGGGAATGTAGATGCGCAGGCGGTAGCCGTCGCGGACGAGGCGCTGCTGCAAGTCCGTGCGGATGCCGTAGAGCATTTGAAATTCGAAATCGTCCTTTGAAATTTTGCGCTCCGCGGCGAATCGAATCGTCGCCGTGATCATCTTCGGGTCGTGTGTGGCGATCCCGTGATAGAAGCCGCTGACGAGCAGCATCTGCATCAACTTGACGAAATTTGCGTCTACCTCTTTTTTTTTCACAAAGGCGACTTCCGGCGGCTCCTTGTATGCGCCCTTGCACAGTCGGATGCGGCAGCCGAGCCCGAGAAGATCCTGGACGTCCCGCTCGCTGCGGTAGAGATAAGCCTGGATGACCGCGCCGACTGCGGGATTGCGCGAGCGCACGCGCTTGACGAGCTCGATGGTCCGTTGCGTGTACGGTGATCCCTCCATGTCCACGCGCAAGAAATTGTCGTAGCTGGCGGCGCGCTCGACCACTGACGCCACCAGGCCTTCACAGAACTCTACGCTGAGGTCCAGGCCGAGTTGCGTGAGCTTGCAGGAAACGTTGGCATTGAGTTTCTTTTCCGCAATGCGCTCGAAAATCTCGAGGTAGGTATCGCGGGCGCGTTGGGCGTCCGCTACTGTGGATACATTTTCGCCGAGGTAATCGAGGCTGGCGAGCATCCCGGTTGCGTTGCACGCGCGGGCGGCGGCAAGGGCTTCGTCGAGCGTTTCGCCCGCAACAAAGCGATGCGACATGCGGCGCGTCGGAGAATTCGACGTGACCCAGTGGGCGAGGCGCTTGCTTTCGGACAGCTTCAGCAGCGTGGCGCGGAGCATGCGTGCTCGATTATGCCTGCGCTCCGTGCGCCCATCTAGTCCTTGTGCTCTTCAAGGAACTTTTCCGCGTCCATCGCAGCCATGCAGCCGGAGCCGGCGGCGGTGACGGCCTGGCGATATCGGTGGTCCTGAACGTCGCCCGCAACGAAGACGCCTGGAACGCTTGACTTGCTCTCGTTGCGGGTAACGAGATAGCCGTTCGCGTCCATCTCCAGCTTCCCGCGGAAAATCGCCGTATTGGGATCGTGGCCGATAGCCACAAACACGCCTTCGAGAGCGATCTCCCGTGCTTCGCCGGTCTTCGCATTCCGCAGCCGCACGCCCTCGACCGCTCCCTTCGACGCCGAGTGAATCTCTTCCACCACGAAGGGCGCGACGAACTGAATCTTTTCATTTGCCCGAGCGCGGTCCAGCATGATCTTCGACGCGCGAAATTCGTTGCGCCGGTGCACCAGATGAACTTTGCTCGCGTAGCGCGTCAGAAAGTTCGCTTCCTCCATCGCGGAGTCGCCGCCTCCGACCACGGCGATCTCTTTCCCCCGAAAGAAGTAGCCGTCACAGGTGGCGCAGGTCGAAACCCCGTGGCCCATCAGGCGCCGTTCCGACTCGAGTCCAATCATCCGCGCCGACGCGCCCGCCGCAACAATCAACGCTTTGGCCTCGAAGGTCTCTTTCCCGGCTGTAATTTTGAACGGTCGGCGGCCGAGGTCCACGTCCGAAACGGCTCCTACTTTGAACTCCGCGCCAAATTTCTGCGCCTGCTTGCGCATGTTTTCGATGAGTTCGGGACCCAGAACGCCATCGGGAAAGCCGGGATAATTCTCGACCATCGTTGTCAGCGTGAGCTGGCCGCCGGGCTCGTAGCCGTCAATAACCAGCGGCCGCAGATTGGCGCGCGCCGCGTAGATCGCCGCGGTCAGGCCGGCGCATCCGCTCCCGATGATGATCACGTTGTGCACGCCCGTATCTCCTCCCGCGATTGGATTCTCCAGCGAGCGTTTCGGATACAGCAGGAAGCGAGCATTCTAGCATCCCCGCTTTCACGCTGCCGACCGGGCCAAGCCAAATTGGATGAGCATTTTTTCGCCGGTAAATTGACCACGCGTCCGGCCGCTCGCTATAGTGGCCGCACGGCTGCTGCTCAACCTGAATTGACCGAGGAGAAAGAGAAATGGATCCGCGCTACCCGATCGGAAAATACACTCCGCCGCAGGAAGCGACACCTGCGTTGCGACAGCAGGCGATTGACTCCATCGCCGCGACGCCGGCGAAACTCAAGGCCGCGCTCAGCGGCCTGAACGACGCGCAGCTCGATACACCTTACCGCGACGGCGGCTGGACCGTGCGCCAAGTGGTGCATCACGTTCCGGACAGCCATCTCAATGCGTATGTGCGCTTCCGCCTGGCACTGACGGAAAATCAGCCCACGATCAAGCCGTATGAAGAAGCGCGGTGGGCGGAACTGGCGGACGCCAAGTCGGCGCCGGTCGCGGTATCACTCGCTCTGCTCGAGCCGCTGCACGACCGCTGGGTGCGTTTATTGCGTTCGCTGACCGCGGCGGACTTCGCTCGCACCTTCGTCCATCCTGAGCACGGTGTGCGCACACTCGATTGGATGCTCTTCCTCTACGCCTGGCACGGCCGCCACCACACCGCGCACATCACCGAGCTGCGCGAACAAAAAGGCTGGTAGGAAGTCCCTTTCGCCCAGATTACTGGCGTGGCCGACTGGCGCGGCGACCTGGCGGTCACGGTCCAGCCGAAGGCGTGGGCGAAAGCGGCCGCGCTCCTGAAGGACGATCCCGAGCTGGACTTCAAGCTCTTCCTCGACCTCTGCGCGGTCG
>Ga0209160_1003236_pt1 | contig 13328 bp, 13 predicted proteins | sample GraSoiAngelo_153_FD_186167 | JGI IMG/M metagenome (GOLD analysis project Ga0209160, IMG submission 186167) | Grasslands soil microbial communities from the Angelo Coastal Reserve, California, USA - 14_1009_12_40cm (SPAdes) (version 2) | ecosystem: Environmental > Terrestrial > Soil > Grasslands ...
GATGTATTCTGTGCTGGCTACTTCCCATGGTAGGTTGTAGCCTTCGTGGCTGGCGAGTAGTAGGCCGGGGAATACGATGACGTGGAAGGGGATGTTGTCTTTGCCTATGAAGTGGATGTTGCGGCTCGCGGGGTCGAGCCAATACTTCTTCCACTGACTTGGTTTCTTGTTCTTTTCGGCCCATTCTTTGACTGCGCTGATGTAGCCGAGGACAGCTTCCATCCAGACATAGATGGTCTTGTCCTGCGCGCCCTTGAAGGGTGCCGGGATGCCCCAGGCAAGGTCACGGGTTAGCGAGCGGGGTTTCAATCCGTCTCTTATCCAGCTCAGGCTGAAGTTCCGAGCATTCTCCGGAAGGTTCGGGTTCTCCTCAACATACTTCTTCAGTTGATCTGATAGTTTCGGGAGGTCAAAGAACCAGGATGCTGATTCCTTCATTATCGGCGTGCTGTGGTCGAGCACGCAGTATGGATTGATGAGATCCTTCGGGTCGAGTACTCGGCCGCAGTTGTCGCACTGGTCTCCCCGGGCGGGGATGTAGTGGCAGTATGGACATTCGCCCTCGACGAACCTGTCAGGCAGGAAGCGCTTGTCGTTTTCGCAGTATGGCAGGATGATGTTCTGTTTGAAGACAAATCCGTTTTTGTCGATGGTGCGATAGAATTCTTGGACGAACTTCTTGTGGACGGGACTCTCGGTGCGGGTGTAGTTGTCGAATTGGATGTTGAACTGTTTGATGCTGCGGGTGAAGATTCGGTGATACTGATTGGTTAGCTGGCGCGGTGTGATCTTACGTTTTATCGCTTCAACTTCTATTGGTGCGCCGTGTTCGTCGCTGCCAGACACCATAACCACGTCTTCGCCTTTCAGTCTCAAGTAGCGCGCATAGACATCGGCTGAGAGAAGATGTGTGAAGGTTCCTAGATGGGGTCTGTCGTTGACGTAGGGCCAGGCGCTGCAGACTACCCATCTTCCCAGTCGATTGTCATCCTCCGCTATCGTTGGGGTCGTTGTTGGCTGGCTCGTTTTTGATAAGCGTTTGTAGTAGAATATCGTTGAAATAGGCCAACCGACCATTACTAGTCATGACGCTATCAATGAACGACTACGACGGCTTGCTGGATCGGGCGTTATCGAAGATTACACAGTCCACTGGCACGGGCGAGCGCTTCGAGCTGCCAATTGCTATGGTACAGATAATCGGGCAAAGGACGATTGTTGTGAATTTCTCTGATGTTGTTGATCGGTTGAACCGTGATCCGCATCATGTGTTGAAGTATTTGGCGAAGGAGATGGCTACTGCGGGGTCGTATGAGGGTGGTCGTGGCTACTTCCAGGGCAGGTTCTCGCGTGAGACGATTAACCGACTGATCAATGTCTACTCGAACCGGTTCGTTATCTGTCCGGTATGTCACCGGCCTGATACTCGGGTTGTCCGGGAGGGACGATTATCCTTCCTAGTCTGCGAAGCGTGCGGTGCGCGATCGTCAATATTGACGACATAAGGAGTGCTTCTTGGACCTCGTCTACGCCACGTCCTACAAAACCGAGAAAGGCTTGCTGGTGGCGTGCTGCGACGAGGAGTGTATGGGTCGCATCTTCCGCGAAGGACGACTCAAACTAGCGCCTGAATCCAAATTCTACGGGAGCGCAGTTGTAGGACTGACGGAAGCGGTGGTCTTGATGGTTGGCGCTGATATGCTGAATCTTGTTGGTAGAAAGGTAGTGGATGCGGCCATCAATAATGGGCTGGTTCATCCGGACGCGGTCATAACCATAGCCGGTGTCCCACACGTGCAGGTCATGAAACTCTAGGATTTTCTGGAAAACGGTTTCTGTGTCGCGAGACTAGCACGCATACCCATTTTTTCTATAGGGTTCCGAGCTGACCATATTCTAAACGCGGACGTGTCAACGTCCCTCTAAGACGGATTATTCATCTCCAGTTGACATTAACATCGTCATGGACCCTCAGCCGTTTTCTAGGGGTTTTCCTTGGGACTCGCAGGGAGACTCTCTCGGCTCTGCAATCCACTCCCTTTGAACCACGCGTAGATTTCATTTCTTGACATTGCAAGACCCGCGTAGAAGATCGTGTCGAAAAGAAACGAGAAAAAGGCGAAAGTGCGCCAGTATGTCGTGAGATCGGGACTGAGTGCGCACGGAGGCCCGTCAAGTCCCGTGTAATGCGTGAAGGTAAGATACCATGGTAATGGGAAGCCGCTTCCTGACACGCCAAGAGCACAGGGTCCTACCGTCGTTAGTGTCGTATTGAATAGGGCTGATATGACAGTAGCCGCGATTCCAAAAGCCAACACCGAAGGCAACTCCCTCTTCCGGACTCGGCCAGAGACAACGTAGAACCCTTCCATAGCTACCAGAAACGGGAGACATAGGATCGAGACTCCCAATAAGACAGAGGCAGGGTTGAACGGAGAATTGTACGGATAATAGAGGATGGAGAGCACTCCAGCAACAAGCAGGAGCAGGATGATCAGTCTCGGTCGAGAATGATGGTTCGTTGAAGCCTGCACAGGAACACATCCCATTTCATTATGAACGAGCGCGTAGTCATGAGTACGACCATCTAAGATATTGTCGACGCAACGAATTAATTCCAACCCTTAGAACAACGAGTCCAGAGAACAGAACAGACTGTTCTTGGTTTCTGAGGGATTCGATTAGGCCGCTAGGTAGCCGATTTGGCGGGCTGGTCTATGAACCTAACGGCGCGTCAGGTTTCCTATCCTGCCGCGAGCTTGACTCCTCTCTCGAGAACGAACGCTACTATCCCGGTCACCAGCGCTCCTATAACTACATGAAATACGACCGTCTGAATGTTTGATGCAAGTGTCTGACTAAGACTCGCTGTGGTTGTTCCTGTTCCAGTACTAGCAAAATAGCTGTTGTACAGAACCCAGAGGAATCCTATCCAACTGCCAGAGGCGGCATAGAGCCCCTCCAGAGCCAAGAGCGGAGGAAGGGAGAGGTTTGCGAATCCGAAGAGGAGGGGGGGCAGGAGTGAATGAAGAAATGTAGGGATAATAGAGGAAGGATAACATTAGGCCGACGAACAAGAACAGAAGGAACAGGAAGATCAGTCGCGGTCGAAAGTGATTTCCGGTTGAGGACTGCAGAGGATCACAGCCCCTATTCTTGCCCACATTTCAATCGCATAAACGGAGATTAACCTATCCGAGGTTGATGCCCTAGGTCTAAGGTCGTTAAATGCGGAGAAGGCTTATTGGGTCTTGGCCGAAGACCCGGGTCTCTTGTAGCCCGGTGGTGTAGTGGACTAGCAAGGGTCGAAAACAATGACCCGGCCAATGATGGGCTTTGGGCTCCCTCACCAGGAAGAGACCCATCGACGGGAGTTCGAATCTCCCCCGGGCTACCATCGATTATAGCAGACGGCAAATAGAAAAGGACAGGTTGTTGTCACTCTCGAACGAAAGTCAAAATCTGACCGTACACCAATTCGGTTTGCGAAGACCTCGAGGTCTGATACCTTGTTGACTCGTCTCAAAGGACCCCTGGCGTTAGGGGTTTCACTTCTAGTACTATTCGCGATTCTACTACCTCTGAATGAAATGGAGAGAAGCGTTGCCACTGTCGCAACTGCGGTTCCGCCCACCTCTCGTCCGGATACCCCATCGTGCGTTGTTCCATTGATCCAGAGTCATGCATTCTCAACTGGGTCTACACCTTTCACGAGTCGGTTCTCGCCGCCGACCAGCTGTCCGAGTCCTTGGTTGAAGGTAGTGCTCGACTGGTGGGGCAGAATAGATGGGGCTCAGTACGATAGGATCGCAGGGCTCTGGGTAGGGTTCGTGGAGATCTTCAGGGCTACAACTCCGTTGAGCTTACCTAACGGGGTTTCTTGGCATGTGGACAAGGACGTTTCCGAGTACTCTTCACTCTTCACCAAGACCCAAAATATCACAGCAGTCTTGCCTAACATTGTCGCCTCGCGTGTTCCGGGAACAGCTTACGTCAATGCGAGTTTGACCTTTTTCACAACCAGTTTTGGAGCAAGGGCGCCTCCAGAACCGGATGTAGTGGTTCCAATCTTCGCCAGTCCAGACTCACCCTGGTTCAGTCCGAGAAATAGTAGCGAAATTGTCGGCTCGACTATGACACTACCTAGAAACATTGTCCGTGCATCCGTTGAAATCTATGCGACCGCCCATAGCCCATGTGACGAATTCTGGTACGCTCCCGACCTCACAGGATGCGGTGGCCTTCCCTTCAGGGAAATCAAAGGTTTCATTGATGGGACTCTTGGAGGAACAGCCTGGCCGTTTCCCATAATGTATGCGGGCGCACTCAATCCAAGTCTATGGAGGCCGGTTCCTGGGATAGAGGCTCTGAACATTTCCCCATACACTGTTAATCTCACGCCACTCGTTGGACTCTTAACGAATCGTTCGCCGAATTCTATCGGATTTCAAATTGCGAATTTCATGAGCTCTTGGAGACTCGATGCGGATCTGCTCCTCTACTTGGACCCGAGTGTAGCAATCACCTCGGGTGCGCTTCTATCTGAAACCCTACCGACAGATGCAACGACAGCTCAGACAACCGTAGTAGACAGCGCACAAGTGAATCAAACAACAACGGCCACTCGTGTGATCTCTCTTTTGGGCTATGTCAACTCATCTTCGGGTCATGCTCTAGCAGATGTTAGTCAAGTAATGACCTTCAAGAACCAACAAATCTTGGACTTGATAGGGTTCACAGGGCATGTTCTCCAAGCGGAAACGATTGCGACCATCATCAGTGTGTCGGGACCCGGTGGTGTACTTGTCCAAATGACGAACGAGACTTACTCTCTAAACTTCAGTTACGATACGTATCTTCCGGGGATTCTAGGTGGGGACGTGGACTCCGCCCTATCTCACCAAGAGATTACGCTGACCGACGGGACTATCACGCAAGTAGGCAGTTACTCTGATGCGGTTCACGCATCAACACTTGGACCCATCCCGTGGATCTCTGGGGAGGAAACAACTGAACTCTACCGATGGTTCAGTTGCGCCACGTACTGTCCAAACTCGACAAAGGCACTCACATCATCTACACGTCAGGTTGTAGGGAAAAGGATCAATGTTGGCCTAATAGGGTCCGAACTCGTTGCGCTACTTTTTCTGGTCGGTGAGGTCAAGCTGTCCACGAATCGGCGAAACATCGCACGGCGGTCGCTTCTGCTCGGGGGATATTTCCTTGTGGCAATTGGCGTAGTATTCTTCTATTTAGAATACGTTAACCTAGAGACGTATCACTTGACAATTCTCCAGTTCCTCGAATCGCAGTCACCTGAGATCTTAGTTACCGGTCTGGGAGTTTCGTTCATTGTCACAAAATTGGCATTATGGCGGAGGGTTCGACGATCCGAGGGCTCAGAGAGATTTGAGCGAAATTAACACCGAGGTCGCAGTCAAATTGGGTAATCAAACTTCTTTCATCAATTGCAGGGAAGCTTAGTTGCGTTTGTTGCAGATTGCCAATGTGAGTTCTCGCTATTTGAGTGAAAGAAGTCCGTTCGTTATGCTTGACGCTAGTATGCATCGCGTTGTAGTGTTACTTGGATTGTTTTGTTTCTTGTTTTTGTTCCTTTTAGGATGGTAATTGTTGATTTTGGGGTGTTGAAGTGTTCGGCAAGTATCTCCAATAGTCTCTTGTTGGCGCGGCTACCCACCGCTCTCTCGTCGACCCGGACTTCGAAATGGTCCTCGCCGACCTTGACCACACGGGCCTCTCTAGAGTTCGGAGTCACGTAGACCCTGATCAGCATGATTTTCGAGCAATCTAAGTTCGTGGTGAGGAAGGATAAGGCGATCCAAGTCGGTTCTTCGGAGGAGGATCGGTTTTGATGCCGAGTTCCCAAGAAGGATAATCCGATTTGGGCCTCCTCTCTTGGTTGAGTGATCTCTTCGGAAGCTCTGAGGAGTACGGAACGCCGTCAGTTACGCTAACGGGTCAGTCCGTTCGGAGCAGGAGTGAGAAGATGATTGCGGACTATCTTACGCGTAACAGCATCGCTTACTCCTATGAGGCCACGGCAATGACTAACGACTGGTTCATCTTCAAATCCAAAATAGCCAGGCCGGACTTTTTTCCTCAGTACAAACTCGTTATTGAGTACTGGGGTTTGGTAGATTCTCCAGACGCGCGACTACGAGAAGAATACATCCGGTCAATGAAGTGGAAGATGGCGCAGTATCGTAAGAACAACATAAGGTTCGTCTCCATCTACCCCTCGAATCTATCCAACCTCGACTACTACTTTAAGAGGAAATTCCGAGGAGCGATGGGCTTCGATCTTCCCATCCGGGCAGTACCCCAGACATGCCTACATGTCACATCCAAGTCTTGGACATGCCGCTTCACATCAAGTGGCACAGCTCAGTTGCCCAAGCGTAATTGACCGGCTAGGACTCCTCAACGCGTGGCGTATGTTCTTCTCTAATCGCCCAGCTATCTGAGCGGTCGTATCAAGATCGTTTCACCCAACGTATTTCCCCTGTCTTCGACACATGGTATGGCTGGAGGTAAGAGATCAAGAATGTCGTCGAAAACAACCGTCGAATACCCGAACATACCCTCGATACTAGCTCTAGTGGGAGGCGCTCTGATAGTGCTCGTTGACATATTCCTCTTGACCATCAGCATAGTCGTACTGCCACATCTCAACTATACCAACTTCAATTCGCCACGCGGCTACACAGGCAGTCCCGGCGCTCTCGCTGCAGGGTTCGTTGGAGCAATCGCAGTATTTGGCCTCATCTGTGGCATCATCGTCACAATGTCAGCCGTACTGCTCCGCCTAAAGCCCAACCAGCGACAGACGTGGGGCATACTGGTCCTGGTCTTCAGCATCCTAGGCTTCTTCGGCTTCGGAGGCTTCATAGTCGGATCAGTTCTGGGGATAGTCGGCGGAATAATGACCCTCAGATGGAAACCACCACCGACAGCACCAACAACACTCCAGCAATAGAGAGAACCGGTTGGACTAGGGCGAAGGAGAAGGGGTGAGGCGAAGACTTGGAGAAACTAGAGATCCTCCTGATAATGCTCGTATCGGCTGCAGGCGGACTCGCAGTCTCCGGGTACATCCTCGCCCTAATCCTAACCCCCACAGAATCACCGTTGGAAGTTCTCTCTCAGCTTCTCACTAAAGGATTCCCAGCACCTTTCCATTTCTGGTATTGTTTTCCTCGCTTCTATTTCTCTCCACAGTACTAGCCAGCATGGTCGGGGTCATCTATTTCCTGGTACTGCCTGAGATGAAAACCTACTACGCACCCGGCAACGGTAACGGGAAAGAAAACACAGCCATGGTCATGAAAACTCTCAAGCCTGACGAAAGAAGCATCATCAGTGTTCTAAATTTCCACGGAGGCACCTACTTGCAAAAGTACATCACGAAGGAAGCGGGTCTATCACGATTGAAGACGCACAGAGTAGTCGCAGCGTTGTCAGAGCGTGGAATCGTCCAAGTTGAGAAGTACGGAAACACGAACCAGGTTAGGCTTGCGAAGTGGTTCCATGACGGGATGCATCAACCATGAAACCTGGACCGTCGCTATTCATCAAAATGCGGTCAGAACAGCAGATCCTACCGATGCCGGCCAGGTCGACGTTTGGCCCAATTGTGGTCTCGTCGCCCGGTTTGACGCCGTCGTTTACTCGGAGAATTCGCTGTAACGATATCGAACAGTATGCGTCTGTAGTTTATCGTCAGAGCCCTTGCATAGAAGGGCCCTGGAATGGTCATGTCTTGGAACTCGTGGCCTTTCTTTTCGTGTGGGCCGAATCTTTCGAACGACAAGCAGTTTTCGAGATATAGCTGTAGCTTACTAACATCGGCGTCTACCACGACTTCTTTTGGTATGGGTTGTTTCTTTGCCTCGCGGAGCAGGTCATTCAGTGCTTCTCTGGCTGCTTCATGGTTCTTCCATGCTTCTTCAACATACACGGGGAATAGGCCGTTCGCTTCCATTTTGGAGATGAATGAGCCGTTGTTGTCTTCTGCGTAGCTTTTGAGGAGGTGTGCTTTGATGTTGAGTTCGTTTGTTCTGTCGAAGCTGTACAGGAAGCGGCGGGCGTTGCCTTCTGCGTCTGATTTGTAGGCGTGGTTTAGCGAGTCGCCGAAGGAGCCGCTGGCTAGGAGGAATCTTGCGATGTCGTAGTCTTGGGAGATTAAGGCGCTGGAGATCATGTGTGCAAAGTCTGGCTCGTATGGGATCTCGCTCATCAGGAGTCCCTTCCATGTGGTTTTGCGGGTGTGCCGGTCTATTGCTCCAATCTCGACGAGCCAGTTTTCTGCGAAGGCGACCTCTCGGTGGTCGACCTTTGACATGAATTCTAGCTCTGACAGTTTCAGGCCGTACTTGGACATGAGGAGTACCAGGTCGAACGGGGTCTCGGTTTCGAGAGCTTTGCGCACTGGTATCGGGTCGATCTTTTTTGGAATCGGCGAGTCAGTCAGGATGACGGCGCGGCCGGGCTTGAAACGGCCGATTCGGCCCATCATCTGTAGCAGAGAGTTGTTGTCTATGCTCGTGTAGTGGAGTGTCTTTTGGCCTAGCTTGTCTTTGCTGTCAATCACGTCATCGAATATCAGCACGTTGTCGACGTAGATGTTGACTGAGCTGGCGATTACGTTTGTTGCGAAGATTCGCAGGTTCTTGTCGGTCTCTGCTCGGCGCTGTATCCTGTTGACTTCGGAGCCTTCAAGGCCTCCGTGGATATAGACGCCTCGATAGCTGTCGGCATATTTTTCGACCATGCGCCTGGTTGGTAGAAAGACTAGCCAGGACTCGTTGCGGGGCTGCGAGTAGAGATACCTGTCTAGAATCCTGAACATTCCATTAAGATCGTTTACAAGCTCCACTTCGAGCTTGACGGGGTATCTGCGCCCGCTCATCCGGTAGAGGTTCGAAATGCCTAGGAAGGAAAGGAATTCTTTCGGGTCGATGGTGGCGCTCATGACCCGGAACAGATTCTTTGCATCGCCTTCCTCCTTCTTCGCCAGTGACATGCACAGTTCTAGCTGGGAAGACATCTGGTGGCTCTCGTCAAAGTAGATTGAAGAATCGTGGATCGAGTTCTCGGCCAGCATTCTCAGCAAGACCCCGTCTGTGACTATCTTGAGATTGCCATTGACATTGATCTGAGTGTCCTTCGTAATGACTGCCAGTTCATGTTCTAGTTCCGGATGAAGCGCCTGGAGGGAATAGTAGAGAGCGTTGCATGCGGCCCTTGAGGGCTCGCGGATCACTATCTGTCTCATCCCCTTCGACAATTCGTATTCGTGAATCGGGGTGACAGTGCTCTTCCCTGTCCCGACATCGCCGATGATTACGAAATGTTCCGAGAAATCTATCGAGTCAAGGATCGAGAAGATCGGAAGAGGCGGTTCCGGCCGTTTGTCAGCCGATTTTTTTGGCTGGTCGTCTACTCCGATGTTTGGGACGGCTGGGGGACGGTAGTCATAATCAACGCCAAGTTCGTTGCCAGCCAAAGTAGACTCGTGCCCTCCAGGACATTGTTTTTGTGGGGGCAGAAATAAACCAGCGCCGATGAGAGACTTGTCAGCCACGCGACGGCGAGCCTGCAGGACGTTCGAGAATTACTTGGACGATCTTGTTTCTTGATTTTGTTCCTCTTAAAATGGAGATTCTTGATTTTGGGACTTTGAAGTGTTCGGCTAGAACCTCTAGAAGCCTCTTGTTCGCTCGACCACCCACCGCCTTTTCATCGACCCTCACTTCAAAATAGTCCTCACTGACCCTGACCACACGGGCCTCTCTCGAATTCGGAGTCACGTAGACCCTTATCAGCGTACTTAGACAACCACGTGAAGCTGTTCAGTAGGAGGAAGCGTCCCGGCACGTTGTCTTGCCATACTTAGTTTCGGCCAGGACCTTCCAGAGCATCATCCAGAATTGTCACAGGACTACTGTTGCTACAGGCAAACGAAACCTTGTTTGAGCCTCCGATTCGAGTTATCAAATAGTCTGTTTCCGCCTGGCCGGAAATCGCACTAGCAGCGTTCTGAAATGGTGGAATGCCTTGGCAACTCTGATCATCGTTTATAGCGGTGCTGACTATCACGAAATCTTCAGCACCGACAGCAGAGAAACTAATGGTACACGATCTCGGATCGTTACAACCTGAAGACAGTGCTGCTTCCGTGGGGAGCGTCCGCGACGGGTCCCATGGATGCTCAGTATTTGCACCACTTATGCCCAACGCGACGAAGCCGACAAACGGGTTGGAGCCTGACCATGTGACGTTTATTCTGTCCGAGGAAAGCGGCGATTCAGCTATGGTGAAATATTCCCATATGGGACGGCCGTGCTGGGGCGTGTATGCTGCTCGCAGAGTCCACGTGTGACCGCCATCATCGACAATTGATGTGATGTTATCAATGGAAGAGGGTGAAGGGCAACATGATCCGCAATTCTGGAAGATTCCGCACTGGGCGATTACAACTATCACATCATTGGCATTAGTCGTTGTAAGTGTTGCAGAAGCAGTTCGGGTGTCATGGTCGAATGTGCTACCAATGGCAACGCCATCCAGCTTAACGGTGGGGGCTGCAGCATAGACCTGCGGAATATACATCAGCATCACCATCATAGGCAGTAGAACTATTCCGGAAAGTCCTGATTTTGATACCATCAAGAGACAGCCTTTTCTTCCTGCCATGTTCGGTCTTTTAAGCGTAAGGGGTCGGAGCGTGGCACATCTCGGCTACGTCTCGTGAAGTTTCATTTTTCTCTCTTGTGTTAGGGTTCAGGTGAATCCTGATCAGCTTCGTGCCTTGTTTGCGTATTATTCGCGGCTACCTGTGATCTTGGGATCGGAGGTTAGAACTTGGAACCATCTCATGGTGTTGCCGTCGGGGTCGCTGAGGTCGAAGTAGCTTATCACGTTGGGAACTGTCTTGATCTCGGTCGCCGCAATCCTAGCCTCTCGTAATCGCTCTCGCTCGCGCGACAAGTCTTGGACTTCGAGCTGAAGACTCCAGCTTGAGGCCTGAACCTTGCCTTTCGAGATTTGCACCCAGGCGCCTCCGACCTTGAACTCGACGTTTCCGGGAAAAGGTTCTAGGTCGGGCCCTTTTCCAAAGAGCCGTGAGTACCATTCTCGCGATTTTGAGATGTCGCTTACTGCGATTACGACAATAGCCTCCTTAACGTCGATTACTCGTTGCGTCCCAGCGCTTTGCACGCTCCAGCTCGCCCTTGAGAGACTTAAGAACTTAGAGCGCTCGAGCGCGTCTCAACTACGAAACTCAGTAACCGAAGAAGAAGGACGAATTTTCGGAGCGAACATGCGGAGTCCCAGCCAGAAGGCTAGGGGCAGAGTACGATTCCCACAAAGGTGTTCAGAAGGCTTAGTCCCCAGTCGTATTCGAGAAATGTTCTCATTCCATCCCCATAATGCTGAGCTTAGAGAATGCCAAGAAGAAGCCCACTTTCCCCATCGGATTCCTCGGCCCTCAATAATGGTCGAGTTCAGCCCCGACCCTGGAATGCTGGGTGACGGTTCTAGGATTCTGAGGCTTAGAGGCACTTTCTCAATGATTACTGGTTAGGCTTCTCTTTTGGGGACGTAGGCTCGTCGTTGGTCGTCACCGTTTTCGGAATCTCCTTCGGAGGGGTGAGAGATGAACTAGCGAGGGTGGAATTTGCGCTCGTGATACTCGTGTTGCTCGGGGTGGTTAGAGCTGGTTGTTGCGTCGTCTGCAAGGTTGCTGGTTTCTCTGATTCTCTTGGATGGGCGAGTTGGTTTCCGCAGTAGGGACATTTCTCGAGCTTCGGGTCTACTCTGGCGTGGCACTTTGAACAGAGGACCTGACGCCTCCTGGCGAAGAGGAGGAATGCGAGAAGAGCGCCGATGAGGGCTATGATGAGAGCCGCCGCTATCAACCAGTAAATGGACGGGAATGAGCTGTTGGGTGGATTAGGTGGACTGATTGGCGGAGGATTCGATGGCTGGGCAGACCCTGAGATGGACGTGAGGTAGATGCTGACCATGTTCGAGGCCTGATCTCCAGCAGTATCGTTTGCGACGGCGCTGACAACATACGTGCCGTTGGCGAGGTTTGCGCCGTACGCCCAACTTGCTGCAAATAACTTCTCAGGCGCCGCGGGGTTGGTCGTCAATGAACTTCCAGCCGCGGAGAAGACTGTTGTTGATCCGGGTCCTGTTATGGTTACGTTCGCGTTGGCAACGTGGTAGGCTCCAAACGGATCAGCCACGTGCACTGTTAGAAACACGATTCTTTGCGGAGTTGTCCAGTTAAGGCTGAAACTGGATTGTGAGGTGAAGTTTGCGTTGAATGTCTCGATGAGATTGAGTGTCGGAATGTTCGAGACAGGGATCACTAGAGCGGACGGATAGCTCGCGCTGTCATACCAGACGTAGAGCTGGGAGACCTTGAAGACTGTCACAGATAGTTTGATGGTGGAGGATTGTGTGAAGGTGTGGTTGATGTTGAATCCGAGAGTCTCCTTGTACGGGACGGTCGGACTAGAGTTCAAGGTGATGACCGCGGATGTGCTGACGACTGCGAGCTGGCCCGCAGCGCTAGCATCGTAGATGGTCGCGTTCAGCGATCCCGGGGCTCCCGAGACTGTGACCCAGAGGACGATGGATCCCGGACCGATAGACGTTAGGGCCGAGGTCAGTACAGGATACAGTGTGAAGTTGAAGACGTTGTATCTGAGGTTCGGACTCTTCGCCGTGCCTCCCCAGAGCGTCGTGGTGTTCAAAACCTGGCTGGTTTGGAGCCCTGAGACGGTCACGTTGCCTGGAAGATGATGAAGGTAGAGAGGGATTCCAGGATTGTTCGAAGCCGCTACAGTCGGAGCATGAGGAAGCAAGAAACTCGCGACAAGTAATCCAAGAATGAGGATCAGAGTTCTGGCTCGGTAAGACCATGGGAAGCGGTAGGCCAAGGGTGGACGCAGATAGCTAACAAAATGAAGAGGATGAAATCCGTACTGTTACCTAGTAGTCCCCACTACCTTCACAGTAAATCCGGAAAGTTCTTATCGAAAGTAGACGTAACATGGATCGGCTGAAAGGTGTTTGAGGGTCGCGAAGGGCGATCTTATCGCGTCACTCTTTCTAGCTGTATTCACGACTGGGTTCTTCGGTCTCGTTTACAACATCAATCCAGCGAGCAGCTGGCCTATCCTGACGACCATTGGACTATTGTCTTTTCTCCTCATGGCCTATATTTTGCAGAACCAGAGGAAGAACCAGCGGAAATGGGAGAAACGGCCGATCACGTTTCCTAATCCTGAAGG
>Ga0209160_1003239_pt1 | contig 13324 bp, 8 predicted proteins | sample GraSoiAngelo_153_FD_186167 | JGI IMG/M metagenome (GOLD analysis project Ga0209160, IMG submission 186167) | Grasslands soil microbial communities from the Angelo Coastal Reserve, California, USA - 14_1009_12_40cm (SPAdes) (version 2) | ecosystem: Environmental > Terrestrial > Soil > Grasslands ...
TCACCCGCGCCCTCCAGGCCAAGCAACGACGCATGGCCAAGATCCCGCCGCCGAAGCCGGGCACCGAAACTCCCCCGGCCGTGGGTTTCGGCACTCTCAGGGGCCGGCTGCCGTGGCCGACGGAGGGCCGTGTGGTGAGCGCGTTCGGCGCTCAGGTGCATCCCCGGTTCGGAACGCGGACGTTCCGCAACGGCGTGGACATCGAGGCCGGGGAGGGCCGCGACGTGGCGGCCGTGTTCGCCGGACACGTCGTGTACACGGGCTGGTTCAAGGGGTACGGAAACCTGATCATCCTGGACCACGACAACGAGTACTACACGCTGTACGCGCACGTCGCCGACATCGTCGTGAAGGAAGGCGACGACGTGAAGCAGGGACAGCGCATCGGGACAGTGGGGGACACGGGCTCGCTGGAGGGGCCGCGCCTCTATTTCGAGGTGCGTCACCAGGGCAAGCCGCAGAACCCTGAACAGTGGCTCCGACAACGGAGCTGAAGCGACGCGGGACCTGGGGGATTCCATGAAGAAGGCGTTTGTGATCGGCTCCTTGCTCGTCGTGCTGACCCTCTCGCTCGGCGGCTCCGTCGCCAGCAAGGGCACGGACAACGGCGCGACGTACGAGCAACTCCGGCTCTTCACCGAGGTGCTGTCGATCGTGCAGAACCAGTACGTCGACGAAGTGCCGCCCAAGGAGCTGATCTACAGCGCGATCAAGGGCACGCTGCGCGGCCTCGACCCGCACAGCTCGTTCCTCGATCCCGACTCCTACAAGGAGATGCAGGTCGAGACCTCGGGCAGCTTCGGGGGCCTGGGAATCGAAATCACGCTCAAAGACGATGTCCTGACCGTGGTGGCTCCCATCGAAGGCACGCCGGCCTACCGCGCCGGCCTGCACACCGGTGATCGCATCGTGAAGATCGACGGGCTGGCCACGAAGGATATGCAGCTGCCGGACGCCGTCAAGCGCATGCGCGGCCGGCCGGGCACCAAGGTCACCGTGACGATCATGCGCGAGGGCTGGACGGAGCCGAAGGACTTCGACATCACCCGCGAGCAGATCCGCGTGCACTCGGTGCGCTCGCAGGACCTCGGCAACAGCATCGCCTACATCAAGCTGCGCCAATTCCAGGAGCAGAGCCCGCACGACCTCGAGCAGACGCTCGAGAAGTTCGACAAGACCGGTATGAAAGCGCTGATCCTCGACCTCCGCAACAATCCAGGCGGTTTACTGACCGCGGCGGTCGAAGTTTCTGAAAAGTTCATCGACGACGGCAAGCTCGTCGTCTACACGGAAGGCCGCGTCCGCAACCAGAACATGCGTTTCTCGGCCCACGCCAAGAAGGGCTATTCGAAGATGCCGATGGTCGTCCTGGTCAACCAGGGCAGCGCCTCGGCGTCGGAGATCGTCGCGGGCGCGCTTCAGGACTGGGGCCGGGCGATGGTGGTCGGCACCCAGACCTTCGGCAAGGGCTCGGTGCAGACGATCATCCCGCTTTCCGACGGCTCGGGCCTGCGGCTCACCACGGCGAAGTACTTCACGCCGAAGGGCCGCTCGATCCACGGCAAGGGCATCACGCCGGACATCGTGGTAGAGGCGCCGAAGGAACCCGTGGCCAAGGAGCGGCCACTGCCGTCGCCCGACCCGATGGAGGACCTCAAGAAGGACGTGCAGCTGCAGCGCGCTCTGGACGTCATCAAGACCATGCGATTGATCGAGCAACAGCGTCCGGACGCGAGCCAGCCGCAGGCGCAGGCGCCCGCGCCGACGCAGACGACGACCCGGTAGCCGGACGCAGCGCGAAGGCGGTGGGCGTCGTTCCACCGCCTTTCGTGTTTTCGGCGCCGGGTGCTGATTTCGGAGGCAGGGCGCGGATGGTGGTGCTGGGGATCGAGAGCTCGTGCGACGAGACGGCGGCCGCGGTGCTGGCCGACGGGTACCGCGTGCTGTCGAGCATCGTCGCCTCGCAGGACGACGTCCACGCGCCCTACGGCGGCGTCGTGCCCGAGCTGGCGTCGCGGCGGCATCTCGAGGTGATCGTGCCGGTGGTGGAGCGCGCGCTCGGCGAGGCGCGCGTGCGCGCGGCCGACCTCGACGGCATCGCGGTGACGCAGGGCCCGGGGCTCGTCGGCTCGCTGCTCGTGGGCACGTCGCTGGCGAAGGCGCTCGCCTGGGTGCACGGCCTGCCGCTCGTCGGCGTGAACCACCTCGAGGGCCACATCTACGCCTCGTTCCTCACCGACGATCCGCCCGAGTATCCGTTCCTGGCGCTCGTGGTCTCCGGCGGCCACACCGCGCTCTACCAGGCCCGCGCCCCGCGCGAGTACGCGCTGCTGGGGCAGACGCGCGACGACGCCGCGGGTGAGGCCTTCGACAAGGTCGCCAAGCTGCTCGGCCTCGGCTTCCCCGGCGGGCCGATCGTCCAGCGCACGGCGGAGGCGGGGGATCCCACGGCGATCGCGTTTCCCGCCTCGCGCATGACCGACGGCGCGCGCGACTTCTCGTTCAGCGGGATCAAGACGTCGGTCTCCCTCTACGTCAAGCGCCACGGCCCGCTGTCCGAGCGACAGACCGCCGACGTGGCGGCGTCGTTCCAGGCCGCGGTGGTGCGGATGCTCGTCCGACGGACGCTGCGCGCGTGCGTGCAGACGGGCGTGAAGCGCGTGGTGCTCACCGGCGGCGTCGCCGCCAACACGCGGCTGCGCGAGACGCTGGCCGCGGAAGCCGGCGTCGAAGGCGTGCGGCTGCACGTGCCGCCGCCCCGCCTGTGCACCGACAACGCGGCGATGATCGCCGCCGCCGGCAGCGACCGGCTGAAGGCGGGTGAGCGCGCGCGACTGGATCTCAACGCGATTCCTGACCTGGTGCTGGCGTCGTGAACGCACGGAGCCGGCATCCGCTGGGACAGGCCACCCACGGCCGAACCCGGCCTCGCGGACCCCGCTGCAATGAATTTTGAAGCCGTTCTCGCGGGTCTTCCTGATGCCGTTATCGCCGTCGACACCGAGCTGCGCGTCGTGTTCTGGAACTCGGCGGCCGAGGTGCTGGCCGAGCGCTCCGCGCGCCGCGCGGAGGGGCGGCTGCTGAAGGAGGTCTTCCCCGGCGACGCCTCGATCGTGCGGCGGCTGGCCGAGACGCTCGCCAGCGGCGAGAGCCGCTCGGAGGCGGAGGCGCTGATCGAGCGCGCCGACCGGCGCGAGGTGCCCGTGAGCCTCGTCACCGCGGCGCTCTTCGGCAAGGACGGCAACGTCGGCGGCGCGGTGGCCGTGTTGCGCGACCTCTCGCGCATCCGCCAGCTCGAGGCCGAGGTGCGGCGCGGCGAGACGCTGGCCTCCGCCGGCCGCATGGCCGTCGGGCTCGCGCACGAGATCCGCAACCCGCTGGGCGCCATCCGCGGCGCCGTCCAGCTCCTCGCGCGCGAGCTGGCGAGCGAGCCGCGGCTGACCGAGTACACGACGGTCCTGACCAGCGAGGTGGACCGCGTGAACCGGATCATCGAGATGCTCCTGAACCTGGCGCGCCCGGTCCCGGTGCGGCCGGTGCCGCTCAACCTGCACCAGCTGCTGGAGCGCGTCGCGCTCCTGACCGAGGAGGGCGCGCGGGACAAGCGCATCGCCATCGTGCGGCGGTATGATCCGAGCCTGCCGCCGATCCTCGGAGACGAGGACCGGCTGGTGCAGGTCTTCCACAATCTGGTGAGGAACGCGATGGACGCGATGAAGCCGGGCGGCACGCTGACGCTGGCCACGAAGGTCAGCCTCAACCCGCTGTTCGGCAAGATGGACCTCGGCGGCGGCGGCGCACGCACGATGGTCGAGGCGCACGTCATCGACGAGGGCAGCGGCATCCCGGCCGCCGCGCGGGCGAAGATCTTCGACCCGTTCTTCACGACCAAGGACCACGGGCTCGGCCTGGGGCTCGCCATCTGCCACCAGATCCTCGAGCAGCACCGCGGGGCCATTCACGTGGACAGCGAGGAAGGGCGCGGGACGACCGTCACGTGCTTCCTGCCCATCGCGCGATGAGCCAGCCGCCTACCGCGCGCGTGCTGATCGCCGACGACGAGGACGGCCTGCGCTGGGTCCTCGAGAAGGGCCTGCGGCAGGCGGGCTACGAGGTCACGGCCGTGCGCGACGGCGACGAGGCGCTGCGCGCGTTCTCGGAGGCGCCGTTCGATCTCGTGTTCCTCGACATCCGCATGCCGGGCACCGACGGCCTCACCGTGCTCGCCAAGCTGCGCGCGCTGGCCTCCGACGCCCACGTGATCGTGATGACCGCGCACGGCACGATGGAGACGGCGATCCAGGCGATGCAGCGGGGCGCCTACGACTACCTCGCCAAGCCCTTCGACCTCGACGAGGTGCTGCTGCTCGCGGAGCGCGCGCTGGCGGCCGGGCGGCTGACTCAGGAGGTCGCGCGGCTCAAGACCGGCCTGCAGGAGGTCTGGGAGTTCGGCGCGCTGATCGGCCGCCACCCGCGCATGCAGGAGGTCTACAAGACGATCGGGCGCATCGCGGCCAGCGACGTCACCATCCTGCTGCGCGGGGAGTCGGGCACCGGCAAGGAGCTGGTCGCCCGCGCGATCCACCACTACAGCCGCCGCGCGGGGCGGCCGTTCGTCGCCGTGTCGTCGGCGGCCATTCCGGGCACGCTGCTCGAATCCGAGCTGTTCGGCCACGAGCGCGGCGCCTTCACCGACGCCAAGGAGCGCAAGCTCGGCAAGCTCGAGCTGGCGCACGGGGGCACGCTCTTCCTCGACGAGATCGGCGACATGCCGCCGGAGCTGCAGACGAAGCTGCTGCGCGCGCTCCAGGAGCGGACGATCGAGCGCGTGGGCGGCCAGGAGTCGCTGCGCATCGACGTGCGCGTGCTCGCGGCCACCAACCGCGACCTCGAGACGATGATGCGCGAGGGCCGCTTCCGGGAGGACCTCTTCTACCGGCTCAACGTGGTGACCGTCACCCTGCCGCCGCTGCGCGAGCGGCGCCGTGACATCCCGCTGCTGGTCGAGCACCTCCTGGCGAAGTACGCCGCGGAGCTGGGCGAGCGCGGGGTGGCGCCGGAGGCGCTCGATCGTCTCGTCGGCCACGACTGGCCGGGCAACGTGCGCGAGCTGGAAAACGTCGTGCAGCGCGCGATGGTGATGGCGACGACCGGCGTGATCCTGCCCGAGCACCTGCCGATCGGTCCGGTGTCGGCGGCCGCCTCGGTGGCCATCGACGCCACCCTGGAGGAGATCATCGAGCGCAAGCTGATCGAGTGCGTGCGCGGGCTGCGCGAGCACGCGAGCGCCAACCTCTACGACCTGATGATCGGACTCGTCGAGAAACCACTGCTGCGGGCCGTGCTGCGCGAGACCGGCGGCAACCAGGTGCGCGCCGCGAACATTCTCGGGATCAACCGCAACACGCTGCGCAAGAAGCTGACCGGGCACGGCATCGACCCAGACACCGTCGAGCCCTGAGCCTGCGCGAGCCGGAGATCAGGAGTCGGTGCCGCCGACGATGGAGAAGCGGTAGCCCTCGTAGAGCGCGATGCCGTAGAAGAGCACGTGGATCGGCTTGAACGTCGTCTCCATCAGGCTCCACACGACATCGGGCGTGAGCCGCGTGAAGACGGCCTGGAGCGGCACCTCGAAGTCGCGCGCGGCCATGACGACGACCGCCAGCAGGTTGCCGAGGGCACAGCCGCCCAGCGCCAGCGCCGCGCCCAGGACGCCGAACGCCATGTGCGTGCCTTTGCCGGCCACGCGCACCGCCCAGCCGACGAGGAAGCCGACGCCGACGGCCATCCAGCCGATCTGGAAGCCGGTGATGATCGTGACGAGCGCCCAGAGCCCGGCGCCGACGGCAGCGGCGACGAGCCCGGCCATGAAGCCCATCGGGAGGTTCTCTCCCACTTCCGCGGGCCGTGCCGGCTTCGGCGGCGTGACCGTGCGCGGCGCGGCGGCTGTGCGCGGCGGCACCGGTCCGGTGAACGCGCGGGGAGCGGCGGGAGGTCGGCTGAACGGGCTGACGGCGGGCTGTTCGCTCATAGAGCCATCATTGGGGCGGGCACCCGTCGCCTTCAAGCCGAATCGTCGCCGCACCTTTCTTTGCGCGGAGGCGGATATTTAGAACGCCTGTGACCGCAAGCGAAGCACCGACGATATCCACGTATCCACCGCCGTCCACAACATGAAATTCGACCGGTGGGATGCGCCTTCGCGAAGGGTTGCGTGTCCGCGTCCGCTGAGCATGCGGGCCCGAGCGAGCCACGGGCGCGTTCGTCGCGACGGGCGTGGCTTCGCGCGCGGTGGCGTGCGGATCGCCGCGTCCGGAGCGGTGATCTCAGCGATTGATTCGGCGTCACGTCCGCCGCTAGTCTCACGGGGTCGTGTCCGACCCCATCGTCGAAGGACGTCCGCGCCGCGTGCTCGTAGTCGACGACGAACGTCACGTTCGCTTCATGCTCTGCGACCTGCTCGCTCACTGGGGCTGCCAGGCCGACGCCGTGACGAACGCGGCCGAAGGACTGGAGCGCCTGGAGCCGGGCGTCTACGACGTGCTGCTGACCGACTTCGGCATGCCGGGCATGAACGGGGTCGAGCTGGTGGAGCGCGCGCGCGCGCGCGACGCCGCGCTGCGCGTCATCATGCTGACGGCGTCCGCCACCGACCTCGATCCCGCGGCGCGGCGGCTCGGCTTCACGCTCCTGCGCAAGCCGCTCGACCTCGGCCGGCTGAGGGTCGCCCTCGCCGATCAGGTCTTGCGGTAGATCTCTCGGCCGCCTTCATTTCCGATGATCTCTTCACAGCGCGTGACGATCCGATCGATCTGCTGCGCGAGATCGAAGTCCGCGTATTTGGCGGCGAATTCTCGGGCACGCTCGGCGAATCGGGCATCGGACAGGATGTCTCGCGCCAGCTGCTTGTAGCTCGGATTCTTGCTGTCAGGGTTGATGGTCTTCCCCAGCCCCCGGGCGACGACGTTCTGCCCCATGAGCAACTGCTCGACCTGACGGTGCAGCACGAGGACGGGCCGACCCGCGAGGAGCGACGCCGCAGTGGTGCCGTGGCCGCCGTGGCAGATCACGAGGTCGGTTTCTCGGCTTGCCTGCGTCATCCGAACGGGCTCGGCTGAAAAGACGACGTTTCGCGCCTGATACTTCAGGATCTCCTTCTCTGATACCCCCCGGGCGTGGATGAGGCTCCGGCACGGAAGATCCCTCAGTTGGCTCACGACCTTCTCGAAATCGTGATAGGCCGGAGACAGATACGCGAAGATGCGCTTGCCGCTTCCTGCCGGCCACTCTGGGGCGGTTCCTTCATCCGAGGCGAACAGTGGTCCCCAGTAGTGCGCACCCGTTCGCGAAAAGTGGTCGAGCTCGGCGAACGTGCATAGAAAGTCCTCGTCCGCGTCGAAGAGATCGGCCAACGCTTCGAGCGGTTTCGTCCCCAGGTCGCCCGCTAGCTCGTTCATCGTTGCGACGACCTGCCGTTCACTCTCGAGGAGGCGTTCGGGGGACATGTTGAGCCAGGGACGAAGACTCGGGATCGGCGATGTCCGGGGCGGTGAACAGAAGCCGGTTCCGAACAACACGCGGCGGATTCCCGTACCTCGCGCGGCAAGCAACGCGGTCGGCGCATGATCGATCACCAAGAGATCGGGTTGCACGAGAGCGTAGAGCTGTCGCCAGGCCTTCACCATGCCGGTCAGGCCCGCCCTATCGAGAAACCCAAAGTTCGCGAGCATCTCGGCATAGCTGACCGGAAGGTCGAGGCCTCGTCTCTCGCTCAACCAGACGGGCGCCTGGAGGAGGGCGAAGCCGCGCCGGCCGAGGAATCGTTCAGCGTGTGTCAGGTCGCGCAGGGCGAAGACGACCTCGTGGCCACGCGCCCGCAGTCTCACCGCGAGCGGGAGGACAGAGCCGAGGTGCCCATAGCCGGTGCCGAGTTCCCACGCGTAGAGGATTCGGCTCATGCAGCCTCCGCCATCGGACCGAGAGTTCTCACCGGTATGTCGCGCGCTTCCCTATAGGGTAAATCGTTGCCCAGTCAGATTTACCTATTGACAAGATGTAGGCCGCGAGCCACTATACGCCGCCTCACCGCGCCATGGGGCATGGCTGATTTTTGTGGCCGTCTCGACAGACCCGCTGGGCGGGGGGGGAGGAACGTCTGAATGAAGACACGCGCTCGGTTAATTCTCGAGAAACGCTTCCGGCAATGGGCGACCGGCAAGACCCTCGCGGCAGTCTCGGCGGCCGCTCTTCTGGGTTTGGCGTTATCGTCTCAGCCGGCGATCGCTCAGGACTGTCTAAACGCTGAGGGCGGCTACGGTGGCGTCGTCAGAGTTCGCGTCAATGGCGTCTTGGCCGAGGGTGGCACGCTGTGTAGCGCCGTAGACCCGGCGACCGGGTTTCTCCTGCTTGATTCGCACGGCAAAGAGTACATCGACCTATCGACTGGGGGATCGTTCGGCGACGGGACGTATTTCGATGACACCGGGGCGTCGATTACGATCGCACGGATCCCGAGACGCGTTGATCCTCCCAGAGTGTTCCTGGACAAGGGCAATGGTGGCGTGTCGCTGATGGTTGCGACCGACATGCTGATCTCGGCGGACACGGGCCCCGCGGTCCTGACCCTGGAACTGGATTCCCAGGATTCCTTTGGAATCGTTCCCGGCGGTATTCACACGTATGGCGTCACCATGGACGGCAGTGTCCTCGGGCCCAATCCGGGTGCTCAGGTCGCGGTGACCGGTGCGGCGCTCAACGCTGCCTCGGGCTCGGACGTCGTCAACACGGTTCCACCGCCGGCGACAGAAGGGGATCCTAGCGACCAGGGACCGTCTTTGGCCGCCGGCACGACCACCGTTCCACTGAAGCCGGGCGGGTTGTTCACGGGCGCGGTGGTCGAGGATATCAATTGTGGAGCGACGGGTGGTATCGACGTCGGCTTCCCCTGCCGATTGCAAGTCATGAACAGCATCGAGATCAGCTTCTCAAAGCAATTCGAAACCGTCTACACGGCGGGAAGCTTCGGAGTGGCCGCCGTGGAAGCGGAGGGTCCAGGGCGCGGCGCCGATCTCCTGAAAATAACGGGAGTGCCGTTCGATACCTTCAACGCCGCCGTCGCGACCCAGAGCCTCCGGAACACGTTCGAAGTCGGAGCTGTGTTCAAGCTCGGCCCGCTCAGCGGCGGAATCAATCCGGCGACCGCCGGCCCAGACGACGTCTTCAGTCTCGATGTCGGCGACTTCAGCACTTCGGTGCCTCTGAAGCAGTTCAAGACGCTGACGTTCTTCGGACACAAGTTCTACACGTTCGAGGGGCTCATCACCGGTAGACCATTCAAAGCAGTGATCACTCCGCTGTTCGGGAAGACCTTTGGCCTCGCAGCCGCCGGCTTCGGCGCGAACCTGACCGCCACCACGACATTCGTCGATGTTACGATCGGCGCGGATAAGGGCGCCGGACAGGCGAAGGTCGTCAAAATCCCCCGCTAGCAACGATCATAGTTGGCACCCGGGAGCCGAACGGGCTCCCGGGGTTGCCAGAGAGCGGGCGCCTCCAGGCGAGGTCAGCAATGGCGAGGGTCTGGCACAATTGCCGCAACCGGTCAGTCGCTCTTCGGGCGACCGTGTTGGCCGCCGGTATGCTGCTTGGCTGTACCGGTGTCGCCGGGGCGTTCGCGTGCAACCCGTGTATCACACTCGACAACAGCATCGTCGGCACCGGGACGCTGGGGGTCTCCGGGCTCAACACCACCATCCCTTCCAGCTTGGGTGCTCTCCGGGGTGCGAACCTCTTTCATAGCTTCGCCCTGTTCAACGTGCCGACGGGTGGCATGGCGACCTTCACCCGCAGTACGACGACGCCCCAGAACACGGTCTCGAATATCATCGCCCGTGTGACTGGGGGGCAATCCACGATCGACGGGGTGCTCGCCGTCAACTCCACCGCCCTCACCGGGTTCCTGGGGAACCCAAGTCTCTACCTGATCAATCCGTCCGGGGTCATCTTCGGCGCGAACGCGCGGCTCAGCGTGCCTGGGTCCTTCCACGTCAGCACCGCCGACTACCTGCGTTTGGGTGACTGCGCTCCCAGTTGCGTCCAGTTTTCTGCTAGACCCGTCACTCCGGACGTGAGCAGCCTCGCGCCGGCGGCGTTCGGGTTCCTGGGTCCTACGCCCGCTGCGGTCTCCATCACCCAAGGAGTCGCTACGACGGCGAGTCTCCAGGTTCCGACGAGCAGCGCCACTGTGACTCGAGTCCTGTCGGTGGTGGGCGGCCCCATCGCAATAACAGGACCCGGTGCGTTGCGCGACGCTGTAACCCCGCCGCAGACGAACGCTTCAACCGTTGTGGCGCCGCGCGGCCGTGTTCAGATCGTCAGCGTGGCTTCGGCAGGGGAAGCCGTGATGACCGCGCTCCCGGATATCAACGTGGATTCGTTCACCGCCCTCGGTCGTATCGACATTTCGGGCAGGGCCGTGATCGACGCCAGCGGCGCTGGGAGCGGCACTGTCCTCATCCGCGCCGGTCGCCTCGTCATGGACAATGCCTCGATCCTCGCCAACACCATGGGCAACGCAGCGGGCGCGGCGCGAGCGGTCAACCTGGTGGTGAAGGGGCCCATGGAGCTGACGAACGGGGCGACGGTTCGCGCTGAGACCTTTGGTGCCGCGGGGCTCGGCGGCGATATCTCCGCCACCGTCGGCAGCCTCAGCCTCACCGGCGGCTCGAACATCTCCCGAACGAGTCAGAGTTTCAACTTCGCCGTCGATGCGACGGGTGCGCCGACGCCGACCGGTGGCGTGACGGTCGACGCGACGGGCGGCACCATCACCGTTTCCGGCACGAACAGCGGTCTGTTCAGCACCACGTTCAGTGAATACCTCAGCGGAGTGACCGTCAAAGCCTCCTCCGTGGCGATGAGTGACCGGGGAACGATGTCGTCCGTAGCGCAGTTTGACGGCCTCTCCGGAAACATTTCCGTGAACACCGGTACGCTTACGGCGACCGGCGGGGCAACGATCTTCAGCAGTGCCTTGAGCGACGCTTCCGCCGGTGGGATCAGCGTCATCGCTGACTCGGTCTCACTCTCTGGCCGTGATCCTCTGAACGGCTCCAACTCGAGCGGGATCTTCAGCGGTAGCAGGATTATCTCCGGGCCGCCCGGCGCCGTTTCCCTGAACGTGGGAAGCCTCAGAGTCACGGACGGGGCAAAGATCGAGAGCGGCTCGGAGGTCTCCCTCCAGGGTGGGAGCGTGACGGTGGTGGCCAGGGAACCCATCGTCATCTCCGACGGAGGCGGGATCACGAGTCAGACGGCACGTCAGAATGTTGGTCCGGTGACGATCTCCGCGCCGGCTCTGACGATCGACAACGGGCTGTTGAAGGCGAGTACTCGCGATTCGGGGAAGGCCGGGGACATCGTCGTGACGCTCGACAAGACATTGCTCGTCACGAACGGAGGCCAAATCCAAAGCAACACCATAAACACTAATCCAACCGGCGGCGGTGCCGGAGGGAACGTGACGATCAGCGCGGGAGAGTCCGTGTCCCTCGCCGGCGCGGCCAGCGGTATCTTCAGCACGACCGATAACGGCGGGAATGCCGGCCGGATCATCGCCACCACTCCATCGCTGACGCTGAGCGACGGCGCGAAGGTCTCCGTGAACACGACGGGCGGGGGCGCGGCGGGCGACATCGCGCTCAACGTCGGGAACCTGACGCTAGGCGGCGGCGCGCGGATCGACAGCGGGACCCAGGCAGGCGGGCGCGGGGGCACGGTGACGATCGGCCCGCGAGACTCCGTGGCCCCGTCGCTGGCGATGAGCGACGGCGCGAAGATCTCGGTGAACACGCAGGGCGCGGGCCCGGCGGGTGACATCACGCTCGACCTCAGCACCCTGACGGTGGCAGGAGGCGCGCGGATCGACAGCGGGACCCAGGCAGGCGGGCCCGGGGGCACGGTGAGGATCAACGCGGGGCAGTCCGTCTCCCTCGCCGGCGCGGCAAGCGGTGTCTTCAGCACGGCCGACGGCAGCGGGAATGCCGGCACGATCACCGTCACCACCCCGGCCCTGACGCTGGGCGACGGCGCGAAGATGTCGGTCACCACGCAGGGCGGGGGCGCGGCGGGCGACATCGTCGCGACGCTCGGCAAGACATTGAGCGTGACGAACGGAGGCCAGATCCAGAGCAACACCACGAACATCGATCCGAACAGCGGCGGTGCCGGAGGGAACGTGACGATCACCGCAAACGGGTCGATGGCCCTCGCTGGCGCCGCAAGCGGTATCTTCAGCACGACCGATAACAGCGGGAATGCCGGCCGGATCACCGCCACCACCCCGTCGCTGACGCTGAGCGACGGCGCGAAGATATCGGTGAGCACGCAGGGCGGGGGCACGGCGGGCGACATCGGGCTCAACCTCAGCAGCCTGGCGCTGACAGGAGGCGCGCGGATCGACAGCGACACCGCGGGAGGGGGCCACGGGGGTAACGTGACGATCGCGGCCCCGGCCTCGGTCAACATCTCCGGCGCGACAGTGTCCTCGAATGCGACGGCCAGCGGCGCCGGCGGCAATATCAAAATCGATACGGCGCAGATGCAGTTGATGAATCAGGCGTCGCTGTCGGCAACGAGCTCGGGCACCGGGAATGCTGGCAAAATCACCGTCACCACTCCGTCGCTGGCGATGAGCGACGGCTCGAAGATCTCGGTGAACACACAGGGCGCGGGCGCGGCGGGTGACATCACGCTGGACCTCAACACCCTGACGGTGGCAGGAGGCGCGCGGATCGACAGCGGGACCCAGGCGGGCGGGCAGGGGGGCATTGTGACGATCGACGCGGGGCAGTCGGTCTCCCTCGCCGGCGCGGCCAGCGGTGTCTTCAGCACGGCCGCGAGCACCGGGAAGGCCGGCCAGATCACCGTCACCACCCCGACCCTGACGCTGAGCGACGGCGCGAAAATGTCGGTCACCACGCAGGGCGCGGGCGCGGCGGGTGACATCGTCGTGACGCTCGACAAGACGTTGAGCGTGACGAACGGAGGCCAGATCCAGAGCAACACCACGAACATCGATCCGACCGCCGGCGGTGCCGGAGGGAACGTGACGATCACCGCAAACAAGTCGATCGCCCTCGCCGGCGCGGCCAGCGGTGTCTTCAGCACGACCGATAACAGCGGGAATGCCGGCCGGATCACCGCCACTACCCCATCGCTGACGATGAGTGACGGCGCGAAGGTCTCGGTGAACACGCAGGGCGCGGGCGCGGCGGGCGATATCGCGCTCAACCTCGGCACTCTGACGTGGGGAGGAGGCGCGCGG
>Ga0209160_1003240_pt1 | contig 13323 bp, 12 predicted proteins | sample GraSoiAngelo_153_FD_186167 | JGI IMG/M metagenome (GOLD analysis project Ga0209160, IMG submission 186167) | Grasslands soil microbial communities from the Angelo Coastal Reserve, California, USA - 14_1009_12_40cm (SPAdes) (version 2) | ecosystem: Environmental > Terrestrial > Soil > Grasslands ...
ACGCCGGGGCCCAGGCGAACATGGCCGCGTACCTCGCGGTGGCGAAGCCGGGCGACACGCTGCTCGGGCTGGCGCTGCCGCACGGCGGCCATCTGACCCACGGCGCGCCCGTGAACTTTTCGGGGACCTTGTTCCGCGCCACGCATTACGGAGTCCGAGAAGACACCGGCTGGATTGATTATGACCAGGTGCGCGAGATCGCGCGCCGCGAGCGTCCCCGCATCCTGATCGGCGGCAGTAGCGCCTACGCGCGCATCATCGATTTCGCGATGCTCAAACGCATCGCCGACGAGGTCGGCGCGATCTTCGTCGTGGACATGGCGCACATCGCCGGACTCGTCGCCGCGGGGATCCACCCCTCGCCCGTGCCGCACGCGCACATCGTCACGACGACCACGCACAAGACCCTGCGCGGTCCGCGCGGCGGATTGATCCTCTGCCAGGAAGTGTTCGCGAAGGACGTCGACAAGCAGGTCTTCCCGGGCATTCAGGGCGGCCCGCTCGAGCACGTGATCGCGGCCAAGGCGGTGGCGTTGGGAGAGGCGCTCACCCCGGAGTTCAAGGCGTACGCTGTGCAGGTGGTGCGGAACGCGCAGGCCCTCGCCGCGGCGCTCGTCGAGCGGGGTTATGCCATCGTGTCGGGGGGGACGGACACCCACCTGATGCTCGTGGACCTGCGTTCCAAGCACGTGACCGGCAAGGAAGCCCAGGAGCTGCTCGACCGGGCCGGCATTACCGTGAACAAGAACACGATTCCTGGCGATCCCCAGAAGGCGTTCGTCACGAGCGGGGTCCGCATCGGCACCCCGGCCGTGACCACGCGTGGTTTCACCGAGGCCGAGATGCTCAAAGTGGCGGAGTTCATCGACACCGTGCTCACGAAAAAAGACGACGCGACCCTCGCGCGCGTGAAGGCCGACGTCCGCGAGCTGGCCGCGCAGTTCCCGCTGTACGCACCGCCCCCCCCGGTGCGCGCGGCCGTCGCGGGGGTGCCCCATGCGCGATAGCGGCGCGTCCTCGGGCCGGCCCGGCCGCGGCTCGGGCTCCTTCACCGTGCATCCGGCGGAAGAGCTCGAGGTCTACTTCAACGAAGTCGCCCACGGCCGTCCGGTGGGCTTCGTCGCCTCGTCCAAGTGGAAGCCGCCGACGGACATTTACGAGACCGACGACGCGCTGGTGGTCTACATGGACATCGCCGGGATGCGCTCGGAGGACTTCACGGTCGAGTACGTCGAGGGCGTCCTGACGATCGCCGGCGAGCGCACCGCCCGGCGCCAGGAAGGCAAGCCCCACTATCACGCGATGGAGGTGCAGGTCGGTCCGTTCGAGCGTCGCTTCCGCCTCCCCGTGCCGGTCGATCCCGAGAGCATTCGGGCGATCTACGAGCAGGGTTTCCTCGAGGTCCGGTTGGCGAAGCTCCCGACCCGACTGTCCGGTCCACAATCGGTGCGGGTACAGTAAGTGGATCGCCTGCCCGTCCTGCCGCTCGGCCGGATCGTCGTCTACCCGCACGTCGTGCTGCCCATGGCGCTCACCGATCCGCACGCCGTCCAGCTGATCGACGAGGTGGTGCAGGGGAACAAACGCCTGCTGCTCGGCGTGGTGCGGCCGCTGGGCGGCACCGAGCCGCCCGAGGGCGCCGTGATGCACGCCCGGGCCGACGAGCTGTACGAGGTGGGGACGCTCGGCACCGTGGTGCGCATGCTCAAACTGGGCGACGGCTCGGTGCGCGTCATGGTGCAGGGGCTCGAGCGGGCGCGGCTCGTCGAGGTGATCCCCGCCGAGCATTGGCTGGTGGCGGGCTACGAGCCGCTCCCCAACACGGTGCTCGAGGATGCGCGCACCGAAGCCCTGAAGCGCACCGTGCACGCCCAGTTCTCCCGCGTGATCGACATCGCCCCCTACCTGGGGGAGGAGCTGCACGAGGTCCTGGTCGGCATCACCGAGGGCGGCAAACTAGCCGACTTCGTGGCCGCGAACCTGGACCTGGCCCTCCCGGCCAAGGCCGAGCTGCTGGCGATCGACGACGTGACCCGCCGCCTCGAGCGGCTCGCCGAGCTGCTCGGCCAGGAGCTGCAGGTGCTCGAAGTCGGCAGTCAGATCCAGGAGAAGGTGCGCACGCGCCTCGATCAGAATCAGCGAGAGTACGTGCTGCGCGAGCAGCTGCGCGTGATCCGCCAGGAGCTGGGCGAGGAAGAAGGAGAGGACGAGCTGACCGAGCTCGCCAGCCGGCTCGAGGCTGCCGGGCTGCACGACGAAGCCAAGAAGGTCGTGGACCGCGAGCTCAAGCGGTTGCGTCAGATGTCGCCGCAGTCGGCCGAGTACCACGTGGCCCGCACCTACCTCGAGGTGATCGCGACGCTGCCCTGGGCCAACGCCTCGCAGGACCGGCTCGACCTGAAGGCGGCGCGCGACATCCTGGATCGCGATCACTACGACCTGAAGACCGTGAAGGAGCGGATCCTCGAGTACCTCGCGGTCCGTACCCTCAATCCGGCGGCGCGCGGCAGCATCATGTGTTTCGTGGGCCCGCCCGGCGTGGGCAAGACGTCGCTCGGCCAGAGCATCGCGGAGGCGCTGGGGCGCCGCTTCACCCGCGTGTCGCTAGGGGGCGTGCGCGACGAGGCGGAGGTCCGCGGCCACCGACGCACCTACGTCGGCGCGCTTCCGGGACGCATCATCCACGCGCTGCAGCGCTGCGAGACGCGCAACCCTCTGTTGATGCTCGACGAGGTGGACAAGATGGGCGCGGACGTGCGCGGCGATCCGACGGCCGCGCTGCTCGAGGTGCTCGATCCGACGCAGAACGGCGCTTTCGTGGATCACTACCTCGAAGTCCCGTTCGACCTCTCGGGCGTCATGTTCATCGCCACGGCCAATAGCCTCGCGCCCATCCCCGACCCATTGCTCGACCGGATGGAAGTGCTCACCTTGCCCGGGTACACGCCCGGGGAGAAGCTCGCGATCGCCAAGCGCTACCTCTTGCCGCGCCAGCTGAAAGAGACGGGGCTGCAGATGGACCGGGCCAGCATCGCCGATGGGGCGCTCGAGCGGCTCATCGGGGAATACACGCGCGAGGCCGGCGTGCGCCAGCTCGAGCGGGAGATCCAGGGCGTGCTCCGCAAGGCCGCCCTCGAGGTGGTGGAGGGACGGGCGGCGACCATCAAGATCACGGCGAAGAACCTCGAGAAGTTCGCCGGCCAGCCCAAAGTCCAGAGCGAGGTGGCGGGACGGGAGGCCGAGGTGGGGGTGGCGACCGGGCTCGCATGGACGCCCGTGGGCGGCGACATCATGTTCATCGAGGCGATTCAGATGCCGGGGAAGGGGCAGATCACCCTGACCGGGCAGCTGGGTGACGTGATGAAGGAGTCCGCGCAGGCGGCGTGGAGCCTGCTGCGGGCGCGCGCCGGGGCGCTCGGGATTCCGCTCGACGCGTTCACGCAGACCGATGTGCACCTGCACCTGCCGGCCGGAGCGGTGCCGAAAGACGGTCCGTCGGCCGGGATCGCGATCGCGACCGCGCTGGCGTCGCTCCTGTGCCGCCGTCCGGCGCGCCACGACGTGGCGATGACGGGCGAGCTCACGCTGCGGGGGCGCATCCTGCCGATCGGCGGACTCAAGGAGAAGCTGACGGCGGCGGCGCGGGCCGGCGTCAAGACGGTGCTGGTGCCGGCTCGCAACCAGAACGACATCGTGGATGTCCCCGACGAGGTGAAGCAGCTGCTCGATATCAAGCCGGTGGAAACGATCGACGAGGTGCTCGAGCTGGCGCTGCTCGAGCCGCACCCGTTGCGGCCCCTGGCGGTGCGGACTCAGACGTCGGGCCAGACGGAGGCGCGGCCGTGAGCGACTTCGCGACGCTCGAAGAGGCGTTCCAACGCATCGGGCGGCAGGACGACCGCTATCACGAGCGCGGCTACCTGTTCGTGCTGGCGGCCCTGGAGTACGCCCAGGGCAAGCTCGCGGCGCGCCGGCACCTGAGCGGCGGAGAGCTCGCCTGGGCGTGCCGGGACTTCGCGCGGGAGCAGTTCGGGCTGCTGGCGCCGACGGTGCTCGGGCACTGGGGCATCGCCAGCACCGAGGACCTGGGACGGATCGTGTTCACGCTGATCGATGTGGGCCTGCTCGCGAGCCAGCCGACCGACAAGCCGGCGGATTTCGAGCGGGTGTACGATTTCGCGGAGGTGTTCCGGGCCGACTATCCGTGGCCCGGCGTGGAGCGCGGATAGGGGTGTCGGATCGGGTGAAGGGGGGTGCTGCATGGACGACGTGAGGGAGTGGCCCGCCTGCAGAAAGTGCCAGCAAGGTCTCCTCATTCCGTTGTCGGACTATGGCCGCGACGGGGCGCCGATCACGTACAAGGCGTGGGTCTGCTCGAACCCCGAGTGCGGGTTCAATATCCGCATCGATAACGGGGAGATCTCCTTCGGTCGCGCCATCGGCCAGAGCTTCAAGTAAGCTTGGACGCCGTGCGCGCACCTGCCGTGAGCGGGCGCTTCTACCCGGGAACGAAGGGTGAGCTCGAGCGCACGGTGCGGGAGCTGCTCGACGCCGTGGGCGAGGCGCGGCCCGCCCCGGCGCGCGCCGCGGTGGCCCCGCACGCGGGCTACCTCTATTCGGGACTCACGGCGGCCCACGTGTTCGCGCGCCTCGAGATCCCGCCGATCGTGGTGATCCTGGCACCCAACCACACCGGGGTGAGCCGGGCGCCCGGCGGTGCATCGCTCTGGGAAGCGGGCGCGTTCCGCACGCCGCTCGGCGACGTGAGCGTGGACGACGGCTTCGCGCGGGCGCTGCTCGAGACGTCGCCGCTCGTGGGCCCCGATCACGACGCCCACGCGTCCGAGCACGCGGTGGAGGTCGAGCTGCCGTTCCTTCAGGTCAGGCGAGCCGACGTGCGTATCGTGCCGCTCGTTCTGGCGTGGGACGCGTGGGAGGGATGCCGCGGGCTGGGCGAGACGCTGGCCGGGCTGGTGCGGCGCTGGCCCGACCGGGTGCTGCTCCTGGCCTCGAGCGATCTGAACCATTACGAGCCCGCGGCCACGTCCGAGCGCAAGGACCGCCGGGCGCTCGACGCCGTGGCGGCGCTCGACGGCGCGGAGCTGCTGGCGCGCTGCCGCAGCGAGCGCATCTCGATGTGCGGACGGGCGCCCACGGCCACCGTGATGGCCGCCGCCCGGGCGCTCGGCGCCGGGCGCGCCGACGTCGTGCACTACAGCCACTCCGGCATGGTGACGGGGGACGACGACGCCGTGGTGGGATACGGAGGGGTGGTGATCCCGTGAACCCGATCCCCGTGCTGTCCGCGACCGAGGCCGCCGCGTGGGACTCGGCCGCCCGCACCCAGTACCGCATTCCGTCCCGCGTCCTGATGGAGACCGCGGGACGCGCAGTCGCGTACCTGATCGCGCGCGACTATCCCGCCGTGCTTTCCCGCGGAGCGCTGGTCGTCGCCGGGGCGGGGAACAACGGCGGCGACGGATGGGTGGTGGCGCGCGCGCTGCATGCGAGCGGCATTCCCGTCTGGGTGGCCGCGCTCGATCCCAAGACCGACGACGCGATCGATAACCGCGCGCTCGCCCGCATGGACGGCGTGCGCGAGACGGGCAGGGAAGAGCCGTGGCCCGCCACCGCGCTGGTGATCGACGCGCTGCTCGGCACGGGCGCCGCCGGACCGGCGCGCGGCGACGTGCTGGCCCTGGCACAGCGGCTGGTCGCCTACGGCGCCCCGGTGCTCGCGATCGACGGCCCCACCGGACTCGATCTGTCGAGCGGCGAAGTGCACGGGCCGGTGCGCGCCGAGCTGTCGGTCACGTTCGGGGGCCCGCGCCGCGGCCACCTGCTGGCGCGCGAGTGGTGCGGCAAGATCGTGGTGGTCGATATCGGGCTCCCGCCCGCCGATCCCGTGTGGCCCCTGCTCGTGACGGACGGGTGGGCGGGGGCGCGGCTCCCGAAGCTCACGCCCACGATGCACAAAGGCGACCGCGGCCGCGTCACCGTGGTCGGCGGCGCCCACGGCATGACGGGCGCCGCGCTCCACGCCGCGCGCGGGGCGCTCGCCGCCGGTGCGGGGCTTGTGAAGCTCGTGGCCGCGAAGGAGACGATCGAGGCGGCGCGCGCGAGCCTCCCCGACGTGTTGACCGTCGAGTCGGCGCTCGGTCCGGAGCTCGAGCCCGAGGCCGCCGAAGCGCTCGAGTGGGCCGACGCGCTGGTCGTCGGCCCGGGGCTGGGCCGCGAGCCGCCCCGCGCCCAGTTCCTGCAGGCCGTCCTCGCGCGTCGTCCGATCCCGACCGTGCTCGACGCCGACGCCCTCATTCTGTTCCGCGGTAGCGCGGAGCGACCGGTGGTGCTCACGCCGCACCTGGGCGAGTTCCGCGCCCAGTTCGGCGACGAGCTCGCCGACACGGCGGCGAACGACCGCTGGGCCGCCGCCGCGAAGGCCGCCCAGAAGGTGAAGGGCACCGTGCTCCTGAAGGGCGTGCCGACCGTAATCGCGGACCTGCGCGGGCCGATCCACGTGGTGGCGAGCGGCAATCCCGGACTCGCCACGGGCGGCTCGGGTGACTTGCTCGCCGGCTTCATCGGCGCGTTCCTCGCCCGCGGCAGCGCGGGACCCGAGGCCGCCGCGCTGGGCGCCCACGCGCTGGGGCGGGCGGCGGAGCACGGCGCGCGTCAGTGGACTGCCCGCAGCCTGCGTCCCGCCGATGTGCTGGCCGCGCTACCCGAGATCTGGCGCGCCTGGACCAACACGCAGCCGGTTGGGCCTCCGGTGCTCACGGTGCTGGAGCCGCCGGAGACGGCGTGACGGGCCGGTCACTTCGCTTGGGGCCAGGAGGTGAGTTCGACCGCCTGCGCGCCATTTTCGTGGCGCTTGGCACCGCGGGCCGCGACCTGGGCGACGACTGCGCGCTGCTCTCCATCGGCGGCCGGACGCTCGCCATCAGCATCGATCTCTCGCTCGAGGGCGTGCACTTCCGCACCGACTGGCTCGCGTTGCGGGAGATCGGTTGGCGCGCGACGGCGGCGGCCCTCTCAGACCTCGCAGCCGAAGGCGCCACACCGCTCGGCGTCCTGGTTTCGCTGGGAGTGCCCGGCAACCGGCAACGCCGTACCGGCAACGCCTCACCCGCCGTTCAGATCATGGCCGGAGTGGGCGCAGCCGCGCGGAGTGTCGGCGCGAGTGTGCTCGGCGGAGACCTCGTGCGCTCCCCACGCTATCTCGTGGATGTGTGCGTGCTCGGGGTCGCCCAGCGACCCGTGCGGCGCAGCGGCGCGCGCCCGGGGGATGGGCTGTGGGTGACGGGGCGGCTGGGCGGTGCTGGGCTCGCGCTCGCGGCGCTCCGGGCTGGGCGGGGGCGCCGCCTCGCTCCGGCCTTACGCCGCCGCTTCGCCCGGCCGGTGCCGCGGATTGCCGCGGGACGTTGGCTAGCGCGCCGGGGAGCGCGCGCCATGATCGACATCTCCGACGGCCTGGCGGGTGACGCGGGACATGTCGCGGCGGCGTCGGGCGTCGGAGTTGCGATCGAGCTGGAGCGCGTTCCCTGCTGGCCGGGTGTCACGCCACTCGCAGCCGTGCGGAGCGGAGAGGAGTACGAGCTGCTCGTGGCCATGCCACGACGCTTCGGGACCGCGGGCGCGAAGGCGTTCGGTCGCGCCACCGGGCTGCCGCTCACTCGGATCGGCGCCTGTATCGCGGGGCGCGGCGTCCGCATGACCCACGACGGCCGACCGATCACGCCTCCCCCCGGCTTCGATCATTTCCCCGCGCAATGATCCGCACGCTGTGGTTCTACCTGGTGGTCGTGGTCTCGAGCGTGATTCACGCGACGGGCGTGATCGTCGCCGCTCTGCTGGGCGTGAAGCGGCGGCCCGGAGGGGGGGACGTCTACGACTGGGGAACGAATGACTGGTCGCGCCAGGTGCTCTGGGCGGCCGGGACCCCGGTGCGGGCTGAGGGGCTCGACCGCATTCCCGACCGCCCGGTCGTGTACGCCGCGAACCACTCGTCGATGTTCGACATCTGGGCCCTCGCGGCCACGCTGCCGGGGTCGGTGCGGATGGTGGCGAAGCAGGAGCTCGCCAGGATCCCGCTCCTGGGCCGCGCGATGGTGACGGCCGGCCACCTGACGATCGACCGCGCGCATCCAGCGCGGGCCCTGGAGGCCTACCGGCGCGCCGCCGAGATCATCCGGGGTGGCACGTCGGCACTGTTGTTCCCCGAGGGGACGCGGAGCCGCACGGGAGAGCTGCTGCCGTTCAAGAACGCGCCGTTCGGGCTCGCCATCGCGGCCCAGGTGCCCGTGGTGCCGGTGTACGTCGGCAACACGTTCGAGATCATGCCTAAGGGGCGGCTCTTCCTGCGGCCGCGGCCGATCAGGATCGTGATCGGCGAGCCGATCTCCACGGCGGGGATGACGGTCGAGCGGCGCCAGGAGCTGCGCGACCGGGCGCATGCCGCGATTCTCGCCTTGAAGGCGCGCGTTGACGCCGAGGGCGGCGACCGCTAGGGTACGGGCCATCATGAGCACGATCATCTCGGTGCGCGCGCGCGAGATCCTCGACAGTCGGGGCAACCCGACCATCGAGGCGGACGTCACTCTGTCGAGCGGCGCGGCCGGACGGGCCGCCGTGCCGAGCGGCGCGTCCACCGGGGAGCACGAAGCGGTCGAGCTGCGCGACGGCGATCAGAAGCGGTTCGGCGGCAAGGGCGTGCTCGAGGCGGTGAAGAACGTGAACGAGGTGATCGGCCCGCGGCTCGAGGGCATGTCGGCCGAGGAGCAGATCGCGGTGGACTACGCGATGCTCGACCTCGATGGTACCCCCAACAAGAGTCACCTCGGCGCCAACGCCATTCTGTCGGTATCGATGGCCGTGGCGCGGGCGGCGGCCCAGGACGCCGGCCTCACCCTGTACCGCTACCTCGGGGGGCCGGTCACCAACGTCCTCCCCGTGCCGATGATGAACATCCTCAACGGCGGCGCGCACGCGGCCAACACGGTGGACTTCCAGGAGTACATGATCGTGCCGATCGGCGCCGAGAGTTTCCCCGAGGGCCTCCGGATCGGCGTCGAGGTGTTCCACTCCCTCAAGAAAGTGTTGGCCAAGCGTAATCTTTCCACCGCGGTGGGAGACGAGGGGGGATTCGCGCCCAATCTCGCGAGCGACGAGGCGGCGCTCGAGGCCGTGATGGCGGCGATCGAGGGCGCCGGGCTCGAGCCCGGGAAGGACGTCGCCATCGCGCTCGACCCGGCGGCGTCCGAGCTCTACCAAGAGGGGAATTACGTCTTCAAGAAGAGCAGCGCCGGCACGAAGTCGTCGGACGAGATGGTCGCGCTGTACAAGAGCTGGATCGACCGCTATCCGATCGTGTCGATCGAGGACGGGCTGGCCGAGGACGACTGGGCGGGTTGGGCGAAGCTCACCGAAGCGCTGTCCGCGCGCGTGCAGCTCGTCGGCGACGATCTCTTCTGCACCAACATCGAGCGGTTGGATCGCGGGATCGAGGAGAGCGTGGCGAACGCGATCCTCATCAAGCTGAACCAGATCGGCTCGCTCACCGAGACCCTGCAGTGCATCGCGCACGCGCGCTCCAACGGATACGGCGCCGTGATCTCGCATCGCTCAGGCGAAACGGAGGACACGTTCATCGCCGACCTCGCGGTGGCGACCGGCGTGGGGCAGATCAAGACCGGGAGCGCCTCGCGCACCGACCGTGTCGCGAAGTACAACCAGCTGCTGCGCATCGCCGAGGAGCTGGGCGACACGGCGTACTACCCCGGCCGGCATCTGTACGGCTTGTGACGCGCCCACGGCTGATCGGGATCGCCGCGGCGGTGGCGCTCGCGGGATTGGCCTTTCAGGCGGGGGAGTACGGTACACTCGACTGGCTCAAGCTGCGAAGCCAGCTCGCCGAGGAACGCCGCGCCGTGCGCGACCTCGAGCGGCAGCTCGATTCGCTGCAGCGCCTGGCGCACGAGCTCGAGACCGACCCGGCCGCGCAGGAGCGCGCGGCGCGCGAGCAGTTCGGGATGATCCGGAAGGGCGAGCTATTGTATCGGTTGGTGCCGAAAGTCGACGCGGCAAGCGAGGACTCGGGACCGACTCCGCGGTAAGCGTTCGCTTTACCGCTCTCCCACCGTGACGGACACGCTGATCGCTTCGAGCATCTGGCTGCCGTCCCCGCCTCCCCGCACCGTCGCGTCGTCCACGCGGTACGCAAGACGCAGCGAGAACGGTCGCTTCGGCGGGCGGTAGGTCACGCCCGCCTCGCCCCCCTGCACCCGACCGGCCCCGGCCACCAGATTCACCTGCGAGGACACCGCGCGCCACAGCTCCACGTAGCTCGTGAGGCCGGAGGTCACGATCGGCGCGTCGGCGCGGGCCCGGGCCTGCCAGAACACCCAGCGCTCGGTGACAGCGTCCGTGACGTACGCCCGCACGAACGGACCAACGCTCATTTCGAGCCAGGGGAGAGGCCGCGCGGCGACGAGCAGTCGGCCTTCGATGAGGTCGCGCTTCGCGGTCCCCTGATCTGCCGCCTTGAGCGTGCCGCTCGAGAGCCCCAGTCCCACGCTGAATCCATTGAACACCAGACGGCCCTCTCCTCCGAGGACCGGCCCGCGCAGTCGAATCGCGCCGGCCCCCGCTGGAGCGGTGTCGCTCCGCACCCACACGAAGCCGGCGTCCCCGCGGAACGCCAGGGTCGGCCGCCCCTGCGAAATGACGAGGGCCGGCGCGGCGAGCGCCAGGATTCCGATCAGCCCGACAATCCTCATGGCGATCCTCGCTCCGCGATGGTCTCGGGCCCTGCGCGGACGACCAGCCGCGTCGTGCGCAACCGGGCAGCGTTCTCCGCCTTGACGGCATCGACCCTTCGCTTCCAGGCATCGCGCTGCGATGCGTTCGCGCGCACGTTGGCGTCGAGGGGGCGGGGCTTCCGCGCGAAGAAGCCGACCAGTCCGGACACGCCCACGGCTGCGCCGACGGCGAAGCGCGCCCCGGTCGCATCCTTGCCCTGCGCCATGAGCGACGGGAGCGCGACGACGGCGGCTCCGGCGACGAGCCCCGCCGCGAGCGACTGGAAGGCCGGCCCCGTCAATGTCCGCTCCGGCAGGAGCGCTGGTGTTGGCGGCCAGGGCAGCGTGTCCGGTGGCTGTTGCTTGACGTCGAGCACCACTTGACGCGCGCGCGGCCCGTCCGCCGCAGGGCTCCGCGGCGTCACCCGCAAGAGGTAACGGCCATCGTCCGCCGGCGTACCCGCCGCCGTGAGACCGTCCCACGATACGAGGAGGCTGTCGGCCACCGGCCCGCTGTACAGCTGCAGCACCGGCGTCCCGTCCTCGTGCGCCAGCGTCACCGTCACGTCCGCGAGCGAGCTCGCGAGCACCAGGGCCTTGAACCGGTCGAGCCGCGCGCGCAGCTCGGTCACGGGCGAGACCGCGACCGCGATCGCCCTGGTCGCCCGGCGGACTTCCTGAAACAGATTCGTGACCTGGGGCGGAAAGATGAGCTCGTCCGGCCGATACCGCGGGTTGAGCAGGACGAGCCGGCGGAACGCGGCAACGGCGGAGTCGCGCCGTCCCCGGAACAGCTCCGTCGCCGCGAGATACGTGAGCACCCGCGCCCGCAGTGAGTCCGCGAACCCTGCGGCTGAGTCGCGTCCCAGGCTCTGCTCCAAAAGCGCCGCCGCCGCGTCGTACTGCAGGGCCTGATAGGCCTGCACCCCCTGTCCCAGGAGTTCGCTCGCCGACTGGGCGCGCGATACCCGCGCTCCGCATACGAGCAGCGACACGGCGAGAACGACGCTAGCGCGCGCCACGCGGCTAACGCTCCGCGAGCGCGATGTCGGTGATGCGGAGCCGCTGCCCCGACGCCACGTCGATCACGCGGTCGTACGGCCGGTAGCCGTCGCGCTCCACCCGCAGCCGGTGTGGGCCGGCAGCGACCTGGAGGTCGATCTGCGGCGTGTTCCCCACGGGACGACCGTCGAGGTACACGCTCCCCCACGGGATGGCGTTTACTGAGAGGAAGCCGGGTTCTAGGTCGCGCGCCGGCCTCCTCACGACCGGCGCGCGCGTCGTGCCCGACGGACGCTTCGGGCGCAGCGGTGCCGGTGTCGCGGACGAGCGTGGCGCGGCGTCCCGTGCGGGCGGCAGGAACGTGTCACGGCTCGCGCTCGGGGCCAGCGGTGGCGCCCCGGTGGCGGGCGCGGGAGCGCTCGCGACGGGTTCTCGACTGGCCGGGGATGCAGGTATCGACGAGATGCCGAGCCATGCGGCGCCCCCAGCGAGTGCGACGAGCAGGCCCGCGGCTGCGGCAGCGAGCCGTCCGCCGAGCGGCTTCGCCGCCGGATCCCAGTCGGCGTCCACGAGCACGACCGGCGTTCCCGGTCCCTTGTTCCGCGGATTCGCGCCGAACCACGCCGTCCGCGCGTCCGGCCGCGTGCCCCCGAGGGCCGCGACGAAGTCGAGCACACTGGGAAACCGGTCGGCCTGCCGACTCGAAACGGCGCGGCGCAGCGCCAGCGAGACGTGCAGGGGGAGTTCGGGAAGGCCGTCCTCCGCGGTCGGGAGACTATCACCCATCGGCGTTCCTGTGAGACACTCGTAAGCGATCGCCGCCAGCGCACGCTGATCCTCCCCCGCCTCCGCTGCCGGGTCGCCGGCCGCGCCCTCGGGAGCGGAGTCGAGCAGCCCGCGCGTGGCGAAGTCGCCCACCAGGGCCCGCTCGTTGGCGTCCACGATGATGCTGCCTGGTGTCAGGGCTCCGTGGGCCACCCCGCGGCGATGCGCGTAGTCCAGCGCGCTCGCGACCTGCTCGAAGATCCGCAGACAGGCCGAGAGCTCGAGCGGTCCACTGGTTTGCAGCAAGGTCGCGAGCGACCGGCCGTCCACGTGCTTGGTGGCGCACCACACGAAGTTCTCCGTGGCGCCGTGCCGGTAGACCGGGACGATGTGCGGGTCAGCGAGCTGCGCCGCGGCGTCGGCCGCGGCGTGGAAGCGATCCTCGGCCGGCCCCAGGTCCGCGCGCGGCACGACCTTCAGTGCCAGCGACCGCGCCTCCGCGTCACGGGCCAGGTAGACGATGGGCCCGGGTGGTCGCTGCAGCAGGCCCTCGATGCGGAATTCGCGCGCCAGCTCCCGCCGCGCGTCGAGCTCGCTCGAGCGCATCACAGGACCGTGATGTTGAAGGACGGGCTCTCGACCACGACTGCGCCCCCCGCGAACGCGGCGGTCAGCGTGTAGCCGTTGCCGACGACGTCGATGCTCAAGTTCGGGAAGGTGGCGACGCCGTTCACCGCGGGGACGGCGCCGTTGCCGGACA
>Ga0209160_1003242_pt1 | contig 13321 bp, 13 predicted proteins | sample GraSoiAngelo_153_FD_186167 | JGI IMG/M metagenome (GOLD analysis project Ga0209160, IMG submission 186167) | Grasslands soil microbial communities from the Angelo Coastal Reserve, California, USA - 14_1009_12_40cm (SPAdes) (version 2) | ecosystem: Environmental > Terrestrial > Soil > Grasslands ...
GAAGAAGAATGCGTCGTAGAGGGAAGTGGACCAACGACATTCAAAACCAACTTCATATCGATTCGTTTATTCCGACGGGGAAAGGCGTTTGGTCGATGACAAAAATTCGCGGGACGTCCGGATAGCGCAGCACGATGTCCCAACCAAAAAAGCCGCAGCATTCCTGGAAAACCGTGCGGCTTTTATTGGTGATATCCCAGGCCGCGCGGGCTCAATCGACAACGACGTGATCAACCACACGCAAATCCCCAATGTTTACGTAATAAACACGCACGTGGGTGCCGGGTTTGATCGCGGTTTGGACCACTTCGCCGTTCTTGTTCACAACGTGACCAGGCCCGTTGAGAACATAACTGCCCGGATTGTTCGAACGGTCCTCGCGAACAACGAGAGTTTTGGCCGGTTGATAATTGGCGGCCGCCCCTTCCTCAGTCGTTGTGATGATCGTTCCGGTTACCGTTATTGGTTGTTCTGTGGCAGTTGTTGTTTGTCTCTGATGTGTCGAACGCGTTTGGGTAAATGCCAGCGGCGCAATGAGTGCACTGCAGGCGAGAATAACGATTGTATTCCTTATCATAATGCCTCCCTATTGATGTTCACGCTTCCGCTCGTTAGACACTTTTCTTAAACCCACCGTTCAACTCTTGTTACTCCTTATTGGTTCTGCCTGGTTAGGCGCGAAATCAGAGAAAAAATTAGCGCTCTTTGGAACTGAAATGCGGGGTCGTGTCTCAAAAACATTTAACATTCACCAGCAGCGGAGCAGTTGAGAGTCGTTAGTTGAGAGGGAGTCGGGCGATCAGAGGCCGGGATTTCAGAATTCAGGAGCGAATTCGTTAACCGAAAGTATCCGACTGCGGATCCCAAAAGTCGCCTCCCAAGCCGAGGCTGGCGAAGATGGAACGCATCTCATCGGGCTGCGGACGCCGGGAGTTCTCTTGTAAGCGCGTCGAATACCAGCTCGTCGCGAGCGTCCATAGCTGGTCCATTGTGACCAGCGGCCGCATGCGATCACAATTTCCGAATTTCTTCGACTTGAAGTTGCGCGAAGCCGTCTCGCACGGTTTGCCTTCCTTTGATTGTTACGGTCTTGGCAGCGTAGTCCGCCACCTCGGCGTTAATCGAATGGCCGACTTCGCCAGTCAGCAAATACACCTTTCCATCTTGAGCTTTGATTCCAGCGGGCAAACCGCTTCTGATGCAGTCTCCGGCGCACTTGGCGTGATCGGGACCGCTCAAGTTGTAGGCGATGTAGCAAGTCATATCGAGCACTTCACCAGTCACGACAATTTCCTGCGCGCCAGCGACAGAAGAGTGGCGGCGCTCCGACCATTTCATCAGCAGTCCGGTGACACTGGCCGAGATGAGAATCGCCGCAGCGAGCTGACCAATGCGCGACCAATCGCGCGGAAACGGGATCGGCCATCTGCGCACAATTTTTTCAGACAACCCAAGCGGCGGTTCGATTGCGCGAAGCTTCGCCCGGATCATATCGTAACATTGGGTTTGCTCTCGCAACCATTGGCCAAGCTCCGGATCGCTTTTGGCGTAGTCCAAAGCCGCTTGAAATTGCGAATCGGAGTCGTCGATCGGTCCGCGGTAGAGAAGCAGGATTTCTTTGGCGTCCCGTGTATTCATTTCGCCTGCTCAATCGGTAAATTGGTTTCACTTAACCGGCGCAAAAGCTGAATTTTCGCGCGCGCGATACGCGACTGTACCGTGCCGAGCGGAAGCGCCAGGACATCGGCGATCTCTTTATAGGACAAATCTTCCATATAATAGAGCACAAGCGGCACACGAAAATCTTCGGCGATCTCGCCCAGAATGCGAAGCAACGTTCGCGAATCGACTCGCTCCGCGCAGTCCGCCGGCACGTTCGGCAAACCCTCCGCACCTTCGTCGATTGATTCGTTTGAAAAACGGTTTCGGCGGCGACAGGTTTTGAGAAATTCACGGTGCAACGTCGTGAAGAGCCAAGCTTTAACGCTCGCCGCCTTCTGGAGCTGGTGACCTTTGTTCGCCCAAATGTAGAAAGTCTCCTGCGTCAGATCAGCCGCATCGGCTTCGCTTCCGGTCAAACTCAAACCAAACCGGTACAGATCGCCGTAGTAAAGTTTCACAAGATTTTCAAACTCCGGTCGGCGGACATCTCGCCGTTATCCCAAGATGGGAGTCCTCAGCAGCGTATTTGTTCCCGCCAATGCAGGCAAAAAACAACGGGTCTCATGACTATGTGGGTAACAAGGTGTCAAAAAATTCTCCATCGGTCGGGAACAATCCTGATTCTGCTGCATCTCATCGACATGAAACAAGTCTCGTTGTTGTTAACACCTCTCCTTCTTGGATCGCTCGTGATTATTTGCGCCGCGCGTACGAATAGCGTGGAACGTGTTGTCGATTTTAAAGCGGCCGATGGCACCATTTTAAAAGGAACGTACTTCGACGCAGCGAAACCAGGCCCCGGCGTGTTGCTGTTCCACCAAAGCAACCGCACGCGGAAATCGTGGGACGATGTCGCGCATCAGCTTGCTGCCGCCGGAATTAATGCGTTAACGGTGGATACCGATCCGAATAAAACAAGAAAGCAACGGTGGCCCGGCGAGCTTGACGCTGCATTTGAGTTTTTGGTTTCGCAGCCTGGTGTGAACCGGGATGTCGTTGGCATCGGAGGAGCAGGGGTAATCGGCGTTGAAGATTCCGTCGAAACCGCGCGCCTCCATCCCGCCGAGGTGAAATCGCTCGTCTTGCTTTCCGGCGAGACCGAAAGCCTCGACTTCCTGCGGCAGGCGTCGCAACTGCCCGAGCTGTTCGTCGTGGCCGACAATGACGAATACCCTCCCATCGTAGAAGCGATGGAACTGCTCTACGTCACCGCCTCAAGCCCAAGCAGGAAATTCGTGCACTACTCTGCGTCGCACGAAGCGCCCTGGCTTTGGTATGAACCATTCGACATCGGTAAAGTGCCGGCGAAGGGCGGCCACGGAACCGACATGTTCAAAGTCCATCCCGAATTGCCCGGCATCATCGTGGATTGGTTTGTGACCACGCTGATCAAAACACCGGGTCACGCGCCTGCGGACACCGTGGCATCTGCGTCGGTCATTAATCAAATTCAGATGCCCAGCGAAGTCGCCCAGGTTACGCAGCAACTGATTGAAGCGCGGCGCAAAGATCCGGACGCGCAGTTATTCCCGGAAATCACCGTGAGCACGATTGGACAGGATCACATGCGCACAGGCGAGCCGAAATTAGCGGTCGAGGTCTTGAAGCTCGTCCTAGTTGCTTATCCTGAATCGGCTGACGCGAACGAGACGCTCGCCGAAGCGTATTTGGCAGACGGGCAGAAGGAGTTGGCGCGACAGCACGCCGAAAAGGCGTTGGCTCTTCTTGATTCTCATAGGTTGCCGGCGTCGTCGTGGACAGATACGGAACAATACCGCGGAGAGATTCGTCGCGGCGCGGAAAAAATTCTCAAGCAGCTGACGCCTGGATCATAACTAGGAGCGAAAGGGCAGTAGGGCTCAGATCTAAACATTTAACATTGAGGCGAAAAACTGAAACGCTGGAGCCGCTGAACACGACGCGAGGCAGCGTCGGGTGGACGGAACAGCCGCGAGGGTAGCGGTGCGGAGCTGGGCAAACAAAGCATCAAACTCCGAACGCAGCGCACTCGTTAACCGAAAGTACCCGACTGCGGATCCCAAAAGTCGCCTCCTAAGCCGCGGCCGGCGGAGAAGTCAAAAGTAAGAATTAGGAAGTAACAAGGAAGAATTCGTGCGTGGCGAATTTCCTGAATCCAAGGCGCGCACGCGCTGCATCTCACAATGCAGAACCTCGTGCGCTTATGGAAACACTTCTGCAGGATATCCGCTTCGGTTTTCGGCAACTTATGAGACAACCTGGCTTCGCCGCACTCGCCATCATTTCCATGGCGCTCGGCATCGGGGCTAACACTTCGATCTTTAGTTTGGTCGATACCGTTTTGCTGCGGCCGCTCGCGGTGAAGGAGCCTTCGCAGTTGGTCGAGCTTTACGGCACACTGCACAACGGCGCGGACTGGTCGCTGCAGTCGTATCCGAATTACAAAGAGTACCACGATCGTAACACCGTCTTCTCCGGGCTGTCCGTTTATCGCCTTGTCGTCAGCAGTCTTACAGTCAACAAGTCCAGCCAGCGCGTCTGGGGTTATCTTGTGTCTGGAAATTACTTTGATGTCCTCGGCGTGAAGCCGATGCTGGGGCGCGCATTTTTGCCCGAAGAAGATCAGACGCCTGATTCACATCCCGTTGCCGTGATTAGTTACAACTGCTGGCAACGCCGCTTCGGCGGCGATCCCGCCGTTGTGGGGAAGACGGTTCAGTTCAACAGCCGTCCGTTCACTGTTATCGGCGTCACGCCCAAAGGATTTATTGGCACTGAGGTCGCTTACGACCCGGAAATGTTCATTCCGGTAATGATGGCGAAGACGATCGAGCCTGGGAACACGTGGCTCGACAAGCGCGACTCGAACAATCTTTTCACTGTAGGTCGGCTGAAACCCGGCGTGTCGTTCGCGCAAGCGAAGGTTGCGCTTGAGACGTTGACCGCAAAACTCGCGCAGGATTACCCGGAGAACGTCGGCTTCGGCATTCGGCTCGGGAAACCCGGCTTGTTCATTCCCGACATCGCGAATTCTGTATTCGCCTTTACTGGAGTGCTCGCGGCCGTCGGTGGGCTCGTGCTTTTGCTGGCATGCGTTAATCTTGCCAGCCTGCTGCTTGCGCGCGCGACGGAGCGTCGACGCGAAATTGCCGTACGGCTCGCGATAGGGGCAAGTCGACAACGACTCGTCAGGCAACTGCTCACCGAGAGTCTTCTGATTTCACTCAGCGGTGGCGCGGCGGGCGTATTCCTCGCTGCCGCAATCAACAGCGCTGTGCGAGGCATTCGCTTGCCGAGCGACATTACTTTGCTCTTCGATCTACGCACCGACTGGCGCGTGCTCGGTTTCGCGCTGCTGTTATCGATCGCGACGGGCATTCTCTTCAGTCTGATTCCGGCGCTGCAATCGTCTAAACCGCAGCTCGTGCCCGCGTTGAAAGACGAATCATCGATGGGCGGCTTCCGCCGCTCGCGTTTGCGCAACTTCCTGGTTATCGCGCAAGTAAGCCTCTCGTTAGTCCTGCTTATCAGCGCCGGCCTTATTGTGCGCAGTTTGGCAGCCGCTCAGAAAATGCGACCGGGATTCAATCCGGAAAACGCGGTCGCGCTTTCGTTCGACGTCAGCTTGCAAGGCTATAACGAGGAACGCGGCCGCGCGTTTCAGAAGCAGGTGCTCGAGCACGCGCGGGCGCTGCCGCAAATCGAAAGTGCCGCACTGACTGATAACCTCCCGCTCGGTCTCAATTACAACAGCAGCGGGATTTACATCGAAGGCACGGAGTTTACGGGGGCGAGCAATTTGCCAATCGCGATCCCGATCGATAGCAGCCCCGGTTATTTCGATGTGATGGGCATTCCGCTACGGGGCCGCGATTTTCGTGATGATGAAAACAAAAAGGAAAACCGCGTCGCAGTCGTGAACGAGACGTTCGCCAAAAAGTTTCTCAATGGACAGGATCCGATTGGTCGGCGCTTCAATTGGCATGGCCCCAAGGATCCATTCTTCGAGATTGTTGGCACAGTGCCTAGCGGAAAATACAATTCGTTAGGCGAAGATCCCAAGCCCGCGGTCTATACACCGCTATATCGGGATTACACCGGGCTAGTTAGGCTCATCGCCCGGACACGCGCCGACCCGCGACAGGTATTGAGCGCCTTGCGCGCTGAAGTGCAGAAGCTCGATCCGTCGATTTCGGTTTTTGCCGCAAAGACGCTGAAGGAACACATGGGCACCTCACTTTTTCCTGCGCGCATGGCCGCAATCGCGCTCGGCAGTTTCGGTGTGCTCGCGCTGATTCTTGCTGCGGTCGGCATCTATGGTGTGATGTCGCATGTCGTCGCGGGACGCACGCGCGAGATCGGATTGCGCATGGCGCTTGGCGCACAGCTCTCCGATGTGCAAAAGCTGATTCTGAAACAAGGAATGCTTCTTGCCGCGATCGGTTCGGCATGCGGATTGGTGATTGCTTTCGGTGGCGCCCGCATGATGAAGAGCCTGCTCTACGGCGTGAGCACTTCCGATCCTATTACTTTCACGTGTGTCGCCTTGCTTTTGTTAGGCATCGCGCTTCTCGCCTGCTGGATCCCGGCGCGCAGAGCTAGTCGGGTTGAACCGATGATTGCGCTGCGCGCGGAATGAGTCAGTAGTGTTCGTGCCAGCGCGGACGTCACGCCAAGTGCGGATCTCTCTTTTCCGAAAGGACACCCGATGCGGTGGGTGCGATACTTCTTTGAATGAGCAGGGCGTTCGTCAAAGAAGATGTCGATCCTCCGGAGCGCAGCGGACGGAGAAGGACCGGCAATGAAGAAGTGATGAGTGACGCGTGACGAGTGATGAGCAAGGGCCGGACGATGTGGCATGATTTGCGCCTAACCAGTAGAACGTAGCGGGCACTGGAAGATCCAGAGGAAGAGTAGGTGCGCGGTGGCACTTAACGGGCGATAGTTGGCGCCTTATGCCGTTTCGCGCACTTCATCTTTCGCCCCAAATGTTACAGGCCGTGCGCGACGCGGGCTACACCGAGCCGACCCCGATTCAGATCGCGGCGATCCCGCTCATTCTCGCGGGACACGATGTCATCGGGATTGCGCAGACTGGGACGGGGAAGACCGCTGCTTTCGTTCTGCCGATTTTGATGAAGCTTGCAGAATCGAGACAGACCGTTGCTCGCCACGGCGAGTTAACTGCGAACCCGCAGAAACATAACGTGCACCGGCTGCGCGCGCTGGTGTTGGCGCCGACGCGTGAGCTCGTCGTCCAGATCGAGGAGAACGTGCGCGCGTACGCGAAACATGTTCCGTTGCGCATGGCCACCGTCTTCGGCGGAGTGAGTGAACGTCCGCAAATTGAAGCGCTGCGTTCCGGGGTCGACCTGGTCGTGGCTACGCCGGGTCGTCTAATCGATTTGATGGAGCAGCGCGCGGCCAATCTTTCCGGGGTGGAATTCGTGGTGCTGGACGAGGCCGATCGCATGCTCGACATGGGATTTCTTCCTCCGATTCGGCGAATCATGAAGGCATTGCCGCGCAAACGGCAGACGCTGATGTTTTCCGCTTCGCTCTCGCGTGAAATCGAGGCATTGACCCATCAGTTTCAGCAGTCGCCCAAGATGGTTGAGATTGGCCGACGAGCGAATCCGGCAGAGGCGGTGACGCAGTTCATTTACGAAGTCCGTCCGCATTTGAAACAGGCATTACTTCTTCATCTACTGAGCGATCCCACCTTCGATACGGTCCTGGTTTTTTCGCGGACCAAGCATGGAGCGGACCGAATCGCGCGTCGGCTGGAGAGCAGCGGAATCAAAACCGGCACTATCCATTCGAATCGTTCCCAGAATCAGCGGTTGCGCGCTTTAAAGGATTTCAAGTCGGGCGCGGTGCGGGTGCTGGTCGCTACGGACATTGCGGCGCGAGGCATCGATGTCGACGGCATTTCTCACGTGGTGAACTACGACTTCCCGATGCACTCGGAGGATTATGTCCATCGCATCGGACGCACCGGCCGCGCGCACGCCATCGGTGATGCGATCAGCTTTGTTACGCCGGAAGATCAGGGGCCGTTGCGTTCGCTCGAGCGTTTCATCGGCCGCGGCATTGTACGGAAAAAGGCGGAAGGTTTCGATTACAATCAGGCTGCGCCGCCACGGGACGAGCGGGGCAGGGGAGCGCGAGTCCCGCAGCGAAAGATCGAGCCGCGACTGCCAGGAAATTCTCCGCGTGGAAGCGGCGATGCCCCGCAGGGCCAGATCGGGTGGCGTTTCCGGAATGCTTCATCGAACAACCGTCCGCCGCGCAGATCATATCGAAGGCACCGTTGATTCATTAGTCAGAAATCGCATTAGTAAGAAATCGGGGTCGTATCTAAACATTTAATATTGCGTCATAGAGAGCACGACCAAAGTTGGATGAATGAGCTCTTACACCCTCGAGCCTGTTGGCTTCATCCGATCGTCAGTGAAAGGCCGTAAAGACGCGCCGCGGCAAGGACCCGAAGGTGCGCCCGACGCGTGGCTCGAGATCGAACCCCGATTCGCGGAGGCATTGTTAGGCATGGAAGTCGGTAACGAATTGATCGTGATCACGTGGTTGCACGAGGCAAAACGCGACATGCTGAAGGGGCATCCGCGCAGCGACGAAACTCGTCCGCTCACGGGCGTGTTTTACACGCGCTCACCTGCACGACCAAACCCGCTTGGGCTGCATCCCGTCGCTGTGCGTGAGATTAACGGCACACGTATGAAGATCGGGCCGATCGAGGTATTCGACGGCACGCCGGTGGTCGACATCAAGTCAGCGTCTACGCGTGCGGACGCTTGATCAAGTTGGAATTACTCCCCAATAATCCGCGTCAGCAGCCGCTGAAAGTGCAAAGCGGAGGGAATCCGTTAACGAAAGTATCCGGCGCCCGTCGACTTGATGAAGATCTATAACACGGATTATCTCGAGCGGGCCTTTAGCGAAAATGTTGTGAATCCTCCTTAAAAACCGGCATGCTGGCTCGAGCATATGAAAAGTTTGTTCGTGTCGGTGGCGCTGTTGATGTCGTTCGCCTCGGCAATTCCCGCACAGGAAGAATCGGCGTCGCCTGCCGCTGAAGAGAAATCGTATCCGGAGGTCCCGAAAGAATATGAAGTAGGTGAGAGCATGGTTTCGCCGGATGGACGATTCGCGATCCTTTATGAGGTGCGCGATGAGGATTCAAATGTAGATCCAGGGCTGCCCAACTTGCTGGTTCGTCTCAAACCGTACGCAGTGTTGAAGGAAATCGAAACCGGCTACGGTGTTACTCGGAAGGGTGGGCGCGGTGCGCCGGACGCAAAATGGAACGGCAACTCGACGGTCGCGATCTGGCACGCGATGAAATGGGGAAATGAAGATCTGGTCGTTTATGAAATTGAGAACGACGAGGTCAAGCGCGTGCAAAAAGTCTGGCCGGAGGTTGTAAAGTACTTCGATCGTGATTGGCAGACGCGATTCTTGAAAAAATATCCGAAGGAGGGTGAGGGAGATAACAGCTACACGTTCGTGTCAGACCGAGATGACATTAAGAATTTTGAGTTCAAAGGCGACAAGCTACTGCTGGACATCTTTGCCGAAAACAAGCCGAACCTCGCTCCCGGTCCGCACTGGAGCGCCGAGCTGCGCGGCGTTTGGGATTTGAAGCGGGTCAAATTCGACACAGTCGATTTCAAACCGGGCAAGATCGAAGTCCGCAAAGAACTCGAATAGTAATCGGCAGATCGACAACTGTAGTAGACTCAACCAGACTGAACAGTAATGTTCGTCGGGCATTACGGTGTTGCGTTCGCGGTTAAAACACAGCGAAACAAAATCCCGCTCTGGGTTTTGTTCGTAGCTGTGCAGCTGCTGGATTTTTTGTGGGCGCCATTTGTTCTGCTTGGGATCGAGAAGGTGCGTTTCGTTCCCGGAATCACCGCGACTAATGCGCTCGATCTTTATTACATGCCTTACACGCACAGCCTCCTCGGCGCGCTCTTCTGGTCGGCGGTAGCATTTGCAATTTACAAAATTGGTTGGCGCAACATTGCCTCGAACAGCGCGGCGTTGCTCGTGGGATTCGCCGTCTTTTCGCATTGGCTTCTCGATCTGATTGTTCATCGTCCCGACCTCGCCATCTATGACGACACGTTGAAAGTCGGCTTCGGTCTTTGGAATTACAGAGGCATCGAATTCGTCTTGGAGATCGGAATTCTTCTTTTCGGCGCGGTGCTCTATTTGAAACGCAACGGCGCGATCGCGCGGAAGATCGGCATCATCATTTTCGTTGCCGCGTTGGTCTTGATTCAAACCAGCAACACCTTCGTGCGCCGGCCGCCCTCTTCCGATCGCGGCTTCGCGATCACGGCGCTCATCTTTTATACCGTTTTCGCGATCATCGCGTTCCTTCTGGAGAAGCGACGCCCAATCCCATCGTGATTTTCCGTCGCGCTAATGCCGGAGCGCGTCGAAGAAGCCGATGCCGCAATTTTTATATCCAAGCGGCTGCAGTAACTCAGCTAACTGCCAGGCGATCTCAAAACTAGCGGTGCGCCCGAAGCGCTCTAACGTATAATTTGTCTTTCAATCTAAAGGAGCAATCAAATGCCTGAACAAAAATCCAACGAAATCTCCCGGGACCGTCTCGCGGAGCTGTTGAACGAAGACCTGGCCCGCGAATATCAAGCCATCATCGCGTACGTCGTCTACTCCCAGGTGCTCAAGGGCGCCGAATACATGGACATCGCCGCTCAGCTAGAAACTCACGCCAAGCAAGAGCTCGATCATGCCCTGATGCTGTCGCGGCAGATCGATTACCTCGGCAAAATGCCGGTTACTAGTCCGAAGCCGGTGCGCACATCGAAAAACGCGAGAGACATGCTCCGCTTCGATCTCGATAATGAAAATGAAACCATTCGTAATTACCGCGATCGCATCCCGCAGTGTGAAGCGCTTGGAGAATATGCGATGGCTGAACAGATTCGCGAGATCCTCGTGCAAGAGCAGGACCATCAAATCGATTTAGCCACTGCCCTCGGTGAAGACGTTCCAAACGTCAACGCCGGCTCCCGACGAGGTACTTTGCGCAAGCGTCGCTAACGCTGCTCGCTAGCGTCGGTACGGCGGTCGTTGATGATTGTGGAAAGGAGGCTCTGATCTTTCTGACTTTCTGATCCCTCAGCCGAGAAGCGCGAAGATTTCGGTTTGGATTTGTTTTCCTTTCACCGCCACTTCGCCGAGCCGGCGAGTGCGATACTTCTCTTTCGCTTTCGCCAGCGTGGCGCCGCTAACAATGACCCGCGATTCATAGTCCGGTGTCTTCGTCAACTCTTCGAGGCGCGAGGCGAGGTTTACTCCATCGCCGATGACGGTGTAATTGAGCCGCTTTTCCGAGCCCATGTTGCCGGCAACTACAACACCAGTGTTAATTCCAATGCCGATACCGACCGTGGGTAAGCCGCGCCGGTGCCATTGCTGATTCAGCTCATCGAGCGCCGTGCACATCTCTAATGCAGCGCGCAGCGCGCGGTCGGCATCGTCCGCGGACGCGACCGGCGCGCCAAATAATGCCATGAGCGCGTCGCCGACATACTTGTCCACCACACCGCCGTGCTTTTCCACAATGCCGGCCATCCGAGTGAAGTAGTGGTTGAGAATCGCGAGCATCTCTTCGGGACCAAGGGCTTCGCTCATTCTGGTAAAGTTTCGCAGGTCCGAAAAGAGCACTGTCACTTCCCGCTGCTCACCGCCGAGCGTGACCTTCTTCCGAAGTAATTCCGACGCGATAGCCGGGGAGACGACCTTGCCTAACAAGTCGCGAACCCGGTCGCGTTCAGCCAGGCCAGCGCTCATTTGATTGAAGGAGGCAGCAAGCGATCCGATTTCATCCTCCTGCTTAAGTTTTACCCGATGATTGTAATTTCCGGCCGCGATCTCGCGCGCGCCGCTAGCCAGCTCCAATACCGGTCGGGAAACGCCGCGCGCGATCCACACGCCAAGTATGACGGATACGGCCAAACCCAGCAGCGCCAGGCCCAGGTAGGTTCGTTCAAGTCGAAAATACGGCGCGAGTTCCTTGTCGAGTGATCGTTGCAGCAGCGCGATGGGGCGTGCATTCTCGCCAGGAAGCGGGACGACGTAACTCACGAAAATTTCCCGGACGAGGCGCAAATCAATTACCTGCTTCGGCGGAAGTACGCGGTTGCGCAGCATCTGAGTGATGGCGCGCCGGTTCGGCAGCGTCGTGCCAAACAAGTCGGCGCCATTGAGAAAAGTGATCTCGAGGTTGGTGTAGACTTTGATTTCACGCGCGAAATCGTCGTCGATGCGGAACATTGGACAAAGCCACGCAATGGGATCGGGCGCGAGCAATGGCGCGACTGCGATGGCGTAGAGTTCGCGGTCGAGCACAACAAACGCATAGGTGGCGTCGTTCGTCTCGGCCTTCTCGATCAGTTTTGGAAACGGAAACGGCACGTTGTGCATTTGTGGGCGGCGCGTGTCAAAAAGAAGTTCCTTATCGAGGGATGCGATCAATACCGCATCGGCTCTGATTCGGCCGCGGAGACTCGCTAACGCAGATAGCGTAGTCTCACGGTCCTGATCGGCCCCGGCGAAGGCTTCCTGAAACGCGTGATCACGCGAAAGAATGGCGGCCGCGGTCGTGATCTGCTGGTCACGCTGTTCGATCAGTTTTTCGAAAATGCGGGCACCGGTGCGGAGGCTGGATTGAATCTGCGCCAGAGCATGCTGTCGATTAGCCTGCCGGACGAGAAGGTAGATTGCGCATTGCAACAGCGTCAGGAGCACAATCAGGAAAAAGAGCAGCCGGCTTCGAAAACTGCGGAATCGAAGTTTCAGCGATAGCCTCCAGTGGTTAAGCCGGGGGCCCGCTTGGCACGCACGTCGTGCTTGAGCGGCAGAGTGAACAGCAAACTCTTTGTGCCGCCGCCGACATCAACCCGTTGGGCGAGGGCTTCCGGCTGGCCTTTCAACGCCGGGTGCCACACCTGCACGGTGTATTGCCCGGCCGGCAGATCTTTCAACACGGCGCGTCCGTCTTGTCTCGTCACTTGAAAATACGGCGTCGGCAACACGGCGACGTAAGCAATCATCCAATCGTGAATGTTACAGCCCAGAGTGATGAAGCCGACCTTATCGAACACCACCGGTTCGGCGGGAACGCCGCTGTAAAGCGGCAGCTCGAATTTTTTCGCGGGCGAAAACGAGTAAACGTGATGTCGAATGTTATCGCTGTTCGGGAAAATGACCGCGGTGCCCACTTGTACTGCCGTCACGTAAGGAACGAATTGTTTGTCGCGTTGGTCGACGACCGCCTGCTTTTTCGGCGCTGCGCTCGCAGCGCCGGCGGCAACAGCATAGGCAACGGCATCCGAACCCGGCCTGCCTTTGTCGTCCTTGACGATGACCTCCAACGACCCGGCCAGGAGATCGCCGGCGAAAACCAAAACAGTAAGCACCACGAATCCGCGTGACGGCCTCATCTCAATACGCCACGGCGATGTTCGCTTCCACCAAGTGGTTCTCGTATTGCAATGGATCGTGCGTGGTGATGGCATACTCGTAGCCGAGCTGAACCGACGCGTACTTCATCAGTTGATAGGCAACTGAAAATGAAAGTGCATGCGTGCGTCCCAACAATTTGTAGGCGGTACGCAGCGGC
>Ga0209160_1003243_pt1 | contig 13320 bp, 11 predicted proteins | sample GraSoiAngelo_153_FD_186167 | JGI IMG/M metagenome (GOLD analysis project Ga0209160, IMG submission 186167) | Grasslands soil microbial communities from the Angelo Coastal Reserve, California, USA - 14_1009_12_40cm (SPAdes) (version 2) | ecosystem: Environmental > Terrestrial > Soil > Grasslands ...
GGCAGCGGCGTCGAGGGCGGCCTCGGCACCGGCATGGTGCCGACCGGGAACGAAGTCTTCATGGAAGCGATCGTGGAGGAGAAGCCCTCGGTGCTGTCGGGGCCGGTCCCCGTGTACCCCGAGCTCCTGAAGCAGGCCCAGATCCAGGGGCGCGTGATCGTGCAGGCGGTGATCGATACCCTGGGTCGCGCCGAGCCGAACACCATCAAGGTCCTCCAGAGCCCCAACCCGGGGTTCGACCAGCCATCCCGGAACTACGTGCTCAAGACGCTGTTCCGCCCCGCGCGCGTGCACGGCCGGGCGGTGCGCGTCCTGATCAACATTCCGATCGACTACAAGATCACCCAGGGCCGTTAGGCCTCATCACCCGCGTTAGAGCCACAAGGAGCCCGCGCCCATGAGTCTCTCGCTTTACGACCTGTTCATGACGATGGGCCCGTTCGCGAAGTTCATCGTCGTCGTGCTGGCGGCGATGTCCATCTTCTCGTGGACGAGCGCCTTCCAGAAGCTGTACCAGATCATCAAATCGGAGCGGGAGACCCGGAAGTTCGCACCCGAGTTCTCGCGCTTTCTGCAGGAGGAGCAGCTGGACGGCGCCATCAAGCTCGCCGAGCGGCAGAAGCGGAGCCATGTGGCCCGCGTGGTGGGCGAGGCGCTTTCGGAGGTGAAGCCGCTGCTGCGTGATCGCGCTACGATCACCGCGGCGGACATCAACTCGGTGGAGCGCGCGGTGGAGCGCGAGATCTTGATCGTCGCGGCCGAGCTGAAGCGCGGGCTCGGCATCCTGGCCACGACAGGGTCGACGGCGCCGTTCGTCGGCCTGCTCGGCACCGTGATGGGCATCGTGAACGCCTTCACCGGCATGGCGGCCTCGGGCGGCGGCGGCTCGCTCGCGTCGGTATCGGCCGGTATCGCCGAGGCGCTGATCACGACGGCGTTCGGCTTGATCGTGGCGATCCCGGCGGTGTGGCTCTACAACTACTTCACGACCAAGATCGATTTCCTCTCGGTCGAAATGACCTACACCTCGAAGGAGTTGATCGACTACCTCATCAAGAGCGTCGGGTCGGAGTTCGGCCGGTCGATCTTCACGAAGGAGTTCCAGACGCAGAAGGCGCAGTCGACCAGTGGCCCTATCAGTCACTAGCGCCCGGGCGGCCGTCAAGGCCGACATCAACGTCACGCCGTTGATCGACGTGATGCTGGTGCTCCTGATCATCTTCATGATCGTGACGCCCATTATCGCGAAGGGATTCCAGGCCACCATCCCGCGGTCGGAGAACCCGGAGAACCGGCCCGAAGGCCCCGACGAGATCCGGCTCGGCATCGACAAAGACGGGAAGTTCTTTCTCGACCTGGGCTCCGGCCCGAAGCTGATCGCGGACGCCGAGCTGCCCGACCGGCTGGCGTCCATTTACGCGAGCCGCACCCAGGACAAGATCCTGTTCCTCAAGGCCGACCAGAACCTCGAGTTCGCCCGCGTGCAGCAGGCGATCGAAATCGCGCGGCGGGCCGGCGTCCGGGTGGTCGGCGCCATCACCGAGCAGAAGCAGTCACTCACGCGCAAGAAAGAGGCGAGCTGACCGATGGCGATGAGTTCTACGGGCGGGGGCGAGGGGCTCAGCTCCGACATCAACGTCACCCCGTTGATCGATGTGCTCCTGGTGCTGCTGATCATCTTCATGATCACCCAGCCCCTGTCGCGCAAGGCGTTCGACGTCCAGGTGCCGCCGGAGCAGCAGACCAAACAGAAGTCGCAGCCTTCGTCGCAGATCGTGCTGGAGTTGCGGGGCGACGGCTCCTACGCGATCAACGGGCAGCCGTACGCAGTGAACCAGCTCGAGCAGGCGTTCCATCAGATCTACGACGTGCGGCCTGCCAAACTGCTGTTCATCAAGGCGGCGCCGAACCGCAAGTACGTGGACGTCATGCAGGCGATGGACATAGCTCACGGCGCGGGTGTCCAGGTGATCGGCTTCACGCCGCCCGAGCAGGCCAAGAAATAGCGAGACACGCCCGGGGCAGGCTGGCGTGTGAGCGTAGGGGCGCAGCAGGCTGTGCCCCTGCTGTTTTGTCGGGGTATCTATCCCCGTGACTGCGAACCCGCCACCGGATGCCATCCCCCTCCCGGGCCTGCGGCTCCCGCTCGCCCGACGGCGGCTCAGCATCGGCGCCGCCCTGTCGCTGCTCGCCCATGCTGCCGTGATCGCGCTGCTGGTGCTGCGCGGTCGCGAGCTGCTCGAGCGCGCGGGCGGGGGGGGAGGCGCCCCGGGCGAGCGGGAGGGGGTCGGCGGACGTCCCGAGGTGAACTTCTTCACGCTGCCCCCGGCAGCGGCTCCGGCGGAGGTCGCCGTGCCGGCCGCACCCCGGGTGTTCCCGTCCGACATCCGGGCGCTGCGCGACATCCCTGTCGATCTGCCCCGTATCGAGCTGCCGCCGGCTGTTGCCGCAGGGGGGCTGGGGGTGGGCGCAGGAGGAACGGGGGGGGCAGAAGGGGGGGCGGCGGGGCGGCCCGGCGCCGGTGTGGGGCCTGGAACGGGAGGCGAAGGCAGTTACATTGTTCCCGCCCAACCCCGTCGCGTACTTCCCTGGCCTCCCAAGTGCGCGTCCCGCGGGCCCATGGAGGTGCGCTTTTGGGTGGCCGTAGACGGGAGTCCGACGCGCGTGGAGGTGGACCCGCCACCGCCGGACGAGCGCTGCCGACGGGCGTTTGTGGACCTGATGATGGAGACCCGGTTCTACCCGGAGCGGCACAACGGGCAGCCGGTCGCGAGCCGGTTCTCCATCCGCTACTCACTCGGTAACTAGCTCAGTTACTCGCCCGCCCCCGGGCGGGCTCCAAGGAGCCGACAACCGACTATGCTGATCCCCCTCGTCCTGGGGCTGAGCGTGCTCGCCCTGGCCGTCGCCGTGGGTCTCGCGCGCTGGGTGCTCCGGCAGGACAACGGCACCCCGCAGATGCGCACCGTTTCGGACGCGATTCAGGAGGGCGCCGCCGCCTTCCTGCGGCGCCAGTACCGGACCATCTTCTCGCTCAGCGTCGTCCTCGCCGTGCTGATCTTCGTGCTGTACGCCTTCTTCCGCACGCCGCACCCCGGCGAGCCCAGCGCCACGACCATGGCCCTGTGGACGACGCTGTCGTTCGTGCTGGGCGCGGTCTGCTCCGGCATCGCCGGCCTCATCGGCATGTTCGTCGCCGTGCGGGCGAACATCCGTACGGCGAGCGCGGCGCGCTCCAGTCTCAACCGGGCGCTGCAAATCGCGCTGCGGGGCGGGGCGGTGAGCGGCCTGTTCGTCGTGGCGATGAGCCTGCTCGGCGTGGGGGGGCTGTACGCGATCGTGCACGCGGTGAACGTGGTTCCACCCGAGCGCATCCCGCTGCTCATCGTGGGCTACGGGTTCGGCGCGTCGTTCGTGGCGCTGTTCGCCCAGCTCGGCGGCGGCATCTACACCAAGGCCGCGGACGTGGGCGCCGACCTGGTGGGCAAGGTGGAGGCCGGGATCCCCGAGGACGATCCTCGCAACCCGGCGGTGATCGCGGACCTGGTGGGGGACAACGTGGGTGACTGCGCCGGCCGCGGCGCGGATCTGTTCGAGTCGACGGCGGCCGAAAACATCGGCGCCATGATCCTGGGCGCCGGGCTCGCGGCCGCCAATCCCACGGCGTTTGGCGGCGTCGCGGCGCTGGGCGTGATGTTGTTCCCGCTGGTCGCGCGCGCGTTCGGCCTCGTGGCGTCGATCGTAGGCATCATGATCGTGCGGGCGCGCGAGGACGAAGATCCGATGCGGGCCCTGAACCGCGGCTACTGGGTGACGGCGTTCTTCGCCGGAGTCGGGTTCCTCGTGGCCGCGCGCTGGCTCTTGAGCCCGGCGGTCGCGCCCGATGCGTGGTGGCACTTCTTCCTGTGCGGCGCGATCGGGGTGCTCACCTCCGTCGCCTTCGTGTACATCACCCAGTTCTACACGGAGTACCGCTACCGGCCGGTGAAGTCGATCGCCGCCGCCTCCGTCACGGGCCCGGCGACGAACATCATCGCGGGCTTCGCGGTCGCGCTCGAATGTACCGCGCTCCCCACCTTCGCCATCGGCGTCGCGATCATCGCGTCGTACAAGCTGGGCGCGTCGAGCGGCCTGGCGCACGCCGGACTGTTCGGCACCGCCGTCGCCACGATGGGCATGCTCGGCACCGCCGCCTACATCCTCGCGATGGATACGTTCGGGCCCATCACGGACAACGCCGGCGGCGTGATCGAGATGTCGCACCAGCCCGAGGACATCCGGCGGCGGACCGACCGACTCGACGCCGTCGGCAACACCACCAAGGCGCTCACCAAGGGCTACGCGATCGGCTCGGCCGCGCTCGCCGCGTTCCTGCTGTTCTCGGCCTACCTGGACGAGGTCGCGGCGCTGGGCTCCCCGCTCCAGAGCGTGGACCTCGCGAAGCCTGAGGTGTTCGTCGGCGGCCTGCTCGGCGCGATGCTCGTGTTCTGGTTCTCGGCGCTGGCGATCGGCGCCGTCACCAGGGCCGCGGTGAACGTGATCAAAGAGGTGCGCCGCCAGTTCCAGGCCGACCCCGGCATCCTCAAGGGGACGTCCAAGCCCGATTACGGTCGCGCCGTCGACATCGTCACGATCGGCGCGCTCAAGGAAATGGTGGCGCCGGGCCTGCTCGCCGTCGGGATGCCGATCGCCGTCGGCCTCGTGTTCAAGGGGTTTCACGTCGGCGCCGAGACGGTGGCCGCGTTCTTGATGGTCGGCACCATCGGTGGCATCCTGGTCGCGACGATGCTGAACAACGGCGGCGGGGCGTGGGACAACGCCAAGAAGTACATCGAGGCGGGCGAGTATGGCGGCAAGGGCAGTCCCGCCCACAAGGCGGCGGTCGTGGGCGACACCGTCGGCGATCCGTTCAAGGATACGGCCGGCCCCTCCATCCACGTGCTGATCAAGCTGCTGAGCACGGTGACCTTGGTGCTGGCGCCGTTGTTTGTCTAGCAGCCGGCTGTTCGACCGCAAGACCGTCGACCAATGCATCGCGGACGGCGAAGCCGGGGGCGGCCTGCGGCGCTCGCTCGGACCGCTCCAGCTCACGGCGCTCGGGATCGGCGCCATCATCGGCGCGGGAATCTTCGCCGCGATCGGGACGGCCATCAGCGGCGACGCGGGACACGTCGGCGCGGGGTCGGCGATCGTCGTGTCGATTCTGCTGGCGGGCGCCACCAGCGCGTTCGCCGCGATCACGTATTCCGAGTTCGCCGCGATGATCCCCATCTCGGGGAGCGCCTACACCTACGCGTACGCGACGCTGGGAGAGCTGGTCGCATGGATCATCGGGTGGGATCTGATCCTGGAATACGCGGTCGGCAACATCGCCGTGGCGATCGGGTGGGCGGGATACTTCGACTCGTTGCTGCGCGGCCTCGGGGTCGAGTTGCCGCGCTGGCTGGTCACGGACTTGTGGAGCGCCGTACGCGATCCCGCCTTCGTCGCCGCGGCGCCCCACCTCGGCCCCATCCCCGTGATCTTCAACCTGCCCGCGCTGGCCATCGTCGCCGTCATCACGTGGCTGCTCGTCATCGGGACGAAGGAATCGGCCCGGGTGAACACGGTGATGGTGGCGATCAAGGTGGGGATCATCGGGCTGTTTCTGATCGTGGGGCTCAAGTACGTGCGCCCTGAGCAGTGGACCACGCCCAGCTTCGCGCCCAACGGGTTCACGGGGATCAGCGTCGGCGCTGCGATCATTTTCTTCTCCTACATCGGCTTCGACGCCGTCAGCACGGCCTCCGAGGAGGCGAAGCACCCGCAGAAGGACATCCCCTTCGGCATCATCACGTCGCTCATCGTGTGCACCGTGCTCTACGTCGCGATCGCCCTGGTCCTCACGGGCATCATCCCGTGGGACCAGCTGAACGTGCCGGACCCGCTTGCGGTCGCGCTCAAGTACATCCACGCCGACTGGGCCGCCGGCGTCCTGGCGCTCGGCGCCGTGGCCGCGATGACCTCGGTGCTGCTAGTCTTCCAGCTCGGCCAGGCGCGCATCTTCATGTCCATGGCGCGTGACGGGCTGTTGCCGCCGTGGGCCGCCAAGCTGCATCCGAAGTACCGAACGCCCCATATCACGACGATCATCACAGGCGTGTTCGTCGCGCTGTTCGCGGCCCTCGCCCCGATCGGGGTCGTGCTCGAGCTGACCAACATCGGAACGCTGTTCGCCTTCATCCTCGTCGCGCTCGGCATCATCGTGTTGCGGCGCAAGGATCCCGATCGGCCGCGCCCGTTCCGCACTCCCTGGGTTCCTTTCCTGCCGCTCGTGTCGATCGGATTCTGCATCTACCTGATCTTGAGCCTGCCCTTGCTCACGAAGCTGCGATTCGTCGCGTGGCTCGTGGTCGGCGGGCTGATCTATTTCCTGTACAGCGTGCGCCACAGCCGCGTGCGGCGGCTCGGCCTCGACGCGCGGTGAAGCTCCACAGCAAGATCGTGCTGGGGCTCGTGCTCGGCGCGGCGAGCGGGGTCACGGCGAACACGCTCGCGCCCGGCGCGGCCTGGGTGCGTTGGATCGGGGACAACATCGCAGGGCCGGTGGGGCAGGTGTTCCTCCGCATGCTGCTCATGACCGTGATCCCGCTCGTCTTCACCTCGATCACCCTCGGCGTGGCGGGCATCGGCGACATTCGGAGCGTGGGGCGGGTGGGCGTCCGGACGCTGGCGTACTTCCTGGTCTCGACGGCGCTGTCCGCCGGCATCGGGCTCGCGCTCGTCAACGCCTTCCAGCCGGGGGCCGGGCTCCCGCCCGACGTGCGCGAGCAGCTGATGACGACCTATCGCGCGCAGGCGCAGGGCCTGCAGGCGGCCGGCACGACGCATTTCGGCGTGGACACCTTCGTCAGCATGGTGCCGCGCAACCCGATTCAGGCGGCGGCCGGCATGGATCTGCTCGGGGTGATCTTCTTCTCGCTCGTGTTCGGCGCCGCGCTCACGCTCGTTCCGGAGGAGCGCGCGCGGCCGCTCGTGCGGGTGCTCGAAGCCGTGGGCGAAGCCGTCGTGAAGATCATCGATCTCGCGATGTCGCTCGCCCCCTACGGCGTGTTCGGACTGATCTTCTTCACGACGTCGCGCTTCGGGTGGGGACTGCTCAACAAGCTCGGGCTGTACGTCGCCATCGTGCTGCTGGGGTTGCTGCTGCACGGCAGCGTGAGCTTGTCCCTCCTCGTCCGGCTGCTCGGTGGGCTCTCCCCGCGGGTCTTCTGGGCCCGCATTCGGGCGAGCATCGTCACGGCGTTCTCCACCAGCTCGAGCAACGCCACGCTGCCCACGAACATCGCGGTGGCGGAGGAGGAGCTGAAGATCCCGCCCAAGATCGCCGGCTTCGTGCTGCCGCTCGGCTCCACGATGTGCATGAACGGCACGGCGCTGTACGAGGGGGTGACGGTGCTGTTCTTGGCGCAGGTGTTCGGAGTGGCGCTCGACCTCGGCACGCAGGTCGTCGTGCTCGTGCTGAGCGTGATCACCGCGGTCGGCGCGGCCGGCGTCCCCGGCGGCTCGCTGCCGCTCTTGATGGTCGTGCTCGCGACGGTGGGGGTGCCGGCCGAGGGGATCGCGATCATCCTGGGCGTGGATCGGATCCTCGACATGTGCCGCACCACGATCAATGTGTGCGGCGACTTGACCGCCGCAGTCTACGTGGCGCGCACGGAGACGGACTGGGATCCGCGGGCCGTCGGCTCGGACGTGAAGCTGGCTGCCTGACGGTGTTATTCCAGCTCCGCCGCCAGCTTCAGCGCACCGACCGCCGGATCGATCCGGTTCGGCACGAGCCGCGCCCGCTTGACCTGCGCGGCGAGGCGCGCGTGGAACGCCGCCATGAGCGGCGACTGTACCAGCAACAGGCCACCGGCGATCGCGACGGGCACCGGGCCCGAGCCGGGGAAGTGCTGCTCGAGGGCGACCACGAGGTGCACCAGCTCTCGCGCCGCGTCGTCCAAGGCGCGCTGCGCCACGGCTTCACCTTCGCGCGCCGCGTTGAGGACATGGGGCGCGAGCGCGGCCACCTGCGCGGGCGTGGCCGTGGCGGTCCAGCGGACCAGATCGTCGAAATGCTGCAGCCCGAGCGCCGCGAGCAGGCGTGCGAGCAGGGTGGAGCCCTCGCCCCGCCCGTCCTGGGCCCGCGCCGCCGCTTCGAGCGCCCGGCGGCCGAGCCAGTAGCCGCCACCTTCATCGCCCAGCTGCCAGCCGTATCCCCCGGCGCGATGCAGGCCGCCCTGCGGGTCGCGCGCGTAGGCGATCGAGCCGGTGCCGGCGTTCACGATGACTCCGGGGCCGCGGCCGAACGCCGTGCTCAGCGCCACCTCGGCGTCCGCGAGGACGCGCACCCGCCGCGCCAGCCCGGCCTCTCGCAGCGCCGACTCGAGCTCCGCCTGCTCCGGGGCCCGGCCCGCCCCCGCCGCGCCGACCACGGCCCGGTCCACCGGAAGCGCGAGCGCGGCCTGCGCCGCCGCGCGGCGCGCGGTCTCCGCGAGGATCGCCGCCGACGCCGTCGCGCTGCCCGGCCTCATCGAGGCGCCGGGCCCGTCGGCGCGACCCAGCAAGCGTCCGTCCACGAGCCCGATGACGACCGTCGAGTGCGAACCCCCCGCGTCCGCCCCCAGCAGCGCGTCGGACGGTCGGACAGTCGGACTGTCGGACTGTGACGTCACCGGACTCCGCCTTCCGGGCCGACCGTCCGACCGTCCGACCGTCCGACCACAGACGACAGCAGCCCCACCGCCACGGTCACCGCCGTCCCGAGCGCGACGTACCACCACCACGCGAGCCCGGGGAAGAGCCGCCACGGCACCCCCAGCACCACGGGGGTCATGACGGCTGCGCTCACCACGATCGCGGCGATCACGTCGCGCTGCCGGGCCCGCGGCCACAGCCCGCCGAGCATGTAGGTACCGAGCAGGCCGCCGTAGGTGATCGAGACGATGCTGAGCGCCAGCTGCACGACGGGGGTGTTCTGATCTCGGAACGCCATCGCGCCGGTCACGAGCACCGCCGTCCAGAACAGCGTCAGCCAGCGGCCTACCCGCAGCAGATGCCCGGGGTCCTGCCGGCGCGTGAGCGGGGCGTAGAAATCCAGGGTCGAGGCGGACGCGAGGGAGTTGACGGCTGAGGCGTGGCTGCTCATCGCGGCGGCGAGAATGCCGGCGACGACGAGCCCGGCTAGTCCGGTAGGGAGCTGGGTGATCACGAACGTGGGATAGATCCAATCCTGCCGCATCCGGCCGTCGTCCGCGCCGGCGAGCCAGAGGCTGGTGCCCACGAGCAGGAACAGCGCGAATTGCAGGATGATGAAGACCCCCGAGCCGACGAGCGCGCGTTGCGCGTCCTTGAGGCCACGCGCCGCCAGGAGCCGTTGGACGATCAGGTGGTCGGTCCCGTGGGAGGCGGCCGAGAGGAGCCCACCGCCGACTACCCCGCCCCAGAATGTGTAGAGCACCGTGAGCGACGGCCGGAAATCGAGCGTGACCAGCTTGCCTGCGTGCCAGGCCCGCTCGAACGCGCCGGCGCCGCCCGCGAGCCGCGTTGCCACGATGAACGTCGCGATCCCGCCCAGGAGATACACGCCCAGCTGCAGCACGTCCACCCACACCACGGCGCGCAGCCCGCCGGCCCACGTGTAGATCACGGTGACGACACCGATCGCGAGGATGCCGGCGGCGAGGCTCCAATGCGTGATGATGGCGAGCGGGATGGCCGTGGCGAAGACGCGGACGCAGTCGGCGAGCGCCCGCGTGAGCAGGAACACGCCCGACGCGGTGCGACGCGCCGCGGTCCCGAAGCGGCGTTCCAGCCGCTGGTACGCGGTCTCTTGCGTCCCCTCGAAGTAGCCCGGCAGGAGCAGGGCGGCAACGCCGATCCGTCCGACGAGGTAGCCGAACGCGATTTGGAGGAACGTGAGGTTTCCTCGGGCGGCGAACCCGGGAATGGACATTACCGTGAGGGCCGACGTCTCCGTCGCCACGATCGACATCATCAAGGCCCACCACGGCAGCCCGCGGTGACCGAGGAAGTAGTCGCTCGCGTCGCGCTGGCGCCCCGCGAGCACGAGCCCGAAGACGACGACGGCGACGCAATACGCCGCGATGACGGCTACGTCGAGGGAGTGCAATGACGGACAGCAAAAAGCCCGCGACGCGCGCGGGCTTGGAGTGCCGGCTGTAACGGGGCCAACGGCCTCACACCGTGAAGGACGATCCGCAGCCGCAGCCGCCGGTGGCGTTCGGGTTCTCGAAGGCGAACCCCGACTCTTGGAAGGTGCTCTTGTAGTCGAGGGTGATGCCGTTCAGGTACTGGGCGCTGAAGCCGTCCACGAAGCAGCGCACGCCCGCGGTCTCGATGACGAGGTCGTCCTCCGCCGGCTTGTCCTCGATATTGAGGCTGTAGCGGAACCCGGAGCACCCGCCCGGGAGCACGCCGATCCGCAGTCCGGCCGTTTCGGGCGACACCTGCTCCTCCGCCATGAACTTCCGCACTTCGACCGCCGCCTGTTCGGTCAGGGTGAGCGTGATCGGGGTCGTGTTCTGCGTGGTGGCCATTGCGATCCTCCAGTCACATGCGAACTTAGAAAGGCCCGTCGAGCCTGTCAACTCTCTCGCCAGCTAGGACCGCGCGCCCATGCGACTTACGCTCGCCGACTGGTCCATCGTCGCGCTGTACTTCCTGTTCAACGTGGCTGTGGGCCTGTACTACAAGCGCCGCGCCGGCCGCGATACGGCCGAGTTCTTCCTGTCGGGACGCAACGTGCCGTGGTGGCTGGCCGGCACGTCGATGGTCGCGACGACCTTCGCGGCCGACACGCCGCTCGCGGTCACGGGCCTCGTGGCGCGCAACGGCGTGGCAGGAAACTGGCTGTGGTGGAATCTGCTGGCGAGCGGTATGCTGACGGTGTTCTTCTACGCCCGGCTGTGGCGCCGCGCCGGCGTGATGACGGACATCGAGTTCTCGGAGATTCGTTACGCGGGCCGGCCGGCCGCCTTCCTCCGCGGCTTCCGGGCGCTGTATTTGGGCGTGCTGATCAACTGCATCATCCTGGGCTGGGTCAACCTCGCGATGGTGAAGATCCTGCGGCTGCTGTTCGGCGTCGGCAAGCTCGAGGCCCTGGCGATGGTGCTCGGTCTGATCGCGCTGACGTCCGCCATTTCGACGCTGTCGGGTCTGTGGGGCGTCCTGGTGACCGATCTGTTCCAGTTCGTGATCAAGATGGGGATGGTGATCGTGCTCGCCGTCGTGGCGGTGCACGCGGTCGGGGGGATCGACGCGATGAAAGCGAGGCTGGCGCTCTTGCCCGGCCACGGATCGGTCCTGAGCTTCGTCCCCGACGTCGGGTCGGCGTGGATGCCCTTGATCACCTTCTTCGTCTACATCGGGGTGAACTGGTGGGCCACCTGGTATCCCGGCGCCGAGCCGGGCGGGGGCGGCTACATCGCGCAGCGCATGTTCAGCGCGAAAGACGAGCGCCACTCGGTCCTGGCGACGCTGTGGTTCAACATCGCGCACTACGCGGTGCGCCCCTGGCCCTGGATCCTCGTCGCCCTGGCGTCGCTCATCCTGTTTCCCGGGCTCGCCGACCCGGAGACCGGCTACGTGCGCGTGATGATCGACTACCTCCCCTCGTCGCTGCGCGGGCTGATGGTCGCCGCGTTCGCGGCGGCGTACATGTCCACCATCGCCACGCAGCTCAACTGGGGTGCGAGCTACCTCGTGAACGATTGCTACCGCCGCTTTCTGCGGCGCGACGCGACGGAACGGCATTACGTCCGGGCGTCGCAGGTAGCGACCGTGCTCCTCACCGTGGTCTCCGCCATCGCGACCTTCTACATGGGCTCGATCGCGGGCGCCTGGAAACTGTTGATCGTCACGGGCGCCGGCACGGGCACCGTGCTGCTGCTCCGCTGGTACTGGTGGCGCATCAACGCGTGGAGCGAGGTGTCGGCGATGATCGCGGCGTTCGCCGTGTCCGTGCTGCTGCAGACGGTGGGAGGCCTCGACAGCGATCAGCCGCGGGACTTCGCCTGGATCATGCTCGTCACGGTCGCGATCACCACGGGGGTGTGGCTCGCGGTCACCTTCCTCACGCGCCCCGAGCCTGAGGGCACGCTGGTGGCGTTCTACCGCCGCACGCGACCCTCCCGTGCGGGGTGGGGGCCGGTGGCCGCGCTCGCGCCCGACGTGCGGGCCTCCGCGGACGGGCTCGCGAACCTGCTCGACTGGGCGGCGGGCTGCGTGCTGATCTACGGCGTGCTGTTCGGGGTGGGGAAGCTGCTGTTGCACGAGACCCTCCCCGGCGTGGTGCTCGTCGGGATCGGCGCGATCGCGGGAGCGGTCATCTATCGCGATCTGTCACGCCGCGGGTGGGGCAGCCTCCTGGAGTGAGCCGCCTCACAGCTCCGGGTGGTTGAGGGCGTCGACCACGAGGTCGGCCACGCGCGGTCGCACGCGCAGGATCGCCGGGTTGGCGCGGGTGGGATGGACGCGGTTCGTGAGCAGGATGATGAAGAGATCGCGCTCCGGATCCATCCACAGCGACGTGCCGGTGAACCCGGTGTGGCCGAACGCGCGCCGCGACAGTTGCGCGCCGGCGCTCGAGTACCCCGAGTCCGCCGGCGTGTCCCAGCCGAGCGCGCGCGTGGATCCCGGTGGGACGGCCTGTCGCCGCGTGAACTCGGCCACCGTCTCCGAGCGGATGAGCTGAAGCGTGTCCCAGGAGCCCTCGTTCAAGAGCAGCGCCGCGAAGCGGGAGAGGTCGAGCGCGTTCGAGAAGAGCCCGGCGTTTCCCGACACACCGCCCAGCCGCGCCGCGCTCTCGTCGTGCACTTCGCCCCGCAGCATGCGGTGGCGGAACACCGTGTCGAGCTCGGTGGGCGCGATCCGCTCCCGCCAGGCGGCGGGCGGCCGGAACCGCGTGGCCGGCATCCCGAGCGGCGCGAACACATGCGCGTCGAGGAAGCGGTCGAGCGGCTCGCCGGTGATGCGCTCGACCGCCTGCATCAGGACGATCGCGCTCAGGTCCGAGTAGCGATACCGCGTTCCCGGCGGGTCCAGGAGCGGCGCCGTGTCGACGAGCGCCAGCGCGGCGTCGCGGGTCGCCGTCGAATCGTACAGCGGCAGGTCGGCGGCCAGGCCGGCGGCATGCGTCAGCAGCTGGCGGATCGTCACGCGCTCCTTGCCGGGCCCGCCGAACTGCGGCACGTAGCGCTGGACCGGCGCGTCGAGCGCCAGCTTCCCCTGGTCGACCAGGAGAATGCACGCCGTCGTCAGGCCCACGACCTTCGT
>Ga0209160_1003244_pt1 | contig 13320 bp, 12 predicted proteins | sample GraSoiAngelo_153_FD_186167 | JGI IMG/M metagenome (GOLD analysis project Ga0209160, IMG submission 186167) | Grasslands soil microbial communities from the Angelo Coastal Reserve, California, USA - 14_1009_12_40cm (SPAdes) (version 2) | ecosystem: Environmental > Terrestrial > Soil > Grasslands ...
CGACCTTGAAGCCCGAGCAATACGCGGTGCAGGCGCAGGCCACCGCGAGCTACGACGTGTTCACCGGCGGGCAGAAGGTGGCCGAGCTCGCCCGGTCGGCGGCGGCGCTCGACGGGGCCCACGCCGGGGAGCTGCAGGCCCGCTTCGCGTCGGCCCTCCTCACGGAGTCGGATTACTACGCGGTGCTGGCCGACTGGGAGTTGGCACGCGTCGCCCGTGAGCGGGTGCGGCGTGCCCAGGAGCAGCTGGCCGTCGCCCGCGCCCGGGTCTCGACCGGGGCGGCCGTCCAGACCGATTCGCTGCAGCTGCGGCTCGAGTTGACCCAAGCGCGGGTTGGCCTGCTCCAGCAGGAGTCGGCGCTCCGCGTCTCGCGGCTCGAACTGGGGCGGCGGGTGGGAGCGGCGGGACCGGTGGACGCCGCGCCGCTCGATTCCGCGCCGGCGCCGGAGCTGCCACTCACCCTGGCCGACGCTATCACCGAGGCCGCGACGCAGGGCCCGCGTTACCGGCAGGCGGCGGCCACCGAGCGCGCGACAGCGGCCGCCTTCCGGGCTCGGCTGGGCACCTATCTGCCGCGGGCAACGGTGTCCTGGAGCCGCATCGGCTTCGACAACCGGTTCGCACCCGCGCGCCTCGCCGTGTCCGCGCTTACGCTGAACGTCTCGTTCCCGCTGTGGGACAACGCGCAGCGGGAAATCGCGCTCTCGCAGGCCCGCGTGAACCACCAGGTGGCGCGGGCGATCCGGCAGGACATGGACCGCGCTGTGCAGCACGATGTGGCGGCGGCGTACGATGGGTATGTGACCGCGCGCGCCAGCGCGCAGCTGGCCGCGGAGGGGTTGACCGTGGCGCGCGAGAACTTCCGGGTGCAGCAGAGCCGGTACGCTGGCGGTGCCACGACGATCCTCGACCTGCTCGTGGCCCAGACCGCCCTCGACGACGCGGAGGCCGCGCTCGTCCAGGCGCGCTACGCGACCCGACTCGCGCTGGCGGGCCTCGAGAACATCCTCGGTCGGCGCCTCTTTCCCGAACCGCAACAGTGAGCGATAGAGCCATGGTGCGTGGTGCGTGGTGCGTGGCGGCGGCGGCGGCGGCGACGCTCGTCGTCGCGGGGGCATGCAAGAAAAGCGGGGCCGGCGGGCAGGGCGGGTTCGGCGGCGGCGGCCCCATGGGGCTGCCGGTCGAAGTCGCCGTCGCGGCCACAGACACGGTGCGCGACGAAATTGCCGCGACGGGCCAGATCGAAGCGGTGCAGTCGATCGACCTGCGTCCCGAGGTGGAGGGACGGATCGTCGAGTTCTTGGTCCGCGAGGGCCAGGAGGTCGACAAAGACACGCCGCTCTTCAAGGTGGATGACGCCCAGCTCCAGGCGCAGGTGGCGCAACTCGCGGCCCAGCGTGATCTCGCGCAGCAGGCCCTGGCGCGCACCAAGGGGCTGGTGCAGCAGAATGCGTCGTCGGCCGCCGACCTGGAGCGCGCCGAGGCGACGGCCCGCAGCGCGCAGGCCGAGTACGACCTGCAGCGCATCCGCCTCGATCGAACCACCGTGCGGGCCCCGTTCGCCGGTGTGGTGGGGCAACGCTACGTCAGCCTGGGCGATTACGTCACTACCAGCACGCGGCTCGCGTCCCTCCACACGGTGAACCCGCAGCGCGCCACGTTCCAGGTGCCCGAGCGGTTCGCGCGCCTGCTCCGTCCCGGGCAGGGGGTCACGTTCCGGGTCGCCGCGCTCCCCGGCCGCGATTTCACGGGGGAAGTGGATTTCGTGGACCCGGTCGTCCAGCTGCCGGGCCGTACGATCCTGGTCAAGGCCCGAGTTCCGAACGGCCAGCGGCTGCTGCAGCCTGGCATGTTCATCGAGGCGCGCCTCGTCACGGCGGTGCGCTCCAACGCGATCGTCATCCCCGAGGATGCCGTGGTGCCGCTTCAGGGCACGAGCTTCGTGTGGGTCGTCAGCGACGGGAAGGCCGAGCGGCATCCCGTGGCTCTCGGCGTTCGCACGCCGGGCTTCGTCGAGGTGACGAGCGGCGTGGAGGCGGGCGCGCAGGTGGTGGTGGGAGGACTGGAGCTCCTTGCCCCGGGCGTGCCGGTGCGGGCCAAGGTCGTGGACCGGGGCGCCCGTAACGCGCCCGCCGGGTCCGACCGGCCCTAGCGGGCCCCTCCCCCCGTCTCCTAGAGGATCCGACTCCCGAGCGGGACGTCGCGGTCGGGCTGCACCAGCACGACGTCCCCTTCTCCCACCATCACGCCGAGCGTCAGCACCTCCGAGAAGTAGTCGGCGATCTGGCGTGGCGGGAAATTGACCACGGCGAGGACGAGCTTACGAGCGAGCTCCTCCTTGCGGTAATGCCGCGTGAGCTGAGCGCTGGAGGTCTTCACGCCCAACTCGCCGAAGTCGATCCGCAGCCGGTAGGCGGGCTTCCTGGCCTTGGGGAAGTCGTCCACCTGGACGATGCGTCCAACGCGGACGTCCACCTTGAGAAAGTCGTCGTAGCCGATCTGGGGCGGCCCTTGGGTCATGGGGTCCTCAGTTGTGCGGATCGAATCCTGTGTCCGATCCAGGCGGCTGTCCACTGGCGAGGTCGCCCGGTCCGCCGCCGCTGCGGCGTGCGGGCGCCGGCGCGAACGCCATGGCTGGCACGTCTGTTGCCCCGGTGAGGACAACCATGAAGCCCGTTCAGCTCGCGCTCGGTCTCTCGTTGCTCGTCGCGGCGTCTGGCGCCGCCCAGTCCCGCGGGTTGCGGGAGGTACGGAGCTGGGGTTTCGGTGGCGGCGACGTGATGGTGGGAATCCCGGTCGGCGAATTTCGCAACTTCGTGGACGTGGCGGGCGGCCTGGGCGGCGTCATCGCCGTCAGTCTCGACCGGCGCGGCGCGCTGGGCCTGCGGCTCACGGGCTCCTATCTCCAGTACGGCCACGAGCGGCGGCTGATCCCGCTCGCGGGCTCGGGCGGCCTGCTCGGCCTCGATCTCAACACCACCTTCTACATCGCCTCCCTGCGTGGCGGCCCCCAATTCGTCTTCGGCGAGGGCCCGGTACGGCTGTACGCGTTCGGCACGGCGGGCGTCTCGTACTTCGCGACCGAGAGCTCGCTGGGGGGCTCCGGCTGCGGCTGCTGGGGCTACCCCAGCACCGTGAACTACGACGATGCCGTGCTGGGGCTCGAAGGCGGCGGCGGACTCCTCATCAAGCTGTCGCGCTCGGTGGCGCTCGACCTGGGCGCGAGCTACGTGCGGAACGGACCCGTCACCTACCTGCGAGAGGGCAGCATCTCCCGGGCTGCCGACGGCTCGCTCTTGCTCAGGCCGGTGCGGAGCCAGGCGAACCTCGCGGTGGTGCAGCTCGGCGTGGCGATCGGGTTGCGCTAGCGCCCTTGTCCGCTCAGGTGTCGCCCTGGGATCGACTCTCCTCTACCAGGTTCGCGCCGTCGTAACGGAACGTGATCAGCCGCCGTTTGCCGTTCGCCGGGTTCGTGAAGGATCCCCCGGCGAGCAGAAACAGGTGGCCCCAGGTGATCGGTCCCATGTTCTGGCCCGCGCCGTTCTTGATGTCGTACGTGATCCGCTGCCCCGGGACGAGATTCAGAGGGTTGGCGATGGTGAACCCGTCGGCGTCCGTCACGAGCAGCGTGAAATAGTTGCCGCGGGAGGCGTCGGCACGCACGGTGAAGTTGTAGACCAGGGCGACGCGCGTTTCGAGGAGCGCGCCGTCGGCCTGCAACTCCACCCGGCCCCGACCCCCATGCTGGAAGCGCGCGATCACGGGGTCCGCATCGCTGCCGTTCAGCGTCACGAGGAGTCTGCGGTCCGTGGTGTCCTGGGTCAGGTCCCAGTAGCCGGAGATCGCCGGGCTGCTGATCCGGGCCGCCGTGAAGGCCACGGGGCTCCGGAAGAGCCGGCCCCCGACTTTGGCGCGGGCATGGCCGAGCACGAGGTTCTCCGTCCCCCGGTCGCGGGTGCCGTCGATTTTGGTGAGCGCGTTGAACCCGAATACGACGTTGAAAACGGCGTTGGTGTCGAGCAAGATGTCCCCGCGCTGGTTCGACTCCGCGTAGGGGAACCAGAAGATGTGCCCCGTCGCCTTCTCGCCGGGCGTGCCGTGCACGTTGATGCCGTAGCCCGCATTATCCGCCGCCATGACTCCATGGAAGATGTTGTCGGTGGCGTTGTCGATGCGGAGACCGTCGCCGCCGTTGCGGCGCGCATCGAGGCCTAGCAGGATGCCGGCGTTGGCGTCGGGGATCCTGGGATCCGGATCGTGGATGTACAAGCCGTGGCTGCCGTTGTTCACGACTACCAAATTGAAGATCCGCCACAGGTTCGTGTTCGCGTGGGAAGACCCGATGCGCACGCCGACGCCGCCTTGATTCATGACCGCGATGTTCTCGAGCACGACCCGAGCTGCCTTGACGACGATGCCGGCGCCACCGTTGCCGGCGTTCCCGTCGAGCTGGAAGTCGCGCAGGATGCAGGCATCCGCCTCGACGCTGATGCCGTCGAAGTTGCCGTCCTTCAGGAGTACCGTCGCCGCGCGGGATGTGGCGGCGGGATCCTCCGTGAAGCCCGCGCCCGCCAGGATGATCTTCTTCGCCAGACGGATCGGTGCCGTGATGCGGTACACGCCTGGCGACAGCTCCAGGACGCCGCCCGCCGCGGGCACGGCGGCCAGGGCGGCGTTGATCGCCGGGGTGTCGTCGGCGGCGCCGTCGCCCTTCGCACCGTAGGCCCTGGGATTGAAGGTCTGCGTCCAAGCGGTTCCACTCCCGCCCAGAGCGCACAGGAGAGTGGTGCTCCAGAGGCGCGTATACATGAGCCGTTCCCCGTCGGTTTGAGTTCCTCAGGTCTTGGCATGGCACGCGCGATTGCGCAAGCGGTGTCGGTGGTGTGGCGGCGGCACCGCAGCCGAGTGACGAACGACGGCGACGTCGCGAGGTCGGCGCGCGGCGCGGAGCGCCCGGTACACCATTTGCTCTGGTACGGAGCATGCAGCCCAAGGCGTGCTGCAGGGGTGGTTCACCTGGGCTCCAGCGCCTGGAGGCCGCCGTATCGTTTCTAGGAGGAGTTACGAAGCACCGTCGATTCGCGTGGTGGGAAGAAGCAGCCATCGCGCTCGGGATGTGGCTTGCAGCGCTGCTCGCGTTGCAGCCGCTGCCACCGCGACGCCGCCGCGGCGCGTAGGCGACGTGTTGGTCAGTTCCTAGTAGGGGTCGTCCCAGGCGATCGCGAACACCCCGGTGCATCGCGGACACCGCAGTTCGGTCGCGTGCCCCCGCAGCGGTGAGCGATGGCGGCAGTTCGGGCACACGGCGTAGCGCGAGCCCCAACTCAACGGAAGATTCACCGCGTCCTGAGGGCGCGCCACGACCGACCAGCGCTGCGGCCGGATGGGGACGACCTGCACCGAGGGCCGGGCGATGCTCACGGTCCGCTGGTTCACGTCGAGCACCACCTCCTCTGGGGTGAGACGCACCACCTCGTACCAGGCACCGCGGCGCACGTTACAATTCAAGTCGCCGCGGACGCGGGCCCACTGCGGTGCTTCGGGCATAGGTGCGACTCAGGAGCTCGTGGTTCTCACGCATACACGTAGGTAACGAGAGGGCGCGGCGTCAACCGCAGCGACGCTGCAGTCCCCGGTGCTGCGTCGCGCAGCAGGCTACCGATCGGAACCCCCAGGCCCTGACTGAACTCCCCACTGCAAGATTCCGCGCCGCACTGCACGACTTCGCCTACCACGCCCGGCGCGCCCCGCTCTAAGGTGCCGTTCATGCTCGCCCGCGTCCGCTCTGCGGCTGTGCTCGGCATCGACGCCTACCTCGTGGACGTGGAGACGGACATCGCGAACGGCCTTCCCACATTCGCGACTGTGGGGCTGCCGCAGGGCGCCGTCAAGGAAGGGCGCGAGCGCGTCTACGCCGCGCTCGCGAATACGGGCTACACCTTCCCCCTCAAGCGAATCACCGTGAACCTCGCCCCCGCCGACATTCGCAAGGACGGCTCAGCGTTCGACCTCCCGATCGCGCTCGGCATTCTCGCCGCCACGGAGCAGATCTCGAAGCAGCGTCTCGGCTCTGTGGCCGTGCTGGGTGAGTTGGGACTGGAAGGGGCGATCCGTCCTGTGCGCGGGGCGCTCCCGGTGGCCCTGGCCGCGCGCTTGGCGGGGATCGAGGCGCTGATCCTGCCGCGCGAGAATCTGGCCGAAGCGGGCGTGGTGGCCGGGCTCCGGGTGCTCGGCGCGACGACGCTCGCGGAGATCGCCGACTTCCTCGACGGGCGATCGGAGCTCACGGTGGCCGCGGTGGACGTGGAGCGGCTGTTCGAGGAGCGGGCCCGGGACGACGTCGATTTCGCCGAGGTGAAGGGCCAGCAGCACGCGAAGCGAGCCCTCGAGGTGGCGGCCGCGGGCGGGCACAACATCCTGATGGTGGGCCCGCCCGGCTCCGGCAAGACCATGCTCGCCCGGCGGCTCCCCACGATCCTCCCCAAGATGAGCCTCGACGAAGCCCTCGAGACCACGAAGATCCACTCCGTCGCCGGCGTGCTGCCGCTCGGCGAGTCGCTCGTCGCGCGGCGGCCGTTCCGCGCCCCGCACCACACGATCTCGGATGCGGGGCTGATCGGCGGCGGCACGTTCCCGCGCCCGGGGGAAGTGAGCCTCGCGCACGGCGGCGTACTATTCCTCGACGAGCTGCCCGAGTTCCGGAAGAACGTGCTCGAGGTGCTGCGCCAGCCGATGGAGGACGGCGTGGTCACGATCGCGCGCGCGGCGATGAGTCTCTCGTACCCCGCGCGCTTCATGCTCGCCGCTGCCATGAACCCGTGCCCCTGTGGTTATTTCGGCGACCCGCAACACAACTGCTCGTGCGGGCCGGTCGGCGTGCAACGCTACCTCGCGCGCGTGTCCGGGCCGCTGCTCGACCGTATCGACATCCACCTCGAGGTCCCGGCCGTGAAGTACCGAGCGCTGGCGGAGCAAGGCGGAGGGGAACCGAGCGAGGCGGTGCGGGAGCGCGTGGACCGGGCGCGCACCCTGCAGCGGGAGCGCTTCCTCAAGCGCCCCGGCATCTACGCCAACGCCCACATGGCACCGCGGGACCTACGCGCCTTCTGCCGCGTGTCGGACGGCGCCGACGCGCTGCTGCGCACCGCGATCACGCGGCTCGGCTTGTCGGCCCGCGCCTATCACCGCATTCTCAAGATCGCCCGCACGATCGCCGACTTGGACGGCGCGGCCGGCCTCCAACCCAAACACGTGAGCGAGGCGATTCAGTACCGCAGCCTCGACCGGCGCGGCGTGGGATAGGGCGGGCTCAGGACCCTCCCGCGGCGTTCCTCAGGAGCAATACGTAGAACCGCACGACCTGCCCATAGCTCGCCACCGCGAGCCGCTCGTTGGTCCCGTGGACTCGCTCGAGGTCCCCGGGCCCCATCCGGGCGGCACTGAAGCGGTACACATCGGGCGTGAGGGCCGTGTAGTGCCGCGCGTCGGTCCCACCCACCACCAGCCAGGGCACGACGATGGCCTCGGGCGCGACCTGGCGGATGGTGCGCTCGAGCAGCCGGAAGTTGGGCGAGCCCACATCCGATACCGGTGAGGGCTGGGACAGAAACGATTCGTAGCGGCGGACGTCCACGCGCGGGTCGCGGATCGTCGCGCGGACGTGCGCGAGCACCAGCTCGGGCGTGTCGCCGGGCAGGATGCGGAAGTTCACCACGCCGCGGGCGGACGAGGGCAGGACGTTGTCCTTCACGCCGGCCTGCAACATGGTCGGCGCCGTGGTCGTGCGGAGCATCGCGTTGCCCTCGGGGGTGGCGCCGAGCCGCCCGGCGATGAGCCCGCCGAACAGCCAGCGGTTCGCGACGGCGAGGCGCTCGGGGAAGGCGAGCTCGGGGCCCACGTAATCGAGCATCTGGGCCGTGGCACCGCGGATCGCGGCCGGCATCGGATGACGCTCGAGCCGCTGGATGGCCGCGCTCAGGATCCCGACCGCAGTCTCGGCGGGCGGCATCGACGAGTGCCCCCCCGGCGCGTGCACCGTAAGCTCCACGCTGATGTAGCCCTTCTCGGCGATGCCCACCAGCGCGACCGGGCCGCGCACCCGCCCGACCAGCCCCCGCATGATCGCGCCGCCCTCGTCCACGATGAAGGCCGGATGGATGCTGCGGGACGCGAGCAGCGCGGCGATTGCCTTCGCGCCGGTGCCGCCCACTTCCTCATCGGCACCGAAGGCGAGGTACACGCTCCGCTGGGGGCGGAAGTTCTGGCCGACCAGAGCCTCCACGGCCTCGAGCATCCCGAGGAGGTTGTCTTTGTCGTCGAGCGCCCCGCGGCCCCACACGTAGCCGTCCGAAATGCTCCCGCCGAACGGCGGCTCGGTCCAGCGGGCTTCCGTACCCGGTTCGACGGGGACCACGTCCTGGTGCGCGAGGAGGAGGATCGGTGCGAGCGTCGTGTCGCTCCCCGCCCAGCGGTACAGCAGGCTCAGCCCGCCGACGCGCTCGCGCGTCAACGCGGCGTGCAGCCGGGGGAAGGTCCGCTGCAGATACAGCTGGAAGTCGTGGAACGACGCCGTGTCCACGCCGCTCGCGCCGCCGAAGGAGATCGTGCGGAACCGCAGGGCGCGCGCGAGCCGCTCGGCGGCCGCCGCCGTGTCGAGCGCGATCGCCGGCGCGGGCTCGGCAGGGATCTGCCGGCTGTGGTATGTCGCCGTGTTGGCGAGCAGCACGACCGCGAGCGCCGCAGCGGCGCCGCCGAGCGCGAACAGGGCTGTCCGCATCATGGCTCTCCTATCAGGGGCTCGCTAACATGGCGGCGCGCTGCGGAGGCCGCAAACGCGAGCTAGTTGGGGGGGATGGTCAGCTCCACCACGTCGCCGGGCGCGACCGTGATCGACTCGGTCACGGGCGATCGCTCGCTGCCGATGAAATCGATGAGGAACTGCAGCTCGTTCGTCGTCGCAACGTATTCGGGGCGCAGAAACATGACCGTGCTCGAAAGGCCCGGGGCGACGCCGATCCGGAACCGGCCGCCTCCCCGCAGCAGGTAGACGGTCGCGTCCAGAAAGTTCTGGTTGTCGACCTTCAGCGCCGTCTCGACGCGTGGCGTCGCGCCGTCGCGCACCCGCGTGCCACGGCCGCAGCCGGCGAGTGCGATCGCCAGCGCGAGGGTGACCCACGGTCTCACGGTCGGCCCGAGCTCCTCAGTCGGTTGCGGCGGCGGCCGCGACGGAACGCCGCCCGATGCCCGGCACGCGGTGCGAGAACTGGATCCACACGACCGCGCCGAGGATCATCGCCATCGCGACGAACGTCCGGGCGGTCACCGGCTCTCGCAGGATGAGCCACCCCAGGAGCACCGCGATCACCGGGTTGACGTAGGCGTAGGTCCCGACCATCGTCGGCGAGGCGTGCCGCAGGGCGTAGGTGTAGGCGCTGTAGCCCAGGATCGAGCCGAAGACCACGAGGTAGGCGATCGCGCCGATTCCGCGCGGCGTCAGGTGCCAGGCGCTCCACTCACCCAACGCGAAGCCGACGAGCGCGATTGCGCCACCCCCCACGATCATCTGGAGCGCGGCGCCGACGTAAGGACTCGCCTCGGTGGGGTGCCGCTTCGCGTACACGGAGCCGAGCGACCACGAGGCGCTCGCGAGGGTGAGCGCGATCGGGCCCCGCAGGTCCGCGTGCAGGATCTGAGCGGGCGTCGCGCCCACGAGCAGCGCCGTGCCGGCGAAGCCGAGCAGCAGGCCGGCCACGACCCGCCAGCTGAGGTCGCCTGAGCCGCCCGGAATGATCGCGTCGAAAAACGCCATCCACAGCGCGACCGTCACGACGAAGATGCTCGCAATCCCCGACGCGGTGAATTGCTCGGCCCACACGACGAACGCGTTGCCCCCGGACAGGAGGAACAGCCCGACGATGACGGACGTGCGCCAGTCGACCGCGCGGCGCGGCAGCCGGTCGCCCAGCGCCAGCGTGATCCCGAGGAGCAGCGCCCCCGCCAGGAGGAACCGCAGCCCGGCGAAGAGGAACGGCGGCAGCACGCCCACGCCGACCCTGATCGCGAGGTAGGTCGAGCCCCAGAAGACGCAGACGACGAGATAGGCGATAAGCGGCTTGCCCCGCAGCCCGGCCATCGTCAGTCCAGCTCTTGCGGGACGAGGCCCGGCTTTTCGAACAGGGTCGAGAGCACGATCGTCGCCATGTGGAAGGTCGCTGTCGACATTTCCCAACTATACGTAGCAGAAACGAGCGTTTCGAGAACGTATGATCAGACTAGGTGGTTCCACGCTGACGATCTATCCGTTTCTTCCCGTCAAACATTGTCCTAGTCCTTTGATTGGGACAGCGTAAGTCGTTACTATTGCGCCGTGTCCACGCCAGTCCCGGTTCCCACCGATCCCGTCCCCGCGCTGCGCGCGCTCGTGGGGACGTTCCCCTCCACGCTCCTCGGCTATTCGGGTGGGGTCGATTCCGCGTTCCTCGCCGTGGTGCTGCGGCAGGAGCTGGGCCGCGAACGGATGATGGCGGCGATCGGGCGCAGTGCGTCGTATCCCCTGGCGCAGTGGCAGGCGGCGCGCGCGCTGGCGCTGCGCTTCGACATCCCCCTCGTGCAGATCGAGACCCGGGAGCTCGAAGATCCAAACTACGTCGCCAATCCCACGAACCGGTGCTTCTACTGCAAGACGGAGCTCTGGGGCAGGCTCGTCCCGGAAGCCCGGGCCCGCGGGCTCGCGGTCGTGTGCGACGGCACGAACGCCGACGATCTCGCAGGCGGGGAGCATCGGCCGGGGTATGCGGCCGGTCGCAGCGCCGGTGTGCGCTCGCCGCTCGCGGAGGTGGGGATGACCAAGGCCCAGGTCCGAGAGGCGTCCCGCGGTCTCGGCCTGCCGACCTGGGATGCGCCGGCGGCGCCGTGCCTCTCGAGTCGCGTCGTCTACGGCCTGACCATCACGCCGGAGCGCCTGCGTCAGGTCGAAGCTGCGGAACGCTATCTCCGCGAGCTGGGGGTGACGGGCGACCTGCGGGTGCGCCATCACGGCGGGGGCGGGGCGCGCATCGAGGTCGAGCGGCCGTGGATTCCGTGGCTACAGCAGCGCCTCGATCGCGTGACCGTGCGGCTCGTGGCGCTCGGGTTCGGGACGGTGGAGGTGGATCCGCGGGGGTATCGGCGCGGCAGCCTGCTCGAGCGCACCAGTCGGGCTTGAGAGTTTTCCTCGCGCTCAACCTGCCCGAAGCGACGAGACAGGCGCTGTGGCGGGCCGCAGCGCCGCTGCGCGATCTGGGCTTCCCCATCCGCTGGGTCCGCCCCGAGGGCATCCATCTCACGCTGAAGTTCCTGGGCGAGGTCGCGGAGCAACGCGACGCCGAGCTCGTGGCCGCGCTCGCTCGGGCGGCGCGCGGTGCGCGGGCGCTGCCCCTCACGCTGGGCGGTTTCGGCGCGTTCCCGGATTTCCAGCGCCCGCGCGTCGTGTGGGCCGGCGTGGCTCCCGATCCGTCCCTCGAGCTGCTGCAGAATCAGATCGAGGAGGTGTTCGCGCCGCTCGGGTTTCCCACCGAGGCGCGGCCCTTCCGCCCCCATCTCACGCTGGGTCGGGCGGGCCGTGAGGGGCGGTCGCGCGACTTCGCCCGCCTCGAGGCAGCGCTGGGGCTCCTCGAGTTTGCGGAGACCGTGCTCGTCGGGTCCGTGGACCTGATGCAGAGTACGCTCCAGTCGGGGGGCGCGGTGTATCAGGTGAGGCACAGTGAACGGCTGCCTTAAAGGCGTCCTGCGGCTCGGCTGCTTGGCGCTCGTGCTCGGCGCGGGGCTCGTGGCCTGGTGGTTCCGAGAGCCGATCCTCCGCACCGCCTCCCGCTGGCTCGGCCCGCGGCGCACGGCGCTGCCCCCCGTCACGGACACCGCGGTCGGTGCCCCCACCCCGAGGTCGCTGGCGAGCAGCCAGACCAAGGCCGAGCGCTTGAAGCAGCCGAGCGGCCCCGATTCGGTGGTCCTCTCGCCCAACGAGGTGGCGGCCCTGATCGGGAGCGGCCTGGACTGGTCGGTGCGCAAGACGTTCGATTCGTTGCGCGTGGAGCTGCTGGAGGGCGCGCTGGCCGTGCACTGCCGGCTCGACACGCGCGCCATCCCCCCGGATGCGCTGGGGCCGCTCGGCCTGATGCTGAATCCCATGGAGCCGCTGCGGCTGGCGGGGCCGGTCGCCATCGAGCGGCCCGGCATCGCGCGCTGGCGGGTGGAGGAGCTGAGCCTGCGCGGCGTGCCCTTCCCGGCGCCCATGATCCGGCAGCTGGCGCAGCGCATGGCCGGCGCGGACTCCACCGGCGCTGTGCCGCTGCGGGTGTCTCCCGCCTTCGCCGACGTCCGGGTCCATCCGACCGGCGTGGTCCTGTACAAGGCCAAGCGGAGCCGATGATGAGCCGTCGCGTGCTCGTGGTCGACGACGAGAAGGGCATCCGCGAAGCGCTGCAGCAGCTCCTCGAGTACGAGCAGATCGAGGTCCGCACCGGTGCCACGGGAGCCGAGGCGCTCGCGCTGTACGAGGAGTTCCGCCCGCATCTCGTCTTCCTGGACGTGAAGATGCAGGGGATGGACGGGATCGAGACGCTGAAGCGGCTGCGCGAGCTCGATCACCAGGCGCAGATCGTGATGATCTCGGGGCACGGCACGATCCAGACGGCGGTCGCGGCCACGCAGCACGGCGCGTACGACTTCCTCGAGAAGCCCCTCGACACCGACCGCGTCCTCCTCACGCTGCGGAACGCCCTGCAGCACGTCGAGCTCGCGAGCGAAAACGTGCGGCTCCGGGCGGTGGTGCACGCGGAGTACGAAATCGTGGGCTCGAGCCGGGGCGTCAAGCAGGTGATCGAGCGGATCGAAAAGGTGGCGCCCTCGAACGCCCGCGTGCTGATCCTGGGCGAGAACGGCACCGGCAAGGAGCTCGTGGCGCGGGCGATTCACGCGCTCTCGCCGCGGGCCCAGGGCCCCTTCGTCGAGGTGAACTGCGCGGCGATCCCAGGGGAGCTGATCGAGAGCGAGCTGTTCGGCCACATGAAGGGCAGCTTCACCGGCGCGTTTGCCGATCGCGAGGGGAAGTTCGAGCTGGCCGACGGGGGCACGTTGTTCCTGGACGAGATCGGCGACATGAGCCTCGCGGCCCAGGCGAAGGTGCTGCGCGCTCTGGAGGAAGGGGTGATCTCGCGCGTGGGGTCGGGGAAGGCGCTGCGGGTGGACGTGCGGGTGATCGCCGCCACGAACAAGAACGTCCCCGCCGAGATCGCAGCGGGGCGGTTCCGCGAGGACCTGTACTTCCGGCTGAATGTCGTGCCG
>Ga0209160_1003245_pt1 | contig 13319 bp, 11 predicted proteins | sample GraSoiAngelo_153_FD_186167 | JGI IMG/M metagenome (GOLD analysis project Ga0209160, IMG submission 186167) | Grasslands soil microbial communities from the Angelo Coastal Reserve, California, USA - 14_1009_12_40cm (SPAdes) (version 2) | ecosystem: Environmental > Terrestrial > Soil > Grasslands ...
TCGGTCCAAGCTCGTCGCACTGGATGGAATTTCCCATGTCGAAGCCCAAGGAACCTTAAGCGACGTTCGAAACTTTACGCTCCCTCAAGTAAGAGCGATTGAGGATAGCTCTCTTGCATGGAATCACATGAGTCCTAATATCCAACTCGCGAAGAGTCAAGCGCTTGAGTTTGAGAACGGCAACTATGCCGTTGGACAGAATCTGACCTATACAATCTCCGGGTACCCTCCGTCGCAAAACTACAATATTACTCTAAAGATCGCGGGTATAGTTCATCCAGACGCTTATGCTCAGAGTTTCCTTGGACTCGGTTCCTTTGGATCTCGGGTACCTACTCCCAGCGGAGGTTTCAGCAGCGGTGGGTACTATCAGAATGTATTGATCGTAAGCTGGGAGCGAACTTTCGTTCCTATACTTCAATCGACCTCCGGGATTATGAATCCTTCCGGAATGAGCAGTTACATTGACGTTTTTCTTGACCGGAACCGTTTGATCACTCCGTGGGACGTGAGCGGGAGTGCAACCACCGTAAAGGGAATCTCGGACAAGGTCGCGAACATTGCATCCCAAAACGGTTTCGTGGAGAACGACCTGATAACGAATCAATTACAGGGGCTCGGTCAAGAAATATTCTTCCTGAGGATTCCTTTCCTCATATTCTCGATACCAGTGATCTTCATCGCCTGGTATGTTGGAAAGACGGTCTCACAAGCCTCGTACAATCTTAGACGAAAAGAGATCGGCCTGCTAATGACTAAAGGATTCTCCAGAACACAACTCTATCGTCACTTTATCACTGAAGCCGTGCTAATCGGGTTGATCAGCGGAGCCATCGGCCTCGCACTAGCCTACCTGCTGAACCCGTTCTTCATCAGCGTCTTGAATGGCAGCTACAATGGAGGAGTCTTTCTCAACCTAACAACCGCAGCGATGACCGTAGTCTTCGCCCTGTTTCTTACATTACTCGCGATCCGCTCTCCAGCGAGCCAAGCAGCGGCCATGGATCCTGCTCAAGCCTTACGTGAGTATGTATACTTGGAAGATGTTCGCCCGTCTAAGAAGCGTGGTGCGATAGCTGCTTTCTCACTGGGACTCTACAAGATCATACTTCTAACGTTGGGGATCAATTTTCTCGTTCTCGGCGGAAGAGGATTCAGCTACGGATTTCTCATAGCAATATTGTTCGCCGTCCTAGCCATTCTCGACCTAGGACTGACGTTTGTTGGTCCGTTTCTCTTCCTTTACGGCGCCGTAAACCTATCCTCCGGTTTGGCCTTCCGTTTCCACCGCCTCTTCTCCAAGATATCCCAACGATTGATCGGAGACATCGCAACCCTCTCGTCTAAAAGCGTCTTTAGGAATCCACGCCGTGCCGCCTCCACCGTCTTCCTCGTCGCTCTGATTGCGGGGTATTCCATCTGGGTAATCGGCGACTTAGCCAGCATGGAAGACTATACTGCTCGACAGACACTCACACGTGTAGGTGCGGATATCAGGATCAGCAACCTTTCCGGTCTTAGCAACGCTACGGCAATAGTCCGTCAGATAACTGGATGGACGAATGTTACAGCGGCGACACCTGAAGTCGAGAACTGGTTCAATACTCCCAGTCAAGGGGCACAGATGCGAGTACGCGCGGTAGATCCGACCGCCTGGCCAAATACTGCCTACTATGAAAACGGATGGTTCTCCACAAGTCCTCGCACGTTATTCGATATTATGAAGGGTGACAATTCGACCATAATACTGGAACGAGCCGTGGCAACGCACTACGACATTAAGGAAGGGGGAAATGTAACGATACCCGTTTCTTCCGGAACTCTTGTCAACCTGCGGGTTATCGGCTTCTTTGGCCCTGACTACTCATCATCCTCTTCGCCATTTACGAATCCCTTCGGCAGTTCGTTCTTTCAACCTCTCGGCTGGTCATATGTCCCCCTTGGAGTTGTAGGTCTCCATCCAACGTTCTTTGCAGCACCTCAATACTCGGTCCTTGTGAAAGCGAAGAATACTTCCACAGACAAACTAGCGAGCAGTATCCAAGACGCCTACCCATTGACTTCTGTACAATCCAGCTCTCCCAGTTCTGCCTCCCAAAATGGAACAAACTCAATCTTCAGTGGGCTATTGAACGTCTTGCGGCTGGGAACGATCTTCGCCGCGGCTGCAGCAGGTATTGGTGTGGGAACGGTCGCGTATACTGGTTTCAAAGAACGCGAGAAAGAAATAACCATGATCTCAGTACGAGGCTTATCCTACCGACAACTCCTAGGACTCTTGATCACTGAAGTCTTGCCTCTCGTCATATTCGCGCTGGTATTGGCTGCGGTGGTCGGGATCATAACGGTCCGCGGTGATACTCTCGCGCTCGACTCGCTCTCTAACCAAGACTTTTACGCGCTTCTCTCACCGAGAAGAATAGCATTCCCCATGGCGGAACAGGTGATCCTTAGCTCGATCATCGGACTTCTTTTGCTTGGCGTGTTCCTGCCAGCTATTTTCTCGGCCAGGAAAAACTTGTCCAAAGTCAGCAGGACGGTTAGATTCGCATGACCGGAAAGGCGGTAGCTGTCACAGTAGATTCGCTTGTGAAAGCGTACAGGCTGGGTCATGTGGAGGTCCAGGCCTTGCGAGGCTTGAATCTCAAAGTCGATGCTGGCCGAATGGTATCGATCATCGGCCCCAGTGGCAGTGGCAAGACCACCCTTCTCAACATTCTAGGCGGGCTCGATCGGGCAACAGCAGGAACAGTTAGCGTAGGTAATACTCAACTCACGAGTCTCCCACCATCTGAACTTGTCTGGTACAGGCGAGACATTGTCGGACATATCTTCCAGGCGTTGAACCTCATTCCGACACTGACGGCCGCGGAGAACGTAGAACTTCCCATGATGGCGGCCAAGGTCAAATCCTCAACAAGGCGGTCGAGAATCAAGGAATTGTTGGATGTTGTGGGCTTGTCTGATCGTTGGGAACACAAGCCTGACGAGTTGAGTGGCGGCGAGCAGCAACGAGTTGCCATCGCTGCTGCACTAGCCAATGATCCTCCACTGCTTTTAGCGGATGAGCCGACTGGAGAGCTTGACAGTGTAAACGCCCGCATGGTCACAGAATTCCTAGTAAAAGTGAATCGTGAACTAGGAAAGACCGTTGTGATGGTTACACATGATCAGAACGTTGCACGAGCCGCTGACAGCATTATGAGAATTGAGGACGGCATGATCAAGGCCTCTCTGACACCAAGCCAGATCGGCGGCCAAGAAACATCCATATCATATTTAGAACAGTTGAGAAATCGCATGTCAGAATTAGACCTCCAATTGCGGAACCTCGACCAGGACTTTAGGGAAAGCAAGATTAGCGGAGACGATTACGCTGACCAACGCCTACGTCTCCGTCAGGTAAAGGCTGGTTTGCAAGATGAGTTGCAGAGGCAGGGCGTCGTGGGTTGACAAGAGAACCCTACACAATCAGTAGGCCAGATCCGAACGAGATCTCCCTGATCGTTATCAGAGTTCTCAATGGGTCGGATAGGATGAGAAGGGGTCCTTATTCGGGGTCAGAAGAGACCTTCCGCCCAAGTATTCATTGCAACTGAAAACCTCTTGAACCTTGAGCCAGTCGCTGTCGCTGCCTAGATTCTTTTTAGAAAATTAGACTCCGATAAGATGGTGAAGGGTGAACTCGTTCATTTTGAGCCCTGATCGACAATCGGAGCTTACTATTTCTGGCCCCCGATGTCTTCCTCGTAAATTTCCGCTATGTTTAAATGAATAAAACCGTTTCCGCAAAATGCTTTTCTCGCATTTTGAGCGATCTTCGGCAGTTCTCGCTCATTTTGAGCCGCCTGAGAAAATATAATTGTAAAAATAGGGGTGGGTAGTACGTCAAAGCTCAAGACGTGAAAGAGACTTACTGAATACTTTCGAACCTATCACATAGCCGGAAGATCGAACGATATCGAGCCCAGCAGAATTTGAATGGGACAGAGATGTCTCTTACAGAAAAGGCGACTGGAAGTCGCACCCTCACAGAAACGCTTAGTTGTGTCATCAAGGAAGGATGAACTATCGATTTGCCAAAAACACAGGGACTATCGGGATCGGTCTGGGGAAAGATCCGGAAGTTGGGAACCGAGCTTGGCCTGATGAATTGTCTCTTTTGCAAAGGTGAACAGGACGCAAAGGGCACGATTGTTAGTCGTTCTTACAGAAAAGAGGACTGTACTTGCTATCGTCTGTGCAGTTTTCGGAAGTGTCAAGGCCGAGTCGTCGCGGTCTGACAGTCATGCGACTGACCGGGTCGACAGACTTCTAGAAGAAGTTCTCTGGATCTCCAAGTACTACAAGGGTACTTCAACGTCGTTGACGAACAGTTTGAAAGTCATCTTGGTAGCCTTCTTCAGGGTTGCATGAACCGGGCATCTATTATGAGTCATTCTTGCTACCTCGACCGCTTTCTTAATGGGACCATTGGTCTTGACTCTGGTCTCAACTAGTATGCTTCGGAAGGATGGATTAGCTGATCCAATCTCAAAGAGTCCCTTCATGTCCCAATCTCCAGAGGCAGTCGTCTCTAGTGCTTGAATGTCAAGATCGTTCAGTACAGCGTTTCTTGCAAAGACTACGTTCTCGCAGAACGCGACCGAGGCGATAAGAAAGTCGGTCGGCGTAGGTCCAGTCCCTGTGCCTGCTACAGATTCTGGCTCATCCTGGATCAACGTGAATCCCCGGACGATCCCTTCTGACTTTTGATTACCGATCAGTTTAGCGGTTGCTTTGTTGGTAGCAATCGCTTCGGTTTCCTGGGCCTTGAGATCTTGAATACGTTTTGTAAAAGTCGTCTTCACAGTCGATGGGACAATTGACATGATCTTCTCGACTGAGGAAAAAAGGATGTTAAGCTTTCCGAGAGAATCCTTACGGATTGCCTGCCAGTCTTCCACCGTCGATAGGGACGGTGGCGCCAGTGATGAAGGATGCCTGGTCACTGCAAAGCCATGCCGCGAGAAACGCAACCTCTTCAGGCGTACCAATTCGACGCATCGGAACGGCTTGTTCGATCTGCGACTTGTCCTTCAACTGTCTAATCCGGTCGTTAAGAATAGGACCTGGCGCGATCGCGTTGACTCGGATATTCATCTGTGCATAATCAAGGGCTGCACTTTTCGTCAGGCCTATGATGCCATGCTTTGCGGCCGAATAGTCGGCTAATCCTTTGACACCGTTCAATCCAGCAGTTGAGGACATGTTCACGATTGCTCCAGCATGACTCTTCAACATGGCCGGGATCTCATACTTCATCGACAGAAAGACACCTCTAAGATTTGTACTTAATACCCTATCAAAATCATCAATCTTCAGATCCGCCAACGCGGTAGGTATGTGACTGTCGCCGGCATTGTTGAAGGCAACATCTAGACGAGCGTAAGTTTTCAGGGTCTCCTGGACAAGATTCTCCACTGAACGAGGATTGGTTACGTCTGTGGGAATGACGATTGCTTTGCCGCCGTTTTCAATTATGGTGTCCGCGACTGACTCCATTTTCTGTTCGTCACGCGCTGCGAGAACTACCATGGCACCTGCGTCTGCAAAGATGTGACTTGCAGTGGCCCCGATTCCACGGCTCGCTCCAGTGATGATGGCGACCTTTCCTCGCAATAACGCCTTGAATCCAACAGGAGACGGCAACGGATACTCTTGTGTTTCTTGCAATACCAATCTGAGCAACCCTATTACAAGGGTGGGATTTAGCTTGATTGCTTACTTTCTTGACATCCACACATGGAAGAGGATAATGGATAGCCCTTCTTTGGCATCAGTGAGGCTTAGGATGATCCGGGTCGATAATCACAGCCACATAATCCATGCAACGATACATGAGATGGTGGCTGCGGCAAAGGCGAACAATCTTACAGAGTACTCCATTACCGAGCACGTTTCACAGTTCACAGAGCTTAGAAACTCGGCCGGGTTCGGTTCGGTGCATGACAAGGGCAGAATGTTCGAGAGCCTAAACGAGTACACGGCAGAGTTCGGAAAGATCGACAGAGAATCGCAGGAGATGAGGATCAATCGAGGCTTAGAGGTTGATTATTCCCCACGCTACGAAGTAAAGGTAGGTGATTTTGTGAATCAGGAGGATTGGGATATTCTTCTTTGCTCAATTCACGAGTTCGAAGATGGCAAGGATATCGAGAGAACTGGTAGAGAGATTGTTGACCGGTTGGTGGCGTATGCACGTTGGTATGATTATTTCCGGTTGGAGCAGATGGCTCTTGAGAGTGATTTTGTCCCGTTCAATGTATTGTCTCATCCTGTAAGAATGTCGAGGGCGGTGAAGCTTGTGCCTCCTGAGATTGATGATCTATTGATAGATCTGGCGACCACTGCGAGGAGAAGGAATCGAGCGTTGGAGTTGAATGGGAATGACATCGATTATGCGCCGGGACTTGTTCGTAAGCTTGCACTGGCCTGTTCGAAAGCGAGTTGTAGAGTGAGCCTTGGCTCTGACGCTCATTATCCGAAGGACGTCTTCCAGAACATGGATGTCGCGATGGATTTAGTGCACGAGTTCAAGCTGCAGTCCTTATGATGGGAAGGTGCCAGACACCCATTCAACAGCCCAAGTTGCGAAACTGAACATATGGGAGAGGTTTCTGATCCAAAAGAATTGGATAAGGCATGGAGGCAACAGTACGAAAACCTGGCAAGAGAATTTGCAAAGTTAATCGGAAAACGTAGAACCATTGTTGAGATCGGGTGTGGAAGAGGACAGCTGACGATTCCGCTCGCAAATCTTGTTAGGGGTCGGCTGTTGACGGTTGATTCGTTCGCTTGGCCTTACAACACGGCTTATCGCTCAATTCTCAATATAGTGTCGAAAGAGAAACTCATAGGACGGGTTTCAGTGCTCAAGGAGGACTATCGGAATTTCTTGTCAAGGCAGGATGATGCTCGGTATGAAGCCGTCATTTCGAGCGAGTTTCTTCCCGAAATAGATTCTGCTCGAACATGCGAATTCCTGTCTGAGTGTCATCGCATTCTAAAGAGAGGTGGCGTATCGGTTCACTCATTTCTTTCACCTGTCCCCAAGAACCTTAGGCAGCGACTCCTGATCGAAGCCGATACAAATCCGAAATGGACCAAGACTCCACCTGACGAGTGGTTCTCTCCAAGTTGGAACGTGATGAATAAAGAACTCCGACGTGTAGGATTCAAGGGAACCAAAGTAATTAGGGTGAAGAGCGATCTTATTGTCAGAGGAGACGCCGCCAAGAAGCTGTTAAGGGAATGGGACGTCAGGGAAACTTTCTGGAAAACCCACAAAACATTCCTAGTTTCCCAAGGGCTGGAAATTCCTGACTGGATTATTTGCGTTGGACGAAAGACGTAGCAGATTAGCTTGCGACCAACTTGTAATGATCTGCTATCAATCTCGCAGATTTCTCAGGCGAATTGCGGGTTGTGTCAATGCTCAGACTCGCAACAGAGGGAACCTCCGACAGAAGATCGAACTCCTTGAAGAGCCCATCGAGATCCCGCTTACTCGCGAGTTTGCCCTGCTTCTTTCTAGACTTGATCGCAACTCTTCTGGCGAGTTCTTCTCGGCCGCAATATAGCCGGACAAAGAGAACTTTTCCATTATGAGACTCGACTCTTCTTACGATGTCCCTAACGAATTCATCATCATCGCCCTTGCCGTAGACGAACGTGAAGATTGTGTCGACATGTTCCCTGGCCGCCTCTTCAAGCATCTCTCTGCGGTACCTGTCGACCAATCTTCGGAAGGGCGGAGTTCCGAATTGGAAGATGGATTTGACGAAATCGATCGAGACATGGTTGTGATAGATTTTGAACCCAGTTTGTTTTGAAAGCTCTATTGCGACTGTGAGCTTTCCCACGGCTGGTGGGCCGTAGATGAAGACGAGTCTCACAGACAGTAATCCCATCGTAGTTGGATGCAAAGGACAGTCTTAGGATTTGATGGCTTGCTTGAGTCCGACAAAACAGAACAGGACAGAGTTTATCGAGTCTGCTTCGATCAGTGAGGTCTCCATCGCCATGATCGAGCGAGCCGTCGCCATCTCCACATCCACGGACTGGATACGCATGCCCATTATCAAGTCCCAGTAGATGTAAGGCTCCCAAGAAAAATGTGCTTCCCGGAAGAGGCTGCTGAGGGGTTTACGCATCTCTTCGAACCGGTTGAAATGCTCCTTTCTCGTGGGCTCGTAATATTCCTTCATGATCCGTCTAACTGACTGGTCTATCTTGTCGGATAGCTTCTTTCGGGACTTGTACCAGCCCGACTGTTGCAGTGATCTTCGAACGTTATAGATCCAGGTCGCGGTTTTCTTGTCTAATCGATCGTAGGCGTAATCGATGCAGATAATCTGCCCATCCTTCTTGAGGAGATCATGAGCTTTCCTGACTGCTTTGCCGGGCTGTCGAATATGATGTAGTGATCGGCTGAAGATGACAAGGTCGAAACTCTCGACTGGATGCTCCCACTGAGAGAAATCTGATACTTGGAATTCTAGTTTCCCCCGTTCATTTTTGTAAGGGTCTGTGTCCATAGTTCTCTTTGCGTTTAGTATCATTTCCTTGCTGGAATCGACGCCTAAGACATCATGCCCTTCTCGTGAGAGTTCGAGACTCAGCCAGCCTCGTCCGCATCCAACATCCAGAATTCTAAGCCTTCGGCCGAAAATATACTCGTCAACGAGGTTGTGAATCTCACCGAAGGTCAGCCTTGCAAGATAGGGCTGGCGCCATGGAGAGTCCTTCATTGAAGGCCAACTCTTGAGTCTCCGAAGATCCGGTGTGAAGTCCTTTGGAGGGTTTGTCAGTAGGTCTCGTCCTCGAACCTGCAGGGTTTGAAGTCGAGTTCTCGTTCAGAGATTCCTAATGACCTGCCATATCGGACCACTGAACCCCAAGTTTTCTTGTCCGGCTTCAATTGGAATATCCTGTTCGGAAAGATTACGATCAGGTCTTCATGATTGTAGAAGTGAGCATAGTAGGGTACTTTGTTTTCGGTTAAGAGGTTAGCTTGAACTAGTTTCGCAAAGTTTGCCAATTGGTCATCCCGAACCAGTACACGCAGAATCGTCCAGTTTTTCGCAGTTTTCTTACCAAGAATACGGATATTGTCGAGTATTGATCGATCTCGAAGGCTCTGTTTGACAATTCTCCCATGATAATCGCGGAGAGTCTCTTTCCGAATCCAATCTAAGTAGTCAGCATTCCCGTCCAGAACTGGCAAGGCGAGAATCTCGGGGACATCATATGAATGCAATTTCTTGATGCTTGTCTCTACCAACCGGTAATCGTTTGCCCTCGTTTTGATCAAGCAAAACCATTCTTTTGAGTGTTCAATTTTCCCCTTCCATCTGTAGGTGCTGTCGATCGGGCCGAAGATCTGCACACAACTTGTTAGCCTCTTGGCTAAGAGTTTGGTCGCAATTGCGTTTGCTCTTTTCTTACTATTGATAGAAGTGAATACTTGGACGAATTCGGTCTGAGACACCCGTGTCAATTTCTCAGAAATTTCCGGAACTGTCCTTCTGCACTTAATCTTGATTGGACCTTGTCCAGGCTGTTCCTAAGATTGGTTATTTCAGACTCGAACTCATCCAGTCTCTTCTCAATCTTCTCCAAGCGCTGGTCTATTCGCTCAAATGGTCTCTCTTTTGATGGTTGCTCAGGACCCATGGTCTTGCTGTGGAACCTCGAGTCTTTGAAAACTTTGCCGAAGTCCCCTCTTGGCAACGGGCTAACAGGGGGAAAGACTATTCTCAGAGTTATGCAATAACATCCAACCGGACCATTTGAGATTCAGACGATCTTTACGTCGTATCCGGAACTCACAAACGCTTGAGGCGTTTAAGTGGGGCTCTGGAATAATCGCCATTGTCTGCGCAACGGGACTCTCAGGCTTCCTTTACTTCTTTCTCTTCACTCAGCTATGGACGGCTGTTCTAACCTTTGCAGTTGCATTTGTTCTACTGATGCTTATGGAGTACCGATACGACCAGATGAAACTGAATCAGTACAAGAGTTCGAAGAGTAAGGGAGCAGGTGCCCCTGGGACCGTTGACCGATACGTCGAGGCCTTGATTTCCTCTAAAGAGGACGAGGACTCGACAAAAACCAAGTCATAAAAACGGTTGGCGCATCAACTGTCTGTGAGACGCATCCAATTATTAACTACGCGACTTCTTCTCAGTAATTGAAATTGGTATGCTGACCAATCGCCAGGATGCTTATGGTCATCAATTATACGACTTCTACAAGGGGCAACCAGTGATCGAATGTGTGGAACGTGACGATGGCTACATCGATCCCAGCCCTTCGCTTCCCAAATACTATCTCTCCGAATACAAGGACTGGACCAGTCGTGAGAAGAAGGCGGTACCATACGCGAAGGGCAGAGTTCTCGACATTGGCTGTGGAGGTGGAAGATGGTCCCTCTATCTACAGAAGAAAGGTCACGATGTATTAGGAGTTGACATTTCACCATTGGCAGTCAAAGTCTGCAAACTTAGAGGGCTAAACAATGTAATGGTTAGGCCAATTTCAGAGATTGATTCCCGACTAGGAAAATTCGACACTATCTTGATGATAGGCAACAACTTTGGGCTCTTCGGAAGTTTCGAACGAGCACGACAATTGTTGAAACGCTTCTATGAAATGACAAATCCAAGTTCGCGTATCATCGCTGAAAGCTTGGATATTTACAAACCACCCGTGGATCCCTTGCATAGACGGTATCATTTGAGAAATCGTAAACTTGGCAGAATGCCGGGCCAAGTTCGAATGAGGCTTAGGTATAGAACATTCGCTACGCCATGGTTCGATTATCTGCTCGTTTCAAAGAATCAAATGAGGACGATTCTCCAAGGAACAGGCTGGAAGATCAATCGTTTCATAGACGGTCCCGGGCCAGCGTACGTCGCGATCATTCAGAAAGAGGACCTGACCCGTTCCAGTGGAGGATTCCACAAGAGGAACTAGCGGGGAATGAGTTAACTCCTATCCGTGTATGGCAAGGGATATATCGCCAGTAAGGAGGCAACAGTCTCTTGTTGAACATTTTGTCTCTACAACCAAAATCTGCAAGCGATGTGACCAAGCCAATAGTTGGTTCTACGAAAGGTATCGTTCTGGGCAAAGATGAAGAATTGAAACTTCTCTTACATCCTCATCCCCTTGCTTTCTGGAAGTACGACGCCCTTGCAACGGTGTACCTAATCTCCGCTGGTCTTCTTGTCTTGATCTTTCCATTCTTGGCGACAAATGTTCCCGTAATCTTCGCTGTTCCCTACTTACAACTCGGGGTGTGGTGGCTGTTTCTCATTATTCCATCAATTATCGCAGGTCTACTATGGGTCACAAAACAGCCATTGGTTTACTCAGGATTAGTCGGGGTAATAGGCACCGTGCTCGGACTGTGGACGTCTTCCGTCTCGATGCTACCTGTTCTTCTGGCAGCTTCATCTTTGCTGGCGATTGTTCTTGTCGAGTTTTACCGTCGAGGCCATCGTTACTTCATCACAAACCATCGATTGATTCTTTCGAAGAGAGCCTTTGCTTCCTCCACAATCAGAGAGACTTACTACGACCGCATAAGCGACCTAGTAATGAGCCAGGGAATCTTGGGCAGAATCTTCGACTTCGGCACAATCATCCCTGTGAGTCAGGCCGGACTTGGCACAGGCCAAGACTTGGCAGGTGCTGGAGTTGGCCTCGCTGGCTCCAGGAGACCTGTAACAGTAGGCGCAGGAGTTTTTGGAGCCAAGGGAACGACCATGCCACGCGCAGCCACGTACTACTCTCTCTACGGAGTCCCCAAGGTCAAGGAGGTTCATACCCTCATCTCTGATGTGATCCAGTCTTATTCGGAAGCTCCTATTCTAAACAAGATCGAAAAGCTAATGGAGCAAAACCAGGACTCGAAAACTCCGCCAGTCCAAACTAAACAAGAGGTCCAGGAAGAGAAGATAGCAGAGGCATGACTTTCTGACCAGATCTGACCCTAGGCGAGACGCGCACCAGGATAAGCCTAAATCCAGGCTTAGACTTGGGAGTCGACTCTGGGGAGTCGCAAAAGGACAGTTTGGCGGACTCTTTTGGAGAGCACTGGTATATGCGGTGCCCCTTCTCGGCCTCGGAGCGTACACTACAGCCCTCAACAATCTAGCCAGCAAGTATGTCACTCTGCAAAACGGCAGCTGGATAATTGCAAGAGGAACAGACATCGTATCCTTGGGGAATAACCCTGTACTCCCAGCTAGGGTCGCGACGGGTGTAGAGGACTTCATCCTGACTTACGCTTACCAGAGGCCTGTCGTCCAGGTTGGGTCGATAGTAGCATTCGTTGTTTTAGTAGAGCTACTTATGTTTCGCAGGCGAAGAAGGAACTGAACCTTGCGCCGTCTTTAAGAAAATTAGACGGGTCGATCCATGCCAATGGTGAAATCGCTCATTTTGAGCGCTGATCGCCAAAATACGTGCATGTTTTCTGGCCCCCGATGTCTCCCTCGTGAATTTCCGCTATGTTAAAATGAATAAACCCGTTTCCGCAAAATGCTTTCTAGGGTAAAATGAGCCGTTACAGCCAGTATTCGCCCATTTTGAGGCGCAGTAAAAAATTAAGTTGTAAAAATAGGGGTGGGTAGTACCTCAAAGTTCAGGACGTGAAAGACACTTTCCGAATACTTTCACCGACTACGTATCCTCATCTATATTCGAGCTGGTGTCTTGTTAGGATGGTCTTTTCCCATTTCTCCGGCTTTTTTGCGCTATATTCAGCGAGGCTCTCATTCTCCCTGCTACCACCTTTCCGTCAACCTATGCGAACTTCGAGGTCCATTGATCAATATCATTGTTTTATACCCTCGACCAAGCACGAAGCGAAAACATGAATCTGAAAAACAAGTTAGTGGTCTCTGTTGCCATTCTCGCGGTCATGCTAGTCGCTTTCGCTCCTTCAGCACACGCTCAAACCACCACTACCAGAACCGATCAAGCATCCTATACGCCAGGCGGCACCGGAACACTGTACATCACGGTCGTCAACAATAGTCCTACAGATACTCTTGAGATCAGGAATCTGACGATCTACTTCCCGTGGGCCGGCTTTGTCGATGGGAAATGGGCCTCCGGCGGCAATGTAAGCTACAACCTGGCACCGTACAAGGTTTTGACAACGAGCGGCTCGCCAAGCGGCGGCAACATCTTCACCTACAATACTCAATTCAGCATACCCTCCTGGTTCCTTAGCGCCAGCTCGAACTGCCCAGGGAACACAACAA
>Ga0209160_1003247_pt1 | contig 13312 bp, 13 predicted proteins | sample GraSoiAngelo_153_FD_186167 | JGI IMG/M metagenome (GOLD analysis project Ga0209160, IMG submission 186167) | Grasslands soil microbial communities from the Angelo Coastal Reserve, California, USA - 14_1009_12_40cm (SPAdes) (version 2) | ecosystem: Environmental > Terrestrial > Soil > Grasslands ...
TTGCGGCGGTCAGTCCTTCATTCTTGCGGACATCTATCGTCTGTTGAAGCTCCGCCAATTTTCTTTCTGCCAGTGGCTCCAGGATGTGGATGCGTTTCTGCTGATTCGGATTGTCGGAAGTGAGACTCTTCAGATTCCCAATTGTCTGATCGATGTTCTTAATCGCCGCACTGTACGGTTCGAAGTAAGCCTCGTCCCCGGTGAGGAGATAGCCTCGCTGTCCGGTTTCTGCGTCAACGAGCCTGGCCACCGTCTCATCAAGGTTTCTTAGAACCTCGTAGGTGTGCTTCCGCCACTCGGAAGCTTCAGCGAATCGGGCCGTGTTCCGGTAGGATTGCCACCCAACGAATAGCAGAATGGTGGTTGCAATTACGAATCCTCCAAGAACCAGGCGATTTCCCATTTTCCATTTCATCTTTCCACCGCCCTGCCACGGAGCCTCGGGAGCAGGCATTAGCTACCGGTCCCTGCCGGATGCACCGGCTCATAGCCATGAACGACGGCCTCGAATTCGTCCAGGATGGACCCATCCCACCAGCCGCGCTTTACTTCCTCCCGCATGATGGCAAAGGCCTTTTCCAAAGGAAGAGCCTTGCGGTAGGGCCGGTCCGTAGTCAGCGCGTCATAAATGTCGGTGATTTGAAGGATCCGTGCCGTGAGCGGAACTTGTGCGCCCTTCAGCCCGTCCGGGTACCCGGAGCCGTCCTGCTTTTCATGGTGGTGACGAATGATCGGCAGCACCTGTCGGAAGGATCGCAGTGGGACGCAAATTCCCTCCCCTATCACGGTGTGCTGCTCCATGATTTTTCGCTCTTCCGGAGTCAGTGGTCCGGGTTTGAGCAGGATGTGCTCCGGCACGGCCAGCTTGCCGATATCGTGTATCAGACCGCCTCGGCGCAGTGCGACGCGCAGGTCCTGGGGCAGACCTAGTTTTTCTCCCAACGCAACGGAATATTTCGAAAGGCGGTCGCAGTGCCCTTCGGTATAGGGATCCTTCGCCTCAATAGTCAGCGCAAGGCTAAACAACACCGTCTCCGCGTTGTCCAGTTCATCAGTGAATTGCTTCAAGCGCAGTAGGGAATGCACGCGAGCCAGCAACTCTTGCTTATTTACGGGTTTGTTGAGGAAATCATCAGCGCCGCACATGATTCCGTGGATGCGGTCGGCGTCACTGTTCAAACTGGTGAGCAATATGACGGGAGTCAAGCGGGTTTCCGGCTTGGACTTCATCGTCTGACAAATTTCAAATCCGGTTGGGCGGGGCATTACAACGTCCAGCAACGCGAGATCAACAGAGTCGCTATCCACCCGAGCTAGTGCTTGCTGGCCGTTCGCTGCGCAGATGACCTGATAACCCTCTGCGCTCAGCAGAGCGGAGAGCAGTTCGCGGTTAGCTTCGTTGTCATCGGCGACAAGGATTATTTCACGATTGCCTTTAGGAGCAGACATAGCGCCTCCTCAGCGATTCTCTCGACGGCAATGGAAGGGTTGCGAGCGATAACTCTTGTCGATCGAGAAGAGAATCCGTCCAGCCGCCAGACAACGAATAGCCGTCGCACGAGGCCTATTCGCAAGTATCCCAAACCTGTACGGTTTTCTGTCCGCCGGTCCACAGCAAGCTGCCAAGCAGTAAACAGGACGAGTGGAGTGCCCGTAGCTCCTTGCTCGCATTTTGGATGGGCCATTCTCTTTCCTTTCGAACTACGGAGGCTCCTAACGACTTATCCTGCTGGCTCATAGAGAAGGAGCTTCCCCCGCGAAGTCTAGAATGCTCATCGCACCAGAAATGGCTTCACTCGGAATCTTTCCCGCAGGTTCTCCTTATCCGTCTCGGAAAGCCGGCTCCTAAGAAAGTGGCCATTCTTCAGGCGGGCAGCAGAGCCACTTTTTCCAACCTAGTCGGGGCAAGCCGCAGTCAATCTCTTCCCCGAGCCTGAACCGCTAACCGCATTCATGCCCATTCAAATTGGCGCAAAGGCTGGATTCCATATAATTGGCGGCACGACTGTGTCCTCAACTTCGCTCGCTGGGATCGTGCACCCCGCAGGGCACTGCTACTTCAAATTCGACGGCGGAACTTTCCACAATTTACGGGAACTACAGGAACGCAAAGGATTTTTCGGGACATCCTATCCGGCTCGCCGGGCAGCTTTAGCTGCGCAGCAGAATACGATTTCGTTACCGGTGTCGGGAGCAATCAAGGAACGAAAGGAAATAGCGACTCAAGGCACACGCTTCGGCGGCTTTGACGCGTTCGGTGTCGGCGTCTCTTCTTGACGTGGCATACGCTCTCGTCGCAGGGCAGGATACTTGCCCGATGAGGGAGACCGCCAATTCGAGAGCGTATCGTTTGGACAGCAAGGGACTTACATCCAGCTCGCGATTTGGTGCATCATAGGAGCAAGCGCCTAGGAACGTCTGCCGAATGTCCCTATGACTTAAACCTTGCCGAGCGTAGCTCGAGTGCTTACCGTGGCGACGATCTAATTTTGGAGCGATATTGGGCCGTCTTGCGCGGTGGGCTATTCCTTCAGCGATACGGGATCGGACTCATTCTTCGGCGACCTCTTATCTAACAAGGAGATTAATTCGCGGCCCGAAGCCGGGACGCCGACCTTGCCTTCGCGGACAATCTCCTTAGCACTGAGGCTTCGTCCATAGAGCTTTTTGTTCGCACTGCCGTCAGACCGAAGCGTCGAGCCCTCCAGCGAAATGCCGGCGAACAAGCCGCGGGAGCGAGAATAGCTGAGGACTTCTGCCCTCATCACGATGTCGGTATCAGCCGCTGCTGCACGCCCCTTCGGCCCAATTGCTGCAGAGGCATCGGCGCCAAGCTTCACTTTGCTGCTCAAGATGGAGTTCGCTCCTTTGGGATTCATGACCAAGAGGACGAAGTCCGTGGCCTGACCGCCCAACTGCAAACCGATGTTTGCACCTTCGAGGGCGAACAGTGCGGGAGCGCTCCAATGTCCCGTAAAGTGCTGGCCGGTCCGGCAGGTGATCGCACCCCGGCCGAAGTCGCCTCCGATGCCGATTGCGAACTTCAGAACCGAAGGAATCACAATGACGCATTCGGCCTTGTTGAGCAGATCCTTCGGAATCCCGTCGGGGATGTCCAAAATTTCCTTGAACACTTGGCCACATGCTGCGAGGCGCTTCTGTTCCCTGCTTTCATTCGCTGCGAAAGTGGGACAAGCCAGGAAAATGGCGATGACAAAAACACTGACTCTTCTCATGACACGGCTCCCAAACATCTGCTCGATTCTTGCGCCGTCAGCATCGGACGACAACCGGCTTGGTGACGGTCTTGTCCTAAGTGAAAACTGAATGGCGCGAGTTGTGAACGACCTAGAACTCTAAGTAAAGTATAGAAGGCAATCATTCCTGGTGGGTGTCACCGCCAACCAAACCTCGGGGTCATCGGACACCGTGCCGCCATCGGCCTCGGGGGAAACTCTCGGCGCTGTGGAATTGCAGGGCGACGACCGGGATATTAGGATAAAATTGCTTGAACCAGTGAATCATCGCCGCTCGAACGGGATGGGGAGCGGAAAACTCAATAACAATCGAATCAACAGCTGCAATCACCGCAGCATCCAATCCAAGGGCTTCATCGTTGCCCAGCACGGATGTGACATGGTAACCGCGGGATTCAAGCATTCGAGCGCGGGTTACGAGCGGGCCTAGATAGTACGCGACTTGCAGAATGTTAGCCACTACTGGGCTCAGTGGGCACAAAGAGAGATTACTACGTTGCGCCGACACAACACCCTTTTTTCTCCAGCAGCACTACTACGTCATTCGACACAGTTCTTATTTTCTCAACGAGCTGGTCGTCAAAAACTGCACCGTAACTCTAAGACCTATTGGCAATGATAGAGTGCTGTCCTCTAAGCCGATCACGGCTTCTAGGATATCGCGGTCGCTCTTGTCAGATGGATCGCCAGTGGAGATGCTCTTCCTACCCATCATTGCAGATATTCTTACGACCGACCCATTGAGCCTCTTTCCGTTAAGAGCGTCTGCCTGGATAACTACCTTCTGTCCGACCGACACTTTATCTACATCTCTTTCGTCTATCTCCGCCTTAATGTGCCGAGATGAAGTATCCGCGAGACTGAACAATGGTCGGGGAGTGACTGTGCTAAAGGACTCGCCGCGTCTGGCATAGACCCTCAAAATGGTTCCATCGATCGGAGCAAGGATTGAGCACTTCCCAATACGTTCCTGGACCGTTCGAACACGACCTTCCGCCGCGAGCACCTCTGCATCTGCTCGCGCCTTTTCTTCCTGCAATGGAGGCGCGGCAAGTAATTCCTCGGTTCGAACAGCGGTTCGGAGGTTGGCATCTGCGACCCCGAGATCACGGACAGATTGGTCATAGGAGGCCCGGGAGATCTGCTCTTTTTGATAAAGAGCGCGCTGCATCTCCAGGCGCGATTTGGCCTCATCAAATGTCGCGCGGGCGGCTGCCGTCTTTTCAGTCGCTATTTTCTTCTCCTCATCGCGTGCGCCCCGCAGAATCCGCGTTCTTGTCTGGCGTGCGCCATCGGCTTCGGCTACTGCAGTTTGTAGACCCGCTTGCAATTCATCACAGGCGATCTCGCCAAGTAAGGTCCCTCTTTTTACGAACTGACCTTCTTTCACGTGCACGGCCTTCAGGATGCCATCCGCGGCAGCCCCTACCTGCGTCGTTTCCGAAGCCCCCTCGACCCTTCCGGGAGAGGCGAATGCAACAGTCGCGGTCGCACTATTGGAGGGTATACCACGCGCTTGCACGGAATTCTTGTTCCGCGTAGTTCCCAAGAACGCGACAGCCAAAATGAACAAGACAATCGCAGAACCACCAATGCCCCATCTGCTGCGGGCCGTCATAGGTTTTTCTCCTCTTGTTCTACTTGGCCATCGCATAGAGTGATTGTGCGATCGGCGAATTCCCGCCATCGCGGATCGTGCGTCACAACAACAACAGTTCTCCCATCGTCGTCAACTTGACTTCGGAGAATTTGACAGATGTTTCTCCCGGCCTGGGCATCCAGAGAGGCGGTCGGCTCATCCGCTAGAAGAATGGGGGGATTTCCGGCCAAGGCCCGTGCGATTGCAACCCGCTGCTTTTCCCCAGGACTGAGATCGTTGGGCTCCTGATCGAGCTTGCCTCCCAAACCGAATCGAACGAGCAGGTCTCTCGCCATTTCCATTCGGCCAGGCAGGGCCGCATCACGAAGTTCAAAGCCAAGTGCAACATTGTCAATCGCAGAAAGGGAGTGAAAAAGTCGAAAAGCTTGGAAAACAAAGCTGATTTTCTTTTGACGAATAGTTGTTCTCTCTGCTTCACTCAGTCCGTTTACCGCGACACCCTCTATGAACACTGTCCCTTCATCCGGCGACAACAAACAGCCCAGCAGCGACAATAACGTGGTTTTCCCACTGCCAGAGGGTCCCATAACTAGCGAAAGCGTGCCACGCTCGAAGAATTGTGAAACGCCTCGTAGCGCGCGGACTTGTGCCTCCCGCTTGCCGAACGATACACTCGCACCTTCAACGCCCAGGAAGTGATTAGGCACGGAACACCCTCCCCGGCTCAACTGTGAGGGCGCTTCGAACTGAAGCTATAGACGCCAATGAGCACATGGCCAAACTTGGCACGACCATGACTAGAAGCAACCACCAAGGAGTGTAGATCCAAGGAATCAGAGACTTTGCGTAACCAATGCTTGGAACAACCGCCAACAGCCCCAGAATGCTACCGACCGCTCCGCAAATCAGGGCCTGCGTAAGCACAATGCGGGCCACGAAACCTTGGGATGCTCCAAGAGCTTTTAATGTCGCGTATTCCTCGATGTTCTCCATTGTGTTCGCATAGATGGTTTGGGATACAACCACAAGACCTATCAGAAACCCCAAAACCGCCGCTGTTAGAATCGCGCCCCCGGCCCCGGTCTTTATCGTCCAGTACGTGCGAGCTTTGCGCGCAAATTCGTCCCGTGTGAGAACATCGACCTCTGGAACACGCTCCCTAAGGCTCTGCTGCACATCCGATGTTGGATATCCCTTGTCGACGCGCACGAGGACGTACATGGCTTCTTCAGGACCAAACCCCATGTACCGAGTAGCATTCCGGTACGAAGTAAACAGAAAGGGGACACCAAGGAATGCTCCATAACCCTCAATCTGACGCTCGATAGTGGCCTTCCGCCGGAAGTACCGTCACTTGAATCTGATCCCGGTCGCTTATGTCGTAGAGCACCGCATCAGGCGACATCCCTTCGGCTGAACCACTGACACCGGGAACCGGGAAGCGATTTCCTACATTGCGGTCCGCACCAACCAGAGCTACAACCTGTTGCTTTCCGTTCGGTGTGCGGTACACAGCAAAAGCCATGCAAACTCGGCTCGTTTCCAGCACACCTGGTACGCCGGCGGCCATCTCCCTCACTCTGCCTTCGATGGGAGTTCCAAACTCAAAGGCCTGCACTCCTCTCGCAGTAATCCAGATGTCGGAGTCGCTGGCATCTATAAGCCTAGATGCTGCCCGCAAAAAGCCGACCAAGAGACTCCCTTGAAAAACCATCAGGAATACAGCAAAAGACACGCCAAGCACCGTTACCGAGAAACGGGCTCGATCGTGAATGATGTTCTGCCAAGCGAGTTTCATAAGAGCTCATCTATCGATAAATTTGGAGAGCGGAGAGTACGCTATGTAAATCGGCGGTCAACGCTTTTGCGCTGTGGCCGAGCAGCGCTCTCCTTTCATCTTCTCCTCGTACTAACATCTGTTGAGCTACTTGGTTTGCTCGCACGCTTGCCACGTCAAGTCTCCTGCCAATAATGCTGCGGTTCCTTCGGCGGACAGCGGTCTGGAAAAGTAATATCCCTGGCCATACTTGCAGTGCAGTTTTTTCAGCAAAGCAACCTGTTGAATTGTCTCTACTCCCTCCGCAACTACGTCTAAGCGAAGATTATTGGCCATCGGCAATATGGTCCGTGCAATCTCCATACCCTGTCCATCGTCCCCCATGCCGCTGATGAAGGAGCGGTCAATCTTCAATGTGTCGAGAGGAAAACGGTGTAGGTAACTCAATGAAGAATAACCCGTGCCAAAATCATCGATAGCCAGGTGGATGCCCAAGGATTTAATTTGCTGCAACATCTCCACGGCTGCCGAAGGATCTGCCATGACCGTGCTTTCCGTGATCTCCAGCTTCAAAGCATCCGGAGGAAGTGCGAGTTCAATCAGCAACTTTCTAATGTCTTCGACCAGGTTCGGTTGTAGAAATTGCTTGGCGGACAGGTTGACGCTAATTGTTAGACGACGTTGGGCAATTAGACCCCCTCTCCACTCGCTGATTTGCCGGCAGGCCTCACGCAAATTCCACCAGCCCAGCTCGCGTATGAGGCCGGTTTCCTCGGCAACGGGAATAAATTCGATTGGTCCGAGCAGGCCACGAGTCGGATGCTGCCATCGTAACAGAGCCTCAAAGCCGGCAATTTCTCCGGAAGCGAGAGCAACAATCGGTTGATAGAAATTGCGCAATTCTCCCCGTTCGAGGGCGCGATGGAGATCAGTCTCCAGTTGCAATCGAGCCATTACACTGGCTCTCATATCCGCGTCGAACACCTCATAACGAGCCTTGCCCAGAGACTTTGCCCGATACATTGCCGTGTCGGCATCTCGCAGGATATCTTCCGGCTGTTCGTAGGCTGAGTTGCCTAACGCAATTCCGATACTCACGGAGGTGAACACCTCTTTCCCACCCAATAGGAATGGCGACGCCAGAGCCTTCATCATGCGGTCCGCGGCGCGCTTGGCGTCGCTCGGATCTTTGATATCGTCAAGCAGAACTGTAAATTCGTCTCCCCCTAGGCGCGCGACAGTGAAGGTTTCCCCCAGACGCGCGACCGTATCCGTTGACCGCAAACACTTCTCTAAACGGTTGGCTACTCCAAGCAGGAGTTGATCCCCAATCAGGTGGCCCATGCTGTCGTTGACCATCTTGAACCCATCAAGGTCCAGGAATAGAACCGCAAACAACTGGTCTTTGCGGCGCTTCGTATGCTTGATGAGCCGACCTACCCGGTCAATAAATAGCAGCCGATTGGGTAAGCCGGTCAGTGGGTCGGAGACTTTTCCTTCGGTGATGTCGGTCTGTGATCCGGCCATGCGCAAAGCATTTCCTGAGGCGTCATGAACGGCGACCCCTCGGCTCAGCATCCACCGAAAGCTGCCATCTTTATGCAGTACGCGGTGCTCACTCTCAAAGTGAGGAGTCAAGCCTTTTTGATGGGCGGCAATCTCCTTTTTGACTCGTTCTCGATCCGCGTCATGGATCCGGTCAAACCATTCTTCAGGTCTTTCCCCGATTTCGCCTTCCTGATAGCCCAACATGGCCTTCCAGCGAGGGGAGAAATGCACAACATTGGCCGACAGATTCCAGTCCCACAGGCCATCGTTGGAGCCGCGAGCCGCCAGGGCATAGCGCTCTTCACTTTCCTTCAATGCTTCCTGCGCCTTTTTGTGTGATAGCTGAGTACCTATGCGAGCCACGGCGACAGCAAAATCGATCGGCTTCGTCAAATAATCGTTGGCCCCTAAATCCAACGCTCTAACAATGTCCTCGCTCTGTGTTTTTGCCGTAACCATGATGATCGGCAGTTCGGCCGGAGAATACTGCTCGCGCAGAGCTTTCAAAGCGTCAAGGCCGCTGATGTCTGGCATTTCAATGTCCAACAAGACCAGATCCACGACGTCTTGTTTGACACGTTGCAGCAAGTCTTGGGCATTCTCTGCCAGTCCGATGACATAACCCTTGCGCGCCAGCCGACGGGCGAGCATGTCCCGGTTCATTTCATTATCATCTACGATCAGCAACCGGCTCTGCCGTGCATTCATCATAATTTCTTCACCGTGAGCAAGCTTTCCATCTTTTCACTGAGACGTCCAAATTCAACCGGTTTGGTGTCGTAGTCATCGCAGCCTGCCTCAATTGCTTTCTCGCGATCCGTTACCCAAGCGTGCGCGGTGAGCGCGATGATGGGGATATGGCGAGTAGCCTCGTTAGCCTTGAGGAGACGAGTTACTTCCCAGCCGCTCATAACTGGAAGACTTATGTCCATCAGAATGAGGTCAGGTGTTTCAGAACGCGCCAGCAAAAGCCCCTTCTCGCCATCCTCCGCGGTGACGACAGAGTAGCCCTTGCGCTGAAGCCGTCTGGACAGCATGTCCCTATTCATTTCGTTGTCTTCGACCAGCAAAATTTTCGGCATTCTAGTTTCTCCTGCTCCTGGAAGTTCTGGTTCCGGCTGTCTTGCTGTCCGCTTGGCGGTCTGCTACATAAGATAAGGGGAGCGGATTGTCGTCCGTGATAGTGGAAGATCGAGTGACCCGGTGCTTTTCTACGAGAACTGCAAGACGGTCCCGATCGACCGGCTTGATTAGATAATTGGAGGCACCCAGCTCCAGGCCCATGGCCTCGTTGTCGACGACGGTGACCATAATGACGGGAATCTCCGCCAACTGGGAATCGCTCTTGAGCCTATTCAGAACGGTCCATCCATCGCAATCAGGCATGACCACATCGAGGGTTATGAGCAGCGGACGAACGTGTTTGGCAAGGCGAATTCCTTCTTCTCCATTCGCGGCGGCGACCACGTTGAAATTCAGTTTTGTCAGGAAGCGCGACATCAGATCGCGGACCGATGGATCATCATCTATCACCAGAATCGTTTCCAAGCCGGTTTTGGTTTCGGATGATGCCGCCGGAACCTTATCGGCACTCTCTGATTGCGTGGATTCAGTTGTCTCGATAACGACGTGAGTAGGCAGCTGCACCGTAAAGATGGCGCCTTGTCCAGGCTCGCTCTCGACGTTGATCTGCCCCTTCATCAACTGAACGAACCGGTGAGTAATGGCGAGTCCCAGGCCAGTCCCGCCATACTTGCGGGCAATCGAGGCATCCGCCTGAGCAAACTCTTGAAACAAGTTTTCCTTTTGTTTGGCAGAGATGCCAATTCCGGTGTCGTGGACCTGGAATTGAATCCAATCTCGGTCCTCGACCTTGATTTGCTCTACATTCACGGAGATGGTGCCATGATCCGTAAATTTGCAGGCGTTACTGAGCAGGTTGAATAAGATTTGCCGGACTTTTGTAATATCCGCCTTCATCACGCTCACGTTCTTCGCTAGATGGACGTGAATTGAGTTGGCGTTCTTCGCTGCTGCTGGCTGGAGAGTTGTGACCATCTCCTCGATCACTTGTGACACGTCAAAGGTCTCTAAGTGGAGTCCCATTTTCCCCGCTTCGATCTTCGAAAGGTCAAGGACGTCATTGATCAGCGATAATAGGTGTTTGCCGGCCGATTGAATTTTTTTGAGGTCCTGAGCATTCTCAATCTTCCCTGAGTCCCGGGTTTCCTCCTCCAGCATCTCGCTATATCCGATGATGGCGTTGAGCGGCGTCCGCAACTCGTGACTCATATTTGCAAGAAATGTGCTCTTGGCCCGATTGGCTTCCTCGGCCGCGTGTTTTGCGTTGAGCAGTTCTTCCTGCGTCTGTCTACGTTGAAATATTTCTTGCTCCAGCTCTTGCGTTCTGGTCTTCAACTCACCATTGGTGCTCTGCAGCGCGATATCCCGCTGCTGAATTTCGGACAGCATGGTATTGAATCCATCGATCAATCTTCCAATTTCGTCGTCATAAGACTTAACAGCTCGAACACCATAGTTCTTGTTTGCGGAAACCATTCTCATGGTGTCTTCCAGGCACAGAATTGGCCTGGAAATCAATCCTTGAAGCTTTGATGAGACCAACAATGCGAGCAAGCCGGAGATCAGCACGAAAATAGCGAGAATACTGGCGTATCTTTTGGCCCTCACGCTCCACTGGCGCATGTCTGATTGCAAGAACAGCGTTCCGAGATGTTCCCCGTTCAAGGTGACGTCGTGAAAGACTTCCAGGTATCCTCCTTCGAAAAGGTAGCCTTTCTTTTGCAAACGGGAAGGAAGCAATGTTGGAAGAGTCTTATTGCCACGGAAATAATGGGCAAACATCTTTCCGTCGCGGCTGTATAAGACGGCAGCGACGATGTCCTCTTTCGCCGTGAGAGCTGACAACGTTGCAGTCGCAGCGGGCTCGTCCTTAAATTCCATTGCACCCGCGCTGTTGTATCCAATAATCTCAGCTTGGGTTATCAGATCCTGACTGAGAAGGTGACGAAAGGAGATGAGATCGTAAATAAGAAAGCTAGCGGCGGAAAGAATCAGCGCGATGCTGCTCGTCAGCATCGTTATCAGCGTTAGTTTCCGCTTGATCGATAGATTCTGCAGACTCATTCGGGCTTCCTCGCCTCTGCAGGAGGTTGCTGGATGATTCTCGCCAGAGTGAGCAGCCTTGAACTGATAGTTAAATTGGCTTGGCGTGCCGCCTCAACATTCGCCTCAAGTCGAACTCTGTTGTCTTCGAGGGTGAAACGGATAATGCCACCACGCTCGGCAAAACCGGGAGTTTCTCCGATCGTCAAAATTGGCAGCCATCGCAACATACGAATGACATCATCCATGTGTTCCTTCTCGGACGAACTTACAAACAAGATGTTGCAGTCCTTCAGATCTTTGAAATCCTTGGCCCATTTCAGCCGTTTGACGACGAATCCTCGCCCACCGATTTTCTTATCTCCCACGATCCGGTCGATGATCCCGCCGAAGGGGTCTGTGCCCAAAATCCCGATCACAATTGGAGAATCAGGTTGAGCAAAAGAGGTCGACGGCCATTCCACAAATTTTGCGAAATTGTAAATAAAGCCAGCCTTGATCAGATATTCCGAGGAATCAGACGATTCCGAGGTCTGTGCAAAGGTCTCGGGAGCCCAACTCAGCGAAACACTGAGCGCAACGATCAGAATTCCCAGTCGTCTCAACATCAAATTATCCCGCTGGTGGCCGACAATCTGAAAGCTCACCTGGCAATCAACCTAAAATTTCACAGTAATACTTCCAAAAATGCTGCGCTTTACCACCGTCGGGGAGGTATTTACAAAATCCGGCATGAATTCCAAGTGCCAGTTATTCAGCAAGTTCTGCCCGCCGATAGACAATTCCAGGTTCGTAACCGGCCTCCATCCCAGGTGCGCATCCAAAGAGTAGTAACTTGGCAAACCCAGGCTGGGAAGGTGGTCCACAAATCGAAGAGTCGTGTCCTGCTCAAAATGCTTAGGCAGGTCGACTGAAGACCTCAAATACCATTGATGACGGGGGCTTGAGCCGTTCGGGTTGTCTGGAGTCGGATCTAGACTGTCGCTGTTTTTGTGTATGTTCATTTGCAGATAGCTGTAGGAGCCCGCCAATCTCCACTTCGGAATGAGCTTCCAGTCTGCAAACAATTCAACGCCGTAAGTTCCACCGCTCATCTTGTTGGCTGCGACAAAGGGGATGACGATGTCGGTCGGAGCGGGACTCCCTTCCACACGAGGCGTGCCCGGCTCCGCAGTGCGAAGATTTGAGTAATTGTTGTAGAAGGTTGCGATGTCGAGCGAAAGGTTGCTGGTTGCCTGCATTCGATAGCCAAGTTCGTACGCGAGAAGGTCTTCTGACTTGAATTGATGGCTGCCGAATACTGCCACCACCGCTGGCAACGGCGCGGGGTTCGAAGGAGTCCCCGGGGGTATCACGGCTGAATTTAGCCTCAGGCCTTCCTCGGTTAGGGCCGGAGTCCGGATGGCGCGTGATACCGCGGTCCAGATCGATTGATTGGGAGTGAGGTTCCAGAGCAATCTTGCGTTGGGCTCGATTTCAATCCCCGTGAACTTGTTGTGTTCGAATTTGGAGCCGAGTGTGATCAGCAGCCGATTGTCGACCAAGCTGATTTCATCCTGAAGGAATGCGCTGAACTGATTGAGAGTGACTCGATTGGGATCCAGGGAAACGGTAAAACTGGGGTCGTTCTTGTCACGGATCGAGCGGTAACCAAGCCCCCATACGAATTGTTGTGAGTCCCCAGCGTGAAATCCGTGCTGGAAATCGATGTCGAATACATTTTGATGGTCGCCGAAAAGCGAATGGTCGGTAATCGTCGTATTGTCGTAGTACATCTGCAACGACATTGAAGATCCCTCGGAAGTATGATTCCAACGCCCGAGGATGTTTCCTCCACTGTACTTCCCATCGTTGGGAAACGTGTTGGAATAGGGAGCGGATAGCGACCCCACAGTCAGAGTCTCGTTGAATCTGCTCCGATAGATGTCTCCCTGCAGCGTGAACGAGTTAGCTCCAGCCGGGGTCCAATCCGCACGAAATCCGCCACGCAAGGCATCCCAGCCG
>Ga0209160_1003250_pt1 | contig 13304 bp, 14 predicted proteins | sample GraSoiAngelo_153_FD_186167 | JGI IMG/M metagenome (GOLD analysis project Ga0209160, IMG submission 186167) | Grasslands soil microbial communities from the Angelo Coastal Reserve, California, USA - 14_1009_12_40cm (SPAdes) (version 2) | ecosystem: Environmental > Terrestrial > Soil > Grasslands ...
GAGCCTGACTCCGAACGTGTTGAGCAGTCCGTGGATGAAAAGCACCACCGCGTAGACGCCGATGATGCTCAGCCGCGAGGCGAAGTCGGTGCCGGCGTTCAGCGGATTGGGCCAGGAGGAGATTTAGAGGCTGAGGAAGTAGTTGGCGAAAAACGCGAGCCCGAAGTCGATGCCCGCCGTGACCGCGACCTGGCCGAGCAGGTTGAACCAGCCGGTGATCCAGCTCCACCCGGCGCTGCTCTTGCCGCCGAGCTTGGCGGCCCAGTAGTAAAGCCCGCCGGCGGTCGGGTAGCTGGAGCACACCTCGGCCATGGCGAGGCCGACCAGGAGGACCATGACGCCTACCAGGGGCCACCCGATGGTGATGACCGCGGGTCCGCCGTTGCTCATGCCGAAGTAAAAGAGGGTCAGGCAGCCGGAGAGGATCGAGATGATCGTGAAGGACACAGCGAAGTTGGAGAAGCCGCTCATCCTGCGCAGCAGCTCCTGCGCGTAGCCCATGCGATGGAGTGTGTCGACGTCAGAACTCTGGGCCTGGACGCTCATTTGGTGCTCCTCCCTAGTAGCCTTCCCTCGTCGGCTGTCGCGGCGAAGCTAACAGCAGCCTGAGGCATTGTCAAGAACGTTCCCGGGGGCGCTTGATTGGGGCAGGATGTAACAAACGTCACAGAACGTGAGTCGGGCGTCGGCGAGGTCGTCCGGCAGCGGCTGGACTCGCTCAGCCCGGCCGAGCGCCGTCTCGCGCGCGTTCTGCTCGCCTCGTATCCGATCGCGGGCCTGGAGAGCGTCGCGCGCTTCGCCGAGCGCGCGGGCGTCAGCCCGCCGACGGTCACCCGGTTCATCACCAAGCTCGGATTCAGGGGCTACCCCGAGTTCCAGGAAAGCCTTCGACATGAGATCCAGGCCCGGCTGAGCTCGCCGCTGGCGCGGTACCGGGACGAGCCCAAGCACGACTCGGCGGTGAATCACTCCCTCGAGGTGTCGGCGCATAACCTGAAGGCGACGCTGGAGCTGCTCTCGGACCGCGACGTGAAGGAGGCGGTCGCGCTCCTGGCGGATGTCAGGCGCCGCGTGATGGTCCTCGGGGGCCGAGTGAGCGCAACCCTCGCCCGCTACCTGGCCGGCCAGCTCCACCTGCTGCGGCCGGGCATCGGGCTGGTCGACACGGAGCGGAGCGCGCCGGCCCAGCAGCTGATTGACATGCGAAAAACGGATGTGCTCGTGGTCTTCGACTACCGGCGGTACCAGCCGGACACGATCGAGTGCGCCCGAGTCGCGGCCGGCCGGGGATGCGATGTGATCCTTTTCACCGACCCCTGGCTCTCCCCCGCGTCGGCGTTCGCCCGCCAGGTCCTGGTCACGAGCGTGGAGACGGTGGGGCCGTTCGACTCGCTGGTCGGCGCCATGGCGGTGGTCGAAGCCTTGATCGCGGCGGTGCTGCGGCAGCTTGGACCACGTGCCGAGGCGCGTATGCAGAGCCTGGAGCGGCTGCGCGCGGTGGACGTGCTGGGCGGAAATGACTCGGGCTAGCGCGAGTACGATGCGGGGGTGGTGACCGAGGCCGTCAAGGCCCTCAGCGCTGCAGAGATCACCGAGCTCTGCCTCCGGCACACCCTCTACGACTGGTCCGCGCAGTCGGCGCTCAAACCGCTTCCGGTGACGAGCGCCAAAGGCGTTTACTTCCACACCGCCGACGGGCGTCGGTTCATCGATTTCAACAGCCAGCTGATGTGCGTCAACGCGGGGCACGGAGACCGCCGCATCATCGATGCGATCCACCGGCAGGCCGAGCAGCTGCCCTACATAAGCCCTTTCATGGCCCACGAGGCGCGGGCGCGCCTGGGCGCCAAGCTCGCGCAGGTGCTGCCCGGTGACATGGACAAGGTGTTCTTCACGCTCGCCGGCGCCGACGCGAACGAGAACGCGATCAAGATCGCGCGCGCAGTCACAGGCCGGACGAAGATCCTGGCTCGCTATCGCTCGTACCACGGATCGACCGGCGCCGCCGTTCAAGCGACCGGCGACCCACGGCGCTGGCCGAACGAGTACGCCGGAGGCGTGGTCCATGTGCTGGATCCGTATCACGGCATCCAGCGCGGCTGGGACACGGTCGAAGAATCGCTGGCCAATCTCAACGAGACGATCCAGCTGGAAGGGCCGCAGACGATCGCGGCTTTCATGCTCGAGCCGATCGTCGGCACGAACGGCATCCTGGTCCCGCCGGACGGCTACCTGCAAGGCGTGCGCCAGATCTGTGACCGCTACGGCATCCTGTTGATCTGCGACGAGGTGATGACCGGTTTCGGGCGCACCGGCCGCTGGTTCGCGGTCGACCACTGGGACGTCGTTCCCGACATGATTACCATGGCCAAGGGTTTGACCAGCAGCTACGTCCCGCTGGGCGCGGTTGGGATGCGGCCTAAGGTCGCGGCATATTTCGACGACCATGTGTTTTACGGTGGGCTGACCTACAACAGCCATCCGCTGGGCTGCGCGGCTGCGCTCGGTGCAATCCAGGCTTACGAAGAAGACGATATGGTCGGCAACGCCCGTCGCATGGGCGAGGTGCTGGCGCGACGGCACCGAACCTTGCGCGAGCGACACCCGTGCGTGGGCGCGGCGCGTTCGATCGGTTTGTTCGGGTGCCTCGAGCTGGTGCGCGACCGGCAGACGCTGGAGCCGCTGGCTCCGTTCAATGGAACCTCGCCCGAGATGAAGGCGATCGCGCAGGCATTGATGGATGGCGGCATGCACACGTTCGTGCGCTGGAACACGATCATGACCAACCCGCCGCTGTGCATCACCGAGAGCGAGCTGGACGAGGGCTTCGAGATCCTCGACTCTGCCCTTGAGATCGGCGACCGCGCGGTCAGAGATTAGTCCCGACGAGGTACGCGAGCAGCAGCTGAAGAAGCTGCGTGCCGGGCTCGGTGACGTCCTCGAGACGAATCCCTTCTGGCGCGCCCGGCTGCACGACGTGCGTGGGTGGGACGATTTTGAGCGGCTGCCCCTCACCACCAAAGCTGAGCTGCTCGCCGACCAGGAAAGACACGCGCCGTTCGGCTCGAACCTCACGTACCCCCTCGAGCGATACGTCCGCCTTCACCAGACCTCTGGATCGAGCGGCGACAAGCCGCTGCGCTGGCTTGACACGCCAGAGTCGTGGGAGTGGTGGCTCCGCATCTGGGCCGGACATGTCTATCGCGCCGCGAAGGTGACTGCCGCAGATCGGGTCTTCTTCGCCTTCTCGTTCGGCCCGTTCATCGGTTTCTGGTCGGCGTTCGGCGGCGCGCAGCACCTCGGTGCGCTGTGCATCTCCGGTGGCGCGATGACAAGCGAGCAGCGCGTGCGCGGCCTGGTCGATCTCGGCGCAACGGTGCTGCTGTCGACTCCGACATACGCGCTGCGCCTGGCCGACGTCGCGGAGAAGCTGGGGGTTGATCTGGCCGCGGCCGGAGTCAAAACCACGATCCACGCCGGCGAGCCGGGCGCGAGCATCCCCGCGACCCGGGATGCGATCGAGGCCGCGTTCTCCGCGACGTGCTTCGACCACACCGGTATGACCGAGCTGGGCCCGACCGGGCACAGCTGCACACAGCGCGACGGCGTGCATTTGATCGAGTCGGAGTTCATCTTCGAAGTCGCTCCCGACGGTGAGCTGATCGCCACCAACCTCGGTCGCTGGGGCATGCCGCTCGTCCGCTACCGGACCGGCGATCGGGTCGTCGCCTCGCGCAAGCCCTGCTCATGCGGGAGCCCGTTTTTGAAGGTCGTGGGAGGGATCCGCGGACGCGTGGACGACATGTTCACGGTGCGCGGAGTCAACCTCTATCCGTCGCAGGTCGAGGACATCGTGCGCCGGTATCCGGAGGTGACCGAGTTCGTGATCGAGCACCGGCGCGAGCGACAGATGGACGAGGTTTCGCTGTTGCTCGAAACATCCGTGGCGCCCTTTCCGGCTGATCGACTGGAGGCTGACCTGCGCCAGGCCCTGGGCGTGCGGCTCGAGTGTCGGATCGTCGCTGCCGGGACGCTGCCGCGTTCGGAGCTGAAGTCGAAACGAATCGTCCGCATCGAGACGTGAGAACGGTCGAGCTGCAGGCCGAGCCCGCTTCGCTTCAGCTCGACCTCGACCGGACCGCGCTGATCGTGGTCGACATGCAGAACGGATTCGCGAGCCCGGGCGGGATGCTGGACCTGGCGGGCATCGACGTGGGGCCGGCACGTGAGGTGGTTGCGAATGCGCGGATGGTCTGCGAGGCGGCGCGCCGCGCCGAGTTACCGGTGCTTTATCTCACCATCGGGTATCCGCCGGACCTCTCGACCGCGGGTGGTCCGGACTCACCCAATCCGCAGAAGGAGCTCGCGTTGTGTCTTATGCGCGAGCGGCCTGAGCTGCGCGGGAAGTTGCTCACGTTCGGAACGTGGGACTTTCAAATCGTCGATGAGCTCGCTCCATTGCAAGGCGACACGGTGATCGTGAAATCGAGGTACAGCGGATTTCACGGCACCGATCTCGATTCGGTGCTGCGGAATCGAGGGATTCGGAACCTTCTGATGCTTGGGATCGCATCCAACGTTTGCGTCGAGTCGACGATTCGCGATGCCTACTTCCTGGAGTACTGGTCAGTGATGGTGGCGGATGCGACGATGCCGGCCGGTTCGGCCGAGATCCAGCGCGCAACCGTCTACAACGTCAAAACTTTCTTTGGCTGGACCACCAGTTCAGAGGAGCTAGTGACTGTGCTCGACACAGCCAGCACGGATACGACCAACGCCTAGCCCGCATTGACAGTTGGGCCGAGGGAAGTGGGCGTGCGAGCTAGCGGCGCTCGTTCGCGCGGACGACCTGGCTGAGCAATCGCAGCAGATCATCTCGCTCGTTTGCCTGGAGCGGACCGACCAGTCGATCCGTCATCGCGTGGGTGCGCGGGATCAGGTGCTGCACCGCATGCAGTCCCCGCGTCGTGAGAGTGATCGTCTTGCGGCGGCCATCGCGTCGGTCGCGCTCGCTGCGGATCAGGCCGCGATCGCATAGGCGCGAAACGACCTCGGCCATCGTGGATCGGTCCAGCGAGATGCGCTGCCCGAGTGTGCGCTGGTCGAGATTCGGTTCGGCGTACAGCGCGTTCAGCGCCGCGAACTGCGGTGACGTGATCGTGTGTGAAACCTCCTCGTCCCACAGCAGGTTCATCACCTGGACCGCGCGGCGCAGGAGGTGTCCTGGGTGCTGCATCAGGTCGTCCGCCTGCTGCCCGTCACGCCGCTCGTTCTTCACCTTTTGCCTCCACCACTCGATAGCCCACCGGCAGCAGGCGCAAGCCCAGCCGTTCCTCGACCGTACCCCATAGGCCGCGGGGCAAGGCGAGCGCGAACAGCGCGGCCGTCGCGCCGAGGCCGACCAGGTACCAGGGGCCGCCCTGCGTAAAGGTCGTCTGGATCGCGAACAGCAGGATCGCGCCGATGATCGGACCCTCAAACGTGCCGAGGCCACCCACCAGGACCATGAAGATCATGTACGCCGACCACTGCACGCTGAAGACCGACCCGGGCTCGATGAACAGCGTGTTGGCCACGACCAACACACCAGCTGCCCCGCAGCCGAAGCCCGCCAGGACGAAGAGCAGGCGTTTGCGCGCCGCAACCCGAACTCCCAGCGAGCGCGCGGCATCTTCGTCGTCGCGGATAGCCTGCAGCGAGGCGCCCAGCGGAGATCGCAACAGCAAGAAGAGGGCGACCAGGAAGATGACAGTGAAGGCAAGGGCGAGCCAGAACGTGTAGGCCTGGCGGAAGTTGGGCTCGTATTGATTCATCTGAATCAGCGAGATACCGGTGCCGGCGCCGAGATTCTGGTCGAGCCTGACGATGATCGACATGACTTCGGCGATGACCCACATCCCGATCGCAAATTGGGCGGCGCGCAGGCGCAGCGCGAAAAGCGAGATCGGGAGCGAGATCGCGCCGGCAAGAAGCGTCGCAAGGACCATGGCGAGGTAGGGGGTGACGCCGTGGTCCGCGAAGAAGACCGTCCCATACGCCCCGATCCCGATGAAAGCCTGCTGTCCGACCGATAGAAGCCCGCCGTAGCCCGCAAGGGCGTTCCACATCGCCGCCAGCAAGACCAGGATCAAGAGCGTCGTGAGCTTTTGCACCAGATCCGACTCGAAGACCAGGGGGACGCAGGCCAGGGCGACGGCGACCGCTGCGGTTCCGCCCGTGAAGAGCTTCGAGGTCCGCGTCCACCGTGCGACCCTCATCGTGCGACCCTCAAGGCAATGCGGCCGCCGCCGTATCGGGCGATGAGCACCACCAGGAACAGCAGGTGGCCGGCCATGACCGAGAACTGCGGGTGGACCTGCGCTCCGAGCGTCTGCGCGACACCGAGCGCGATGCCACCCAGCAGCGTGCCCCAAAGCGATCCCATGCCACCGATCACGACGGCTTCGAAAGCGAAGATGAGCTGAGTCGGGCCGCTGACAGGGTCGAACACGGAGCGGATCGCCAGGAAGAATCCGCCGAGCGCTGCCGTCGCGACCGCCAGAGCCGTCGCCGACGCGTAAACGTGGCGGCTGTTGATCCCGACCAGCTCGGCGGCGTCGGCGTCCTCGGCAGTCGCTCGCATCATCCAGCCGAAGCGGGTCCTCGAGAGGAACAGCTGCAATGCCCCGAAGACGAGCACCGCAACGACAAGAACCACGATGCCCAGCGCGGAGACCGAGAGGCCACCCGTCACCTGCCAGCTGGCTGTCGTTAGCGCTCCAGCGCTGCCGCCGAGCGAGCGCACGTCCGGGGAAAAGGTGAGCTGGAGCAGGTTCTGAATCACGATCGACAGGCCAAACGTGGCAAGCAAGGGTGTCAGGATTCCGCTTTTCAGGCTGCGCTCCAGCACAGTGAGCTGAAGCAGGTAACCGAGGACAACCATCACCGGCAGCGCCGCCGCGAATGCGACGAAAGCAGAAACTCCGGTGTGCTCGACGATCACAAACACGACGTAGGCGCCGAAAACGGCAATGTCACCGTGCGCCAGGTTGATGATCCGCATCACCCCGAACATGATCGAGAGCCCGCATGCAAGCACCGCGTAAAACGCTCCGAGGAAGACACCTTGCAGGGCCGCATTCAGGAGCGTCATGCGGGCTTTCGAAGACCGAAGTAAGCGCTGACCACGTGGTCGCGATCCAGCGCTGCGGCCGCCCCCTCGAGCACCACTCGGCCCTCCAGCATGCAGATGACCCGCCCCGCAACGCGCAGCGCCCGGGTCAGGTCTTGCTCCACGAGGAGCACGGTCGCGCCTTCGCTGAGGATGCCTGCCAGGGAGCGGTAGACGGCGTCGACGACGATTGGCGCCAGCCCAAGCGAAACCTCGTCAAGAAGGAGGAGTCGAGGATTGCTCATCAGGGCGCGGCCGATCGCAACTGCTTGCTGTTCGCCACCGGATAGGCTGGCCGCCGGGGTGCGCCTCCGTTGCTGCAGCATTGGAAACACATCCAGCACCGACCGCACGTTCCATCGTCCTGGCCGGCGGGGCGAAGCAGCGACCCGGAGGTTTTCCTCCACGGTGAGGCTCGGGAAAAGACGGCGGCCCTCGGGCACGAGGGCGATCCCCAAGCCCACGCGGCGATGCGCGGGCAGCGTGGTGATATCGACCCCGTCGAGCTCCACCCGTCCGCCATTCGGCCGGTGCACACCGGCGATTGCTCTCAGGAGCGTCGTCTTACCGGCGCCGTTGGCGCCTATCAAGGCGACGGTCTCGCCCGCCTCGACCTCGAAAGACACGCGGCGGACCGCCTGCAGCAACCCGTAGCGACAGTCGAGCGCGTCGACCTTCAGCAGGGTCACGGGCCGCCTCCGAGGTATGCGTCGATCACCGCAGCCTGGGACACCACTTCCTCGGGGCGGCCATCCGCGATGATCTTGCCGGCGTCCATGCAGACGAGGCGACCGACCACCTGCATCAGGACGTGAACGATGTGCTCGATCCACAGCACCGCGATCCCGCGGTCGCGCAGTCCGGCGACGGTCTCGACCAGCGCGGCGGATTCGGCGTCGGTGAGCCCGCCTCCGATCTCATCGAGAAGAAGTACTGCGGGCTCGACTGAAAGCGCGCGAGCCAGCTCGAGGCGCTTGCGCTGCATGAGACCAAGTCCTTCGGCGCGCCGGTTGGCGAGCTGGGTCAACTCCGTCCGATCGAGCACTTCGAGGCAGAGGTCATAGGCCTCGCGGCCGCGATGGCGCCCGCCCGCCGTGGCACCCACCAGCACGTTCTCGAACACAGTCATCCCCGCAAACGGTCGCGGCACCTGGTGGGTGCGGGCGATGCCGAGCTTGCATCGGTCGGCGGCGCCTCTCGACGTCACGTCGCGGGACTTGAACACGATGCTCCCGGTGTCCGGAGCAAGCGAGCCCGCGAGCACGCTGAGCAACGTCGTCTTTCCGGCGCCGTTGGGACCAACCACCCCCACCGCCTCGCCAGGCCTCAGGTCGAGGTTGACGCCGTCGAGCACCGCCAGCGCTCCGAAGCGCTTGCGCACGTCGACCGCGGCGAGAACTACATCGGTTCTCGCCTCCATCTCGTCTGTTCTATCCCGTATACGGCTTCAGTGTCGAGGCGATCGGCACCTTGGGGTCGGCTGCGTTTTCGCAGATCACGAAATCGATCGGCCACTTCGACACGCCTTCCTTCCACTGGCCTCCGATGATCGGGGTGCTGACCACGTTGGGCACCGCGGTCCCGGCCAGCGATGCAGGCTTCGACCAGTCGAGGTTGCCCACCGGGGTCTCGACCGTAAGCGTCTTCATCGCGTCGACGATCTTCGACTTGTCCTTCGGGTTGCCGCTCGCCTTCAGCACGGCGGCGGCGACGTCGAACAGGGAGAGGCTCGCGCCGAGCTGCTGGTTCCACTGCTTGCCAGTCGCCGACTCATACCCGTCGCCGAGCTGTTTGCTGGTGACGCCCGTCAGTGAAGACTTGTACGGCCAGGTCGGCGCCCAGTACACGCCCGACGCGAGACCGTTGCCGATCGAGCCAAGCGACGTGACCTGGGAGGGGAACAGACCTGTCTTTGCGATCTGGCCGATCTTCACGTGGTGGGTGTATCCCTGCTGCGAGGCCTGGCGCCAGAAGGTGGCGAAGTCAGGCGGGATCGGAAATGTGTTGAAGATCTGGCAGTCCTCGCTGATGAACTTCTGGATCTGCGCCGTGTAGTCGTTGGTGCCGTCCTCATAGGGTCCCGGGTCGACGATGGTGTAACCCGCGCCCTTCAACAGCGGGGCGAGCACTCCCCTGATGGCATTGCCGTCGGCGTCGTTGGGATACATCACACCGACCTTTTTGTTGGTCGGAACCTGCGGCCAGAGGTGCGTGTAGGCCAGGAAGAACTGCTCCACGCCGAAGCAGTAGTGGAACGTGTATTTGAACGGCGACGGCTGCCCGGGCTTGGCGCCTCGACCGAGGTACCACGCCTCCCACGGCACGACGGTCGAGATGCATGGCACTCCGGCCGCCTCGCATGCGTCCGACACCGGGTTCACCGTCTCGGGTGTCGAGGTGGTCAGCATCAGGTCGACCTTCTGGCTCTGGATCAGGTCGCTCGCCTGCTGCGAACCCACAGAAGGCGTGGACTGGCCGTCTCGATTGATGATCTGCACCGAATAGTCGGTACCGCCGATGGAGAGACCACCCTGCAGCGCCTTCTTGGCCAATCCGATCACGTAGGCGTCCGGCTCGCCGAAGCCGGCGGCTGGGCCCGTGATGGGGCTGATGTAGCCGATCTTTATCGTGCCGGAAGGCGTTGACGACGACGAGGTCAGGCACGATTCGAGGACGCCGGGGACCGCCAGCCCACCCAGGACAAGACCCGTGCCTTTGAGCATTTCTCGGCGCGTGAGTGACACCTGAATACCTCCCCTGTTCAGGCCGGAAGAAGGCAAATGCTCCGTGTACCGACGATCGGAGTTTGAGCCAGTTCATAATGCCCGTCAAGGGTCGTGACCGAGCAAAAAAACGACCAGCAGAGCTTCGAGCCGCCGTACCTCTACCCGGAATACCGTGCGACGGAGCTGCGCGCCCCTCGCCACCACCTGGTGACGCTGCCCGACGAATGGTTTCACCGAGCGCCTGGCCCGGCCTTCGGGCGCATTCCCGTCCGGCCGGGGGACGCCGACCTGACCCGCCAGCATCGGGGCGAGCCGCTGGGCGAGCGGATCGTGATCGGCGGGCGGGTGCTGGATTCGGACGGCCGGCCGGTCCGCAACACGCTGGTCGAGGTGTGGCAGGCCAACGCGGCCGGGCGTTACGTCGACCCGGTGGACGACCATTCCGCACCCCTGGACCCCAACTTCACGGGCGCGGGGAGATGCCTGACCGACGGTGACGGCGCCTACCGATTCGTGACGGTCAGGCCCGGCGCCTATCCATGGCGAAACCACGCCAACGCGTGGCGTCCGGCGCATGTTCATTTCTCGCTGTTCGGGCCATCGCTTGCAGGGCGGCTCGTGACGCAGATGTACTTCCCAGGTGATCCGCTCATCCCCATGGATCCAATCCTCAACTCAATCCCCGACCCCCGCGGTCGCGAGCTCTTGGTGGCGCGCTTTGACCTCGACACCACGGTTCCGGAATGGGCGTTGGGCTACCGGTGGGACATCGTGCTTCGCGGACGCGCGGCGACGCCGGTCGAGAGCTGATGGTCCCAACGCCGTCGCAAACCGTCGGGCCGTTCTTTGGATTTGCCCTTCCCTTCGACGATGACGCGATCTCCGCCGCCGATGGCATCCGCATCGAGGGGCAGGTACTTGACGGCGCGGGCCAACCCGTGCCCGACGCGCTGCTGGAGGTTTCGCAAGAGGGACAGTTCGGGCGATGTCAAACCGACGAAGAGGGCGCCTTCCATTTCACTGTGCGCAAGCCGGCCGCGGGTTTCTTCGAAGTCACGCTCTTCGCGCGTGGCCTTCTACGCCACCTCAACACGCGGATCTATTTCCCAGGCGAGGAGGACGCGGTGCTGGCGTCGATCGACCCAAAACGGCGCCACACGCTGGTCGCCCGTGGCGACGGCGGCGTCCTTCGGTTTGACGTGCGGCTGCAGGGGATCGACGAGACAGTCTTCTTCGAGTGACTCCTAAACTGAACGCGTAATTGAGCGCCCTCAATGTCGTCTTGCCGCTTGGCTCGTCCGTGCTGAGCTTCGTGTTCGCGGCAATGGTGCTCGACCAGTGGTGGCAGCGCCGCCATGCCTTTCAGCTGGTCTGGGGCATCGGCCTGGTCTGGTACGGGATCAGCGCCGGAGCCGAGTTCGTCGGTGGAGCGTTCGGGTGGAACGAGCCCGTTTACCGGACCTGGTACCTGATCGGCGCCTTCCTGGTCCCGGCCTATCTCGGGGCGGGCACGCTGTATCTGCTGAGCAAGACTCGATTCGGCTACTTCGTTGCCTTCTCGATCGCGCTTGGCGGTCTCTTCTCTCTGGCCGCAACCCCGAAGTACCCGGGCTCATCGACCGCCGGGTTGCTCACGTTGGCTGTTGCGCTGCTGGCGGCCGCGGCGGTGGCAATCGCGACCACCTTGCGCCGCGACCTCCAGGCTCACGTGGCCATGGCGTTCCTGGTTGTGGGCACGCTCGTCGTTGCGCTTCTGCTCATGACAGCACACGTCTCGGGGAGCTATGTCGATCCGGCCACGCACGTGCCGGTGGCGGCCGCTTTCCCCGGCTACCTCCGTGTCACCAGCGTGCCGTTCAATGCCGGCGGCGGGCTGGCGCTGGTTTTCGGCGCCCTCTACTCCGCATACATCTATATGCCGAAGCGGCGCGCGGTGGCGGCTCGGCTCGGCGTGATCGCGATCGTGGTCAACTTCGTCGTCTCGCTGCCGGGCGCGGTGGCCGCGCTGTTCCGGGGCAAGCTCAACTCACGCGTTCCGGCCACCATCCTCATCGCGCTGGGCGCCCTCATCCCCGGTGTGACCAGCAGCCTCAATCGTTTTGGCGTCACCTGGTCCTTCTTTCTGGGTGAGTTCCTGGGCCTCCTGCTGATCTTTGTCGGCTTCCTGGTCAGCGAGGAGGTGTTCCGCAACGTCCGCCTCGGCGTCACGCTGTGGTCGCGTGCGCCGTCGGTGTCACTCGAACGCGAGGTCGGTTGAGATCTCGATCGCTTTCTCGATGCTCTTGGCGACGGGACATCGCGAAGCGTGGAAGGCGTGCGATCTCTCAGCGGCTTCGCGCTTGTCGTCGGGGCAGCCCCGCAGCGTGTAGTGGACGTGGATCTTCTTGATTACCAGGACTTTCTCGACCAGGTAGATCTCGCCTTCCGCCTCTGATGTAAGTCGACCGTCGCTCGCGTCGATCCCGCGCGCTTCCAGCGCGCCACCCAGGGTGCCGGTGAGTCAACCGGCGGCGGCGGCCACGACGTAATCGAGAGTCGTGGCGTGATCGGGGTACTGTCCCGGCGCCGTGCCGTAGTGCTCACGAACCGGGCCGTGGGTTCCGAAAGTGATCGGCTGAGACTCAGCGGGGAGGTAAGCCTGGCGGATAGGCCCGCGCTCCCGAACGATCCTCACCTTACTTATATATGTCGGCTGGGCCGTCCCCACCCTCCGAGCTTAGCGCTTGGGCCTAGAGGGTTTAGCGGCTCTGAATCCAACAAATCTTCACACCCAAGCAGCGCCTTTCGAACTGGGCACAGTCTGTCGAGTGCAGAGGATAGGCGACGCGTTTACATCGCAAAACCCAATCCGAGGGGGGCAAGCATCGGAGGTGACCAGCGGGACACCTTAGTTCCTCGCGTTTGTTTATGAATCGCGCGGAAGCGCGAGGGAGCACGATGAGCAAGAGAGGCCTCTTGAGGGTTATCGCGGGGCCAATGATTGCGACAGCGCTGACGGCCGGCGGGATGTTAGCTCAGGCCACACCAGCTTTTGCAGCAACCACAACCACGCACCTTCCGTGGACAACACCTCTAATGAACATGTGCACAGGTGATTTGGTCTCGCTGACGGGCGATTTTCAGATGGTGACCGGCGAAACCATTGACGGCAACGGTGACGTCCACATCATCCTGATGCAGCATGGCGCCGACCTGAAAGGCTTCGGTGATCCTCTCTTCGGCAGCAATCCCTACGTGGCCTCATTCACCGACAACGAGATCATGGAGCTCGACCCACTCGGCCTACCCACCGACCAGAACACCTTTCACGAGAACCTAATCAGCAAGGGACCCGAGCCGAGCTTCAAGTTCCACTTCGTCATCCGATTGGCCAACGGTGCCCTCACTGTCGACCACATCGATTCCGACCCTTGCTAATCAGATCTCGG
>Ga0209160_1003251_pt1 | contig 13303 bp, 8 predicted proteins | sample GraSoiAngelo_153_FD_186167 | JGI IMG/M metagenome (GOLD analysis project Ga0209160, IMG submission 186167) | Grasslands soil microbial communities from the Angelo Coastal Reserve, California, USA - 14_1009_12_40cm (SPAdes) (version 2) | ecosystem: Environmental > Terrestrial > Soil > Grasslands ...
TCCGCGAGCGCTCGATCGTCACGATCACCGACGACCCGATGCGTTCGCGCGTGGATCTCCGGAGCGGCAAGCTCGCCTTCAAGGTGCATCAGGGTGGGCTGCGCGCGGGCGAGGTCGCCGAGATCCTCACGCCGAACGCCGTCACGGCCATCCGCGGCAGCCTTGTCATCGCCCAGGTGACCGGCGACGACTCCGACGTCACGGTACTCGAGGCGCACAAGCCGATCACGATCGCTCCGCGCGCCAACCCCACGCGGACGGCGCACCTGCCGATCGGCCACACCGTGCGCGTCTCGGGGCCGCGACACGCCGCGCGCATCGGCCAGATCCGCCGCGCAACCCACGCGCACCTGACACGTGCCGCCGACCTCGCCGAGGTCCCCGGCCGGCCACGCGATGGCGGCCAGGAGCGCGCGTTCCGACACGAGGCGCGAACCGGACAGCGCGCGCTACAGGCGCGGGGCCACCGGCGGCCGCACGAGGCCGACGAGGCGCCGGTCGAGCGGGCGGAGCGCGCAGTCGCGGGCCGCCGCTTGGGCGCGCATCGCTGAGGCCCGCCCCGATGCCCTACGAGATCGTCCTCGCCACCGTCGCGGCGCTGCTGTTCCTCGGAGGGTATCGGGCTCGCCGGACGGGCGTCACGATGAAGGTGACGGAACGCTTCCAGGTGCGCGATCCGCAGACCGGTCAGCTCACGACGTACGGCTCGCTGGACGAAATGCCGGCGGACATCCGGACCAGGATCGAGCAGGCGCGCGCGGGCGCCACCGGCGAGTCGCGTCCACTGAGGATCACGCCGACCGACGCCTCGGGCCGCACGCGCACGTACGACTCCCTCGAGGAGATGCCGGCCGATGTTCGGGCGATCTACGAGCGCGTGATGAAAGAGCTCAACATTCGTGCCTGAGCGCGCGCCTCGAGCCGTACTTTCGAGCCAGGCGGATCGGCCGTAGGACGTAGTAGAGGAAGTACAATGTCGCAGGCAGCGACACGAGCTCGAAGTCTCCGACCGTCGGACTCAATGCCAGCCGCAGACAATACCGGATCCTGTCCGCCAGCCGTTCTCTCGCTCGGAGATGGAACCACGTGGTCTCGCGCATTCCGGGCGCGCGCTGCGTCCCCCGGAACAGCCGCGCGCGCACCTCGGCGGCGAGCGCTTGCGCGCCGGAGTCGCGCCGGGCCCGCCGAAGCACTTCCTCGGGGATGGGCGCCCCGAGAAGTTGGTCGGCGAGTAGCAGACCGAGGAACAACATTCTAACGCTGCCTTCTCTGGCGGCCTCCTCGATCACCCTGGGCCAGTCCAGCGTCGGCTGGGTCCGGACCACCTCCGCGATGCCGCAGATCCACTCGAGCCGTTCCCAGCAGTGCTTGGAGCCGTGGACACACAGCACGAGAAGCAGGTCTTCCGGGCCCAGTGAACGAACCTGCACTCCACCGAGCGAGATCCAGCGAAGCCGGTCCCAGAGCCGGTCCAGATCGAGCGGAGAGGAAAAATACGCTGGCGCGAATCGCCAGTGAAGCTCGACGACCACCTTGCCGTCGCGGCTCGAGAACACATACTCGGATTGTGATCGCAGCAACGCCGCGTCCTGAGCGCCGGTCAGAGCGAGTGGAGGCCGGTATCCGCGTGAGATCAACAGCTCCTTCGCCTTCGGGACGTCGTCTTTGCGCACGAGGATGTCGAGGTCTGCGAACTGCCGCAGCGACAGGTTCCCGTAGGTCGACGCCGCCAGGAGCGGCCCTTTGAACGGCACGGCGGGAATCTCGGAAGCCTCGAGGAGTCTCAAGACCTTCAACAGCTCCGCGGTCAGGAACAGGTTGCGACGCGCATTGGCCTCGAAATGCTCGCGAAGTCGGCTGAGCATCGCGCTCGACACGACACCGGGACCGATGGCACCGAGGTGCCAGTAGAGGAGCGGCAGCAGCCCGTGCGGACCCGCCATCCGGATCAAGCGATCCTGATCGATGCCGTGCTCGAGGAGAGCGGTCATCCCTTCAGCGTGCTCGGCGTCCAGGCGTGTCCGCGCACAGGACACGAGGAGCTCGGTCTCCGCGGACCCGTCAGCGGACAGGCTGCGCAAGATCTTCCTCGATGAACCGGGCGACGTCGGTCAGCGTGGCGAGGGAACGGCGATTCCTCAGACGGCTGACGGGCACGCAACTCGCGAGGGAGGCGGACCGGCGAAAGTGTGAGTCGGTCTTCACCCCGTGCAGCACCCGGGCTCCATACGAGTGACGCAGCAGCTCGACCAGCGCCTGCTGTCGGGTCAGCGGTTCGGCTTCCAGCTCATCGCCTTCGCCCAGAACATAGAGACAGCGGAGCGGCAGCGGCTCCTGCGAAAAACCGCGGGTCGCGCGGAACTCTCGCTTCTCCAGACCCGGATGCACTCGAGGCAACCGCTCTGGAGCCTCACCGATCGCGCGGCTCGCATCCGGCCAGAGCTTGAGCCGTGGAAAACCCGGAAGAATCACGGGGCCACCCGCCGTCGGTGCCACCGCGACGATGTCATCGGCGACGACAGCGTGGCCCCGGGCATGCAGCGCGGCGGCGGTCGTCGACTTGCCCCATCCAGGCCCACCGAGAAACGCGACGGCTTCGCCGCCGACCGACACCGCGCTGGCGTGCAGGACGAGCAGCCCGCGCTGACGAAGCAGGGTCGCCAGGGCGGGGCCAAGGACGTACAGGCGAAGGATGCTTTCCGCAACGCACGGGGCCGCATCCACGATGATCCTGGCTCCATCCCGCACCAGGACGGTTCCGACGTCCGCCCAGGAGAAGCAGGCGAGCGCGGCGCTCACGTGAGCGGACATCCCGCGGCCTGCCGCGGGCGCCGGCCAGGAGGCCAGCCTCCCTCGGCGGACAACCGCATCGGCCGTTCCGTCACCGGCTTCGAGCTCGGGTAGGGCCAGCGACGAGCGGATGCCGAGGCCGTAGGCCATATACGAAAACACGTGGTTCCCCTTCATCGGAGCCCCGGTCAGAGTACCGAGGTCAGAGCCTCCTTCGTACCGACCACACCTCCGGCCGTGATCTTCTTCACGTCGCCGTGGACGATGAGACGCGGAGTCGCGTACGGCTTCTTCCGCGGCGTCTCCATGTCCCGTTGCTCGTCGCGGTCCTCGTTCGGCCTCATCGCAAGTCTCCTCTTCGGTTCATCGTGCCGAGCTTCGTCCGGCGAAGCCACAGCGCCAGCGTGACTGCGCCCCACACCGCGAGCGCCTCTGGCTGGACGCCGCGGCCGGCGCAGCGGCGGTAGGCGTCGCGCAGGGCCGCCACGTCCACGTACGCTTCAATGGTCGACGGATCCCTCAGGACGACGTCCTCGACGAGCTCCCGGTCGAGCCCCAGCAGCCCGCGCATGAAATTCGGGCTGAAGTCTGCTTTGCCGCTGCGCCAGCGAACTTCCTCGGGGAGAACGCCCGCCAGAGCACGGCGCGCGATCATGCGGGGATAGCCGGAGGCGAGCTTCTGCTCCGGCGGCAAGGCAAGACAGAACTCGGCCAATCGCCGATCGAAGAATGGGTAGCGGAGGTCGAGTGGAAACGCCGCGCCGGCCGCGCCGAACACCTCGAAGCCGAACGCGTTCACGCCCGAGGTGAGCTCGCGCCAGTGACTTTCCCGCGCGGTGCGCGGTGATCGCGACCGTCCGTCCAGAAGCGCTTCGACGCGCTCCGCCAAGCCGATACGCCGAGCGAAGTCCACCTTCAGCGTCCGATTTCGGGCCCAGAGCGGCTCATTGCGCCTCAGCAACCAGCGCCACGCGCTGCGCACGGGCTCGGGGGTGAGGGCGCCGACGACCTGTTGTCGAACGATGGTCCAGGGTGGCCTCTCGAGACGCCGGGAGAGCCCCATGACTTCCGTGGCGAGCGTCTTGAGTCGTCCTGCCCGTGCGAGCTCCGCGAGGCGCAGCGTTCCGTACGAGACGACGCCATCGCCGCCGAACCCATCCAGCAGAATGCGGACGCCAGCATGGTGAGCGGTCTCCAACAGCCCCCGGTGCATGTACATGTAGAGATTCCAGAAGGGCTCGTCGTGGTCCCACAGGACGCGATCGATACCGGTGAGCGGGGTGATCGCGTCCCCTCGCAGGTAGTGCGGACGGACGCCATTCTGGGCGACGACGGCGTTGATGAAACGCCGCTCGTCGCATTCGGGCGCGTCCTCGAAAATTGCCGAGATGGTATGCAGCCGCGCGCCCCCGGCCTCCGCAAGCAGGCGTCGAGCCACGCACACGATCGACGAGGAATCGAGCCCGCCGCTCAGCATGGCGCCGACGGAGAACGCACTCCGCAATCGGCAGCGCACGGCCTCCGTGAAGAGCTCCCGAAACGCTTCGGCGTACGCTTCATCGGAGCCGAGCCTCAGCTCACGCGAGGGATCCAGCGACCAGAACCGGCGTGGCTCCGCGCCTTCGGGACTGACGGTCAGCGTGTGCGCCGGCGGGAGCCGGAGAATCCCCTCGTAAAACGTGATCTCCATGTCTTCGAGGATCGGCAGCAGGTAGTCGGCGACCCTGACCTCGTTCAGCCGGCGCGGTACCCCGGGCAGGCACAGGAGCGCCTTGATCTCGGACGCAAACGCGAACACCCGAGGGGACCGGTGGTAGTAGAAGGGCTTGACGCCGAAGTGGTCCCTGGCGCAGAAGAGCGTCTGCCGCCGGCGATCCCAGACGGCGAACGCAAAGTCGCCGAGCAGGTGCTCGGGGCAGCGCTCGCCCCACCGCGCGTAGGCGGCGAGAATCAGCTCGCCATCGCTGACCTCTCGTGAGGGACGACCACCGAACCCGAGAACACGGAAGAGCTCATCGCGGTTGTCGATCCGAGCATCCGCCGTCACGACGACGCTCTCCTCGCGATCGGCCATCGGCAGCCGCTCGGTCACGGACTCCGGCGTCGTCCAGAGCGAGCGGTGTCCCAGCCCCACCGCTCCACGATTCCACGCGCCCGCGCCGTCCGGCCCGCGACCGGCCAGCGCGGTGGTCATGCGCTCGATGTCGGCGGACAGCGCCTCACGTCCGTCGAAGTGATACACGCCGGCGATGCCGCTCACGGTCGGTCCGCTCCGCCAGCGTACAGTGGCATACACCGCTCGCGACCCGAGGCGCCAACGATGACCCTGCCACGACTCTCGACCCAGGCGTGCGCCCGGAACGGTCGATCTCCGGTCGCGTCCACGCCGATGCGGAGGCTCGCGGGGTGGCCGTGGCGCTCGAGCAGCGTGTGGGCGACCAGGGCTTGGACGAGGCAGTTCTTCGCGAGCGGCAGGTATCGGCTCGTCACCGACACCGCCCACGCGATTCGCGGTTCATCCGAGCGTTCGGCGGCATGTGTCTGGGTCGAGCGGGCCGCGAGCCTGGTCAGAAGCTGGCGAAGCGTTCGGAACGAACAGAGCCGGAGGCCAAGCCACACGACCATGTGCAGGAGCGCCACCGCGACCAGGAGGCGGCGGTCAGCTGACGGAAGCCGAACGAGCCTAACGACGCTGTGCGTCGGTGACCTCGACCAGCCCCGCTGACGCCAGCTCCGTCAGGAACGCGCGAAGGTCACTTTCACACCGCTTGGGATCGACGTCGTACTCGTCGAGGAGGGCGTCGCGAATCGCGCCCATGGTTCGCGGTTGCTGGACCAGATTCCAGATCAGAGCGCCCACCGCATCGATCCCGTAGTACACGCCGGACTCGAGGTTCAGAATGGCCACCTCGTCCGCCAGATCACACGAGATCTGCTGCCGCGTCGCGACCACAACCGGGTCTGCCATCCGCCGTCTCGCCTCTCTGAGTCCACGATACGGCACGACGTGCGGGGCAACCTAATTTCCAGTGGGCGGGCTGTGCGCCACCCACGTGTTTAGGTAAGCGGCCTGCTGACTGTGAACGAACCCTTCACACGAGGTCGATCGAATCATCCTCCCCCGCCTTTCCGGGTAACACGGGTGACTGTCGGGTAAGCCCACGAATTGCCGGGGGTTTGGCGCGTGCATGGAGCGGCTGTGATTCTTGGCACGCGGCATGCGGTACCGTTCCGGTTTGCGATTCCGAACGATTCCGGCTGACTGCCTCAATCTCGCTCGTGGCCGGGCATTATGGATTTTCTTTGGCCGCGGACGGAGCGCCGCTTTCGCGGCGGCGATTTGTGGATTGCTCGCCGCCGTCGTCGCTCCGTCCGCGGCCTTTGCCCAGCGCCTGCCCCAGCTGCCCCAGGTGTTTCTCGACACGACGTATGCGCCGCCTGTCGGAGGGCAAGTCATCAGCGTCAATGAGGGCGACGATCTGCAGACGGCCCTGAACCGAGCGAACCCTGGTGACATCATCGAGCTCCAGGCCGGCGCCACCTTCACCGGCAATTTCAACCTGCCGGCCAAGACCGGCAGCGACTGGATCTATATCCGTTCCTCCGCGATCGCCAGTCTGCCGGCGCCGGGCACGAGGGTCAGTCCCGCGCAGGCCAGCCTCATGCCCAAGATCGTCAGTCCGAACACCGAGCCGGCCCTGACAGCGGACCTCGGCGCGCATCACTACCGCTTCGTCGGCATCGAGATCACCACGACGGTCTCGGATCCGTCGATCGCGCTCCAGAACCTGATCCTGTTCGGCTACGATCAAAACGGCGACCCGGTGACCTCCACGGCGCAGGCGCAGCACCACATCACGTTTGACCGCTGCTATATCCACGGCACGGCGACCGGCAACATCGTGCGCGGGCTCGCGCTGAACAGCAGCAGCACCGCGGTGGTCGATTCGTACGTGTCCGACTTCCACTCGAGGTTCGTCGACTCCCAGGCGATCGCCATCTGGAGCGGCGCCGGCCCCTTCAAATTCGTCAACAACTACCTCGAAGGGGCCGGCGAGAACATCCTCTTCGGCGGCGCGAGCCCCACCATCACGAACCTCGTCCCCTCCGACATAGAGATCCGGCACAACCACTTCTTCAAGCCGCTGTCCTGGAAGGTGGACGATCCCAGCTACGCCGGGATCCTGTGGGACGTCAAGAACCTCTTCGAGCTCAAGAATGCGCAGCGCATCCTCGTGGACGGCAACATCTTCGAGAACATCTGGGCGGCCGCCCAGGTCGGCTTCGCCATCCAGCTCACCCCCCGCAACGACGAGGGCACCGCGCCCTGGAGCGTCGTGCAGGACGTGACCTTCTCCCACAACATCGTCCGTCGCGCCGGCAACGGCGTGAACGTGCTCGGGCACGACAATAACGCGACCGCCGAGCCGCTCAGACGCCTCTTGATCCGCGACAACGTCTTCACGGATCTCACGATCGACATCGATGTCCGGCTGTTCCAGATCGTCGACGACGCCGCCGACGTCACGATCGACCACAACACCGCGTTCCAGGTCGGTCCCACGATGCTGGCGGACGATGCTCCCAGCACCGGTCTCACGTTCCGCAACAACATCGTGCCGGAGACGAAAGGCTTCGTCGGCTCGGGCACCGGCGCCGGCCTGCCCACGCTCAACGCGTATTTCCCAGGCTACGTCTACCAGCGCAACGTCCAGCCCGGCGCTAACGCTCTCGTCTATCCAGCCGACAACTTCTTTCCCGCCACGCTCGCCGACGTCGGCTTCGTCGATCTGGCCGGCGGCAACTACCGCCTGGCGGCCTCGAGCCCCTACAAGGGCGCCGGGACCGACGGCAAGGACATCGGCGCCGACATCGATGCGGTGGACGCCGCGACCGCCGGGGTGGTCGCGGGGATCGACGTTCCGGTGTTCGTGATCGTGACGGCGCCACAGGCGGGGACGACGGTTTACGGCTCGGTGACGGTCACCGCGGTGGCGACCGCGACGGCGGGCGTGGCGGGCGTGCAGTTGAAGGTGAACGGCGCCAACCTGGGACCGGAATCGACCGTCCCGCCCTACTCCATCTCGTGGGACACCACGAACCTGGCCAATGGCTCGTACAGCCTCACCGCGGTGGCTCGCGATACCGCCGCCCAGAGCATGACCTCGGATCCGATCGTCGTCACGGTCCACAACCCCGGCGCGGCGACACAGCTGACGCCGTCGGGCACGATCTCGACGGCGACGCCCACCTACACCTGGACGGCCGTTCCGACCGCCACGCTGTACCTGCTCTGGATCGACGACAGCTCCGGCGGCCGTGTGCGGCACTGGTACACGGCGACGGAGGCCGGCTGCGCGAGCGGCACGGGAACGTGCTCGCTGACCCTCGACGTGGTCCTGAACCCGGGAGCGGGACAGTGGTGGGTCGTGACCGCCAACGCGACGACCAGCGGACTGTGGAGCAGCGGGCTGGCGTTCACGGTGCCAGGCACGCCGGCACCGGGCCCCGCGACCCTGGTGGCGCCGTCGGGCAGCATCGCGACGTCAACACCGACGTTCACGTGGAACGTCGTGGCGAGCGCCACGCAGTACCTGCTGTGGGTCGATGACAGCTCGGGCGGGCGCATCCGGACGACGTACACCGCGGCGCAGGCGGGCTGCGCGGGCGGGACGGGAACGTGCTCGATCACTCCAAGCGTGGAGCTGACCCCCGGCGCGGGCCAGTGGTGGATCGTGACGATCAATGGGTCGGGCAACGGACCGTGGAGCGCTCGCGGGGTCTTCACGGTCGCGGGCACCCCGCCGCCGGGGGCGGCGACGCTGGTGGCGCCGGCGGGCAGCATCACGACCACGACGCCGACCTACACCTGGGACGCCGTGGCTGGCGCGACGCAATACCTGCTGTGGCTCGACGACAGCTCCGGCGGGCGCTTGCGGCAGTGGTACACGGCGGCGCAGGCCGGGTGCGCGAGCGGGACGGGAATGTGCTCCCTCACGCCGAGCGTGACGCTGAGCCCCGGCGCGGGCCAGTGGTGGATCGTGACGAACAATGTGTCGGGCAACGGACCGTGGAGCGCCGCGTTGCCCTACACGGTGGCGGGCACCCCGCCGCCGGGCCCCGCGACCCTGGTGGCGCCGACGGGCAGCATCGCGACGTCAACGCCCACGTTCACGTGGACCGCCGTGGCGAGCGCCGCGCAGTATCTGCTGTGGGTCGACGACAGTACGGGCGGGCGCATCCGGACGACCTACACCGCGGCAGAGGCAGGGTGCGCGAGCGGCACGGGAATGTGCTCGCTCACGCCGAGCGTGACGCTGAGCCCCGGCGCGGGCCAGTGGTGGATCGTGACGAGCAATGCGTCGGGCAACGGACCGTGGAGCGCTCGCGGGGTCTTCACGCTGGCGGGCACCCCGCCCCCGGGCGCGGCGACGCTGATCGCGCCGGCGGGTAGCATCGCGACGTCAACGCCCACGTTCACGTGGAACGCCGTGGCGACGGCCACGCAGTATCTGCTGTGGCTCGACGACAGCTCGGGCGGCCGTATCCGCAGGTGGTACAGCGCGGCGCAAGCCGGCTGCGCGAGCGGAACGGGGATATGCTCACTGACGCCCGGCGTGACGCTGAGCTCCGGCGCGGGCCAGTGGTGGATCGTGACGAACAACGCGTCGGGCAACGGACCGTGGAGTAGCGGGATGGCCTTCACGGCGCCGTAGCGGCAAGCGCGCACCAGCCGCGCGTTCTGCGCGATCGAGCTCATCGACAACGCGCATCATCTGCACCGAGTGTCCTGCCCTTCGATTTTTCCGCGAGCAGCCTTGTTCGGACAGACTGACAGCGATGAGACACCGTCTGTCACGATGGCGGACGCTTCGCGTGACCCTACACTCTGAAAAAACGTCGATGAATCGAGAGGTCCAGTCGCACCGTTCGCGTGGCATTGCCGATGCACCCCCAGGGGATCCGGGGAACAGGGGGGCTAGAACATGTCGGCATGCCGCGCGCTGCGCATGCAGTTGCGGATGTCTGCGCTCGCGGTGTCAATGGTGCTGGCGATCATCGCCAACGCCTTCGTCGTCTCGAGCGTCGCCGCCCAGGGTCTCACCGACAGCGCGACGCACGCGCCGCCGACGACCGGGTCGGTTCCGTATTCCCCTCCGGGAACGTGGCTGCCGGGTCAGCCCGGATTTCCCGTGGTCGGCCAGACGTACGTCGATCCCGTCTTCGGCACGACGATTCGCCGTCTGACGAACGACTTCCCCAACCAGAGCTTCAGCGACATTTACGCGAACAACGGCTATTGGAATGCTGATGGAACCTACTGGTACCATCGCCGCGGCTCGGGCTGGGTGATTCTCGATACCACCACCGGGGCCATCGTACGGTCGGGTGTTCCCGGCACGAGCACGAGCGACGGTCTCGTGGAGTTCGATCCCGTCGATCCCGACGTCTACTACTACTACAGCGGCGCCCAACTGAGACGATACTCGGTGAGTGCGGGTACCAGCAGTGTCGTGAAAACGTTCCCCGCGACACTCGCCGGCCTCGGTGGATCGGTCGATTATGTCGATCGAACCGGCCGCTACTTCCTGGTGAATTACAGCGGGGCGCTTCATATCTGGGATAAACAAACCGACACAATCTACAGTGGCAGCATTACCACCTCGCTTGGCGCCGGCTGGGCGGGGATCTCTCCGGACGGCACCTACGTCATCGTCGCAGGGGGGAGCCATCGGTCGTATCCGATTGATCACGCGGCGCAGACGCTGTCCTCGACCGCCACGGTCTTCTGGACGCTCTGCGGCGACCACGGCGACCTCATGTCCGCCAGCGACGGTAAGACCTACGCCATCATTTGGGACTGTACTGACGAGCCTTCGGTTTGGCGCGTTGATGTCTCGCTGCCGGCGGGCACGACCGCGCAGCAGAAGAACCAGAATGTCCGGCTCTTCTTCACGGACTGGAACGATGCGGGCCACTTCTCGTGCGCCTCGAGGGGTGTGAATCAGGATTGGTGTTTCGTCTCCGTCGAATCCATTGACGACACCTTCGCGAATCAGGGCGCGTGGCGGCCGTACAAGCAAGAAATTGTGATGGCGCAGATGGTCCCGCCCTATACGGTGCGCCGCATGGTTCATCACCGTTCGCGCAGCATAGGCAACAACTACTACTACATGCCACGTGTCAACGCCAACTGGGACGGCACCAAGTTCGCCTGGGCCTCGAACTACGGCTACAACGCCGGCTCCGTCGGCTACGCCGACATCTACATCGCCGAGCTCAACGTCACCAACAACCTGGTGCCGACGGTGACCTCGCTGTCACCGACCAGCACGAACGCGGGCGGCGTCGCGTTCACGCTGACCGTGAACGGGACGAACTTCGTGAGCGGGTCCGTCGTGCAGTGGAATAGCAGCGCTCGTACCACGACCTTCGTGAGCGCCACCCAGCTTCGGGCGACGATCACGGCCGCGGACATCGCGACGGCTGGAACCGCCTCGGTCCGCGTGTTCACGCCGGCCCCCGGCGGCGGCAACTCAAACGCGCTCACGTTCACCATCAACCTCGCGCCCAATCCGGTGCCGACGATCGCCTCGCTGACGCCTGGCAACGCAACCGTCGGCGCCGCAGCCTTCACCCTGACCGTGAACGGGACGAACTTCGTGAGCGGATCCGTCGTGCGGTGGAATAGCAGCGCCCGCACCACCACGTTCGTGAGCAGCACCCAGCTGCAGGCGGCGATCACCGCCGGCGACATCGCCACCATGGGGACGGCGTCCGTCACCGTGTTCTCGCCGACCCCTGGCGGTGGCACCTCAGGGGCGCTCACGTTCACCATCAACAGCAGTGTGCCTCCGGGCGCGGCGACCCTGGTCGCGCCGTCGGGCAACATCGCGACCGGGACTCCCACCTTCACCTGGAACGCCGTGGCGGGCGCCACGCAGTACCTGCTCTGGGTGGACGACAGCTCCGGCGGGCGCCTCCGGACGACCTACACCGCGGCGCAGACGGGCTGCCTGAGCGGCATCGGCACCTGCTCGATCGCCCCCGGCGCGGTGCTGAACGCCGGCGCGGGTGAGTGGTGGATCGTGACGTCCAACGCCGCGGGCAGCGGCCCCTGGAGCAGTGTGATGACCTTCACGGTGGCGGGCACGCCGCCGCCGCCCGCCGCGACCATCGTGGCGCCGTCGGGCAGTCTCGCGACCGCGACTCCCACCTTCACCTGGAACGCCGTGGCGAGCGCCACCGCGTACATGCTCTGGGTTGACGACAGCTCCGGCGGACGCAGCCGGGCAACCTATACCGCGGCGCAGGTGGGCTGCGCGAGCGGGATCGGCATGTGCTCGCTCGCCCCCGGTCTCGTGCTGAACCCGGGCGCGGGCCAGTGGTGGGTCGTGACCTCCAACGCCTCGGGCAGCGGCCCCTGGAGCAACGGGCTGACGTTCATGGTGGCGGGCACGCCACCGCCGCCCGCCGCGACCATCGTGGCGCCGTCGGGCAGCCTCGCGACCGCGACCCCCACCTTCACCTGGAACGCCGTGGCGAGCGCCACCGCGTACATGCTCTGGGTCGACGATAGCTCGGGCGGACGCAGCCGGGCGACCTACACCGCGGCGCAGGTGGGCTGCGCGAGCGGCACCGGCATGTGCTCGCTCGCCCCCGGTCTCGTGCTGAACCCGGGCGCGGGCCAGTGGTGGGTCGTGACCTCCAACGCCTCGGGCAGCGGCCCCTGGAGCAACGGGCTGACGTTCACGGTGGCTGGCACGCCACCGCCGCCTGCCGCGACCCTCGTGGCGCCCTCGGGCAGCATCGCGACCAAGACCCCGACGTACACGTGGAACGCGGTGGCCGGGGCGACGCAGTATCTCCTGTGGGTCGACGACAGTTCGGGCGGGCGCATCCGAACGACGTACACCGCGGCGCAGGCGGGTTGTGCGAGCGGGACCGGAACGTGCTCGCTCACGCCGAGCGTGGTGCTCGCTTCCGGCGCCGGCGTGTGGTGGGTCGTGTCGGGCAACGCATCGGGCAACGGGCCGTGGAGTAGCGGGATGACGTTCACTGCACCCTAGCAGGGAGTCATCCGCTCCGTCTTGTCATCGCGTACGGGGATCCACCCGCGCCGAACACCGCCGCGCGATCACCACCTTGGCGTCATCCTTCCCCGGACGGGCGGTGCCGTTGTGCTGGTAGAGGTGAGACCATGAAACGCTTGCTGCTGGCCCTGCTGCTCTTCGCCACGCCCGCGCATGCCGCCAGCGTGAAAGACTTCGGCGCGGTCGGTGATGGCGTGACGAACGACACGGCCGCCGTGCAGGCGGCCATTGACGAGGCGGGGCGGGCAGGCGGCGGCCGCGTCAGCATGCCGTCGGGTGTCTACCTCGTGGATCCGCTCGCGCTGCGCACAGGCGTGGCCCTGATCGGTGACGGCGTGGGCGCCACCGTCATTCGCATGCGGCCAAGCGCGGCCCAGCACAACGACCTGATCAACGCCATTGCTGTCGAGCGCGTGTCG
>Ga0209160_1003253_pt1 | contig 13300 bp, 10 predicted proteins | sample GraSoiAngelo_153_FD_186167 | JGI IMG/M metagenome (GOLD analysis project Ga0209160, IMG submission 186167) | Grasslands soil microbial communities from the Angelo Coastal Reserve, California, USA - 14_1009_12_40cm (SPAdes) (version 2) | ecosystem: Environmental > Terrestrial > Soil > Grasslands ...
GGAAGTGCCAAGATTTCCCTGAGGTGGATCTCCCAGACCGCTACAACGTGGGCGCCGACCTGATCGAGCGCAACCTCCCCCAGCGCTCCGCCAAGATCGCCATCCACACCGCCACCGCGGACCTCTCCTACTCCGACCTCTTCAACCTCACCAACGGCGCCGCCCGAAGCCTCCTCGACCTCGGCGTCAGGCGCGAGGAGCGCGTCCTGATCGCGGGTTACGACTCACCGGGCTGGGTCGCCGCCTTCCTCGGCGCGATCCGGATCGGCGCCCTCCCCGTGCCCGTGAACCCGCTCCTCCAACGAAGCGAGGACTACGACCACTACATCGAGGACTCCCTGGCACGCGTCATCGTCGTCGACGGCAACACGGAGGAAAAGCTCGCACCCGCGGCGGCAAGGGCGCCGATAAAACCCCAACTCCTGCGCTCCGACAAGGTCGTCCCGGACCAGGAGATCGTCGCCGCGCCCACGCGCCGCGACGATATGGCCTTCTGGCTCTACAGCTCGGGCTCGACCGGCAAGCCGAAAGCAGTCGTCCACCTCCAGCACGACATCCCCTACACGTGCGTCACCTACGCCGAGCAGGTGCTCGGCATCACCGACAAGGACACCACCTTCTCGACAACGGGCCTCTTCCACGCCTACGGCTTCGGCAACAACCTCACCTTTCCCTACTGGGTCGGCGCGTCGACCGTCCTCCACGCCGGTCGGCACACGCCCGCGACCGTGCTGGACACGATCGAAAAGAGAAAACCGACCCTGTTCTTTTCCGCGCCGACTCTTTACAACGCGATCCTCAACTTCGAAGGCGCGAAGAGCCGCAACCTCGGCTCGATCAGGCATTGCGTGGCCGCCGCGGAGGCGCTGCCCGCCGAAGTCTGGCGGCGTTGGAAGGACGCCTTCGGGCTTACGATCCTCGACGGCGTCGGGTCGACCGAGATGCTGCACATCTACTGCTCGAACCGACTCGACGACGTGAGGCCAGGCTCGAGCGGCAAGCCGGTCCCTGGATACGAGCTGAAGATCCTCGACGTCGAGGGACAACCCGTCGCGCAAGGCGAGGCCGGCGACCTGTACGTGAAAGGTGACAGCGCGCTCGCCCTCTACTGGGCGCAGCACGAGAAGTCGAAACATTCGATCCTCGGCGACTGGTTCTACACGGGCGACCGCTACCGGGTCGACGGCGACGGCTTCTACTGGTACGAAGGCCGCTCCGACGACATGATCAAGGTCAGCGGCCTGTGGGTCTCGCCGATCGAGATCGAGTCTGCGCTGCTGGAGCACCCGGCTGTGGCCGAGAGCGCGGTCGTCGGCATGTCGGTAGACGGCTTCACGAGGATCAAGGCATTCGTCATCGCCAAGAAGGACGCGGTCACCGGCGACGCGCTTGTCGCCGAGCTGCAGGAGCACTGCAAGTCGCGCCTCCAGCGCTTCCAGTACCCGCACTTGATCGAGTTCGTGCCCGACCTGCCCAAGACCGTGACCGGCAAGATCCAGCGCTACAAGCTGCGCGAGAAGGAAGCGACCCCTGCCTAGCCACATCGCCGTCTTGCCCTGCGACGGTGCGGGCAAGGAGGTCGTCCCCGAGGCGATCAAGGTCCTTCGCGCGGCCGGCGCCGGCTTCGATTTCCAGGAGTACGAGGTCAACGCCGACCAGTACATGCGCACCGGGGAGCCGATCCCTGCACAGATCTGGGCCGACCTCGAGAAGGCCGATTCCATCCTCTTCGGCGCCGTGGGCGACCCGCGCCTCAACGACGCCGCCTACCTCGCCGGCGTGCTGCTGCGCCTGCGCTTCGAGCTCGACCTGTACGTCAACCTCCGGCCGGCCAAGCTCTACCACGACAGGCTGTCGCCGCTGCGCCGCGAGGACCGTCGCAAGATCGACCTCTTGATCGTCCGCGAGAACACTGAAGGCCTTTATGTCGGCATGGGTGGTCGCTTCAAAAAGGGGACCGAGGACGAGGTCGCGATCCAGGAAGACCTCAACACATACTTGGGGGTGACCCGGATCATCGAGTACGCATTCGGCGCCGCCCAGCGCGAGGTCGTGATGGTCGACAAGTCCAACGCTATGACGCACGCCGGCGCGCTCTGGCAGCAGCAGTGGAAGGCCATCGCCAAAAAGCGTCCCGACATCAAGACCCGTCACCTCTATGTGGATGCGGCCGCGATGCAGCTGGTACGCGACCCGACGCAGTTCGACGTCATCGTCACCGGCAACCTCTTCGGCGACATCCTGTCCGACCTGACCGCGGAGCTGATCGGCGGGATGGGCATCGCACCCTCCGGCAATATCAACCCCGAGACGAAACGGGGCCTGTTCGAGCCCGTGCATGGGACCGCGCCGGACATCGCCGGCCGTGGCGTCGTCAACCCGATCGGGGCGATTCTGAGCGCATCTATGATGGTTAGACACCTGGGTCACACGGAAATGGCAAACGCAATCGAGGGTGCGGTCGAGTCGGCCATCCGCGCAGGCGAATGCACGCGCGATCTCGGCGGAAGTCTGTCGACCCATGAAGTCGGCGACGCGGTGGCGAAGAGGCTCAAGGACTAGATGACCGTGGCGATGACGATGACCGAGAAGATCCTGGCTCGTGGTGCCGGGCGCGAGAGCGTGCGGCCCGGCGACCTGGTCCTGGCCCAGGTCGATTTCGCGATGGGCCACGATCTGACCATCCCGCCCGCCGGAAAGATCATGCGCGAGCAGATGGGCGCGGAGAAGATTTGGGATCCCGATCGCGTCGCGGTGACACAGGACCACTTTCAGCCGGCCAAGGACGCCGCGAGCGCGACGCTCGGCCGCCTGACGCGCGAGTTCTCGCACGACATGGGGATCAAGTGGTACTTCGAGGTCGGCCAGGGCGGCATCTGCCACACCGTGCTGCCTGAGAACGGGCTCGTGCTGCCGGGCGAGCTGGTCGTCGGGGCCGACTCGCACTCCTGCACCTACGGGGCGCTCAACAATTTCGCGACGGGGATCGGTTCCACCGACCTTGCTTGCGTGCTTGCGTTGGGCGAGCTGTGGTTCCGTGTCCCAGAGACACTGAAGTTCGTCTATCACAACCGCCTGAAGGAGTGGGTCGAGGCGAAGGACCTGATTCTCTACGTCATCGGCCAGATCGGCGTCGACGGCGCGCGGTCCAAGGCGATGGAGCACACCGGCGAGGCGCTGAAGCACATCGACATGGAGGCTCGGCTGACGATGACCAACATGGCAATCGAGGCCGGCGCGAAGAACGGGATCATGGAGTTCGACGAGGTGACCAAGGAGTACCTCGACGGCCGCGCGAAACGACCGTACACGCCGGTGACCTCCGACCGCGACGCGGAGTACGAGAAGGTGTTCGAGTTCGACGTCGAGAAGGTCGAGCTCGGTGTCGCCAAGCCCATGTCGCCGGACAACTACGCGCCGCTGTCCGAGGTCGCAGGCACCAGACTCGACCAGGTGTTCATCGGCTCGTGCACCAACTCGCGTATCACGGACTTGCGCCGCGCAGCCGCCGTGCTGGAAAACCACAAGGTGGCGCCGGGAGTGCGCCTGATCATCACGCCGTCCTCACACCAGGTCGCGATCCAGGCCGAGAAGGAAGGCTTGATCCGCACGTTCCTCGCGGCAGGCGCGGCCTGGACGACCGCGACGTGCGGCGCTTGCCTCGGCGGTCACATGGGCGTGCTCGGCGAGGGCGAGATTTGCTTGAGCACCACCAACCGCAACTTCCCCGGCCGCATGGGCCACCCCAAGGCGCAGGTCTATCTCTCCAATCCAGCGGTTGCCGCGGCGAGCGCGGTTACCGGCGTGATCACGCACCCAAGCGAGGTGCTAGACCACATGCCGGCGGGGATTCGATGACGCTCCCGAAGGTCATCCGTGGCAAGGCGTGGAAGTTTGGAGACAACGTCGACACCGACCAGATCATCCCGGCCAAGTACGCAATCTACTCACTGGACGAGAAAGAGCTCGGCAAGCACGCGATGGAAGGCGTGCCCGGGCGCGACACGTGGGCGACCGGCGTCACGCAAGGCGACATCCTGGTCGGCGGATCCAACTTCGGCTGCGGGTCGTCGCGGGAGATCGCGCCAGTCGCGATCCGCGGCGCGGGCATCTCGCTGGTGGTCGCCGACTCCTTCGCGCGCATCTTCTTTCGCAACGCGATCAACATGGGCTACCCCATCCTGCAGTCGCCGCCGGCGGCGGAAGGGGTCGAGGAGGGCGACGAGCTGGAGGTCGACCTCGAAGAAGGCATCATCCGCAACTTCACCAAGGGCGACGAGTATCGCTGCGAGGCCTTTCCCCAGTTCATGAACGAGCTGCTGCGCATGGGCGGGCTCGTGCCGTGGGTGCGCAAGCAGCTCGAAGAGCGGCGGAAGATGACCCCCTCGCGTGGATGACATAAAGCCGGTCGAGCTTCAAGAGCCGCTCGAAGAGCTGGCGCGCGACCCCAAACGTTTCGCCCACGACCTGAAATTTCCCCCGGAGGAAAAGATCCGCATCTACGACGACACGCTGCGCGATGGCGAGCAGATGCCCGGCGTCGCGATCACGCCCAAGGACAAGTACGAGCTGGCCCGGATGCTCTCCGACATCGGCGTGCACGTGATGGACGTCGGCTTTCCATCGGTGTCGGAAGGGGAGAGGGAGACGCTGAGGCTGGTGCTCGAGGGCCGCAGGCGCGGCGAGCTCAGAGAGGACCTCGAGGTCGTCTGCATGATGCGCTCCACCAAGGGCGACATCGACGCGACCATGCGCGTGATAGACAAGCTTGGCCACAAGCGCGACGACGTGACGTACTTCATCTTCACGTCGGCCTCCGACCTGCACGTCAAGTACAAGCTCGGCAAGACGCTGCTCCACCGCGATGGCATCCCCGAGTCCGAGTGGCTCGAGCTCCCCGTCTCCTACTACCGCGAGGCCAACCTGCGGATGATGTGCGAGGCGATCAAGTACGCGCGCGAGCAGGGCGCCACATCGATCGAGTTCGGCGGCGAGGATGGGAGCCGAGCCGACGTCGACTACATCGCCGAGATCCATCGCGAAGGCCTCAAGGCAGGCGGCACGCGACCGTCGACGCCTGACACAGTGGGCTGCTACTCACCGTTCGCGGTGCGGGAGTACATACCGACGATCAAGGCGGCTGCGCCGGACGCGCCGCTCGTCGTGCACTTTCACAACGACCTCGGTCTCGGCGCGTGGAACACGGTGATGGCGCTGGGTTCAGGCGCGGAGGTTTTCACCACGAGCGTAAACGGCATCGGAGAGCGAACCGGCAACGCACCGATGCATCAAGTCCTCATGCAGCTGCGCTACCTGTTCGGTATCGAGATCCCGGGCTTCAAGTACGACAAGCTGCGCGCGCTGGCACGAAGCCTGGAGCGGATGAGCGGGATCCCCGTCCAGCCGACCGAGCCGGGAATCGGACTCGACGTCTTCAGCCACGAGTCAGGGATCCACACCGCGGGCATGCTCATCCACCCGGCGATCTACCAGTTCATCTCTCCAGCCGACCTCGGCGCAGAGATCACATACGTGTACGGCAAGCACTCTGGCGCCCTGGTCATCGAGCACGCGCTGCGCCACGCGGGCATCGCCCCCGAGCCCGAGCTGGTCGCGAAGGTGCTCGCGGAGGTGAAGCGCATCCGCGAGGAGCGAGCGGAGCGCAGCGACTTCTCGGATTTCCACCGCCGGTACTACGATCACCTGAACCGCATGGGATTGTCCGCGGACGAAGTGGTCGACATCGCGAAGGCGCTCACAGCCTGATGGCGACGACCACCCGTGCGGACGTCGCGACGCGTGAGGAGTACCTGAACCTGCATCGCTGGATGTGCATGGCCAAGGCGCTCGACGACCGCATGCACATCCTGGTGAAGCAAGGGCGCGCGCCGTTCGTCGGCTCGAGTCGGGGACATGAAGGCATCCAGGTCGCCTCCACGGCGGCGTTGACGTCCGAGGATTGGCTCGTTCCTCATTACCGCGGGCTCGCGAACGCGATCGTGCGCGGACTGACGATGAAGGAGTGGATGCTGGCCGTCTTCGCGAAGGCGGGCGATCCGCTGTCTGCCGGCCGCAACATCCCCGGCGGCTGCTACAGCTATCACAAGCTGCACATCGCACCGGTGTCTCAGGTCGTTGCGAGCTGGATCCCGAAGGCGGCGGGGATCGCCTACGCCGCCAAGCTCAAGGGCGAGAACACGGTGACCCTTTGCACCTTCGGCGACGGCGCGACGAGCCAGGGCGAGTTCCACGAGGGTGTCAACTTCGCGGCGGTGCACAAGTTGGCGGTCGTATTCCTCTGCGAGAACAACAGCTACGCGATCTCCGTCCCGATCCGCCTTCAGATGGCGAACCCGAACGTCGCCGACAGGGCGGCCGGCTACGGGATCCGAGGCGTGACGATCGACGGCACGGACGTGCCCGCGTCCTACCAGGCCGCCCGCGACGCGGTGGCCCGCGCGAGGGGCGGGGAAGGCCCGACTCTGATTGACGCCAAGATCTGGCGCATCAACGCCCATACCTCCGAGGACAACCACCTCAAGTACCGGACCAAAGAGGAGATCGGCGAGGCCGCCAGCCACGACCCGATCACGCGTTTTGAGGCGTGGCTGGTGGAGCGCGGGTGGATCACGGCGGAAAGCGCCGCGGAGGTCCAGGCGGCGCTCGACAAGGAGGCGTCGGACGCGGCCGACTGGGCTGAGCAGCAGCCCGATCCCCGACCCGAGGACGCGCTGAAAAACGTCTTTGCCTAGACCGAGCTAGAGCGGCGCGTCGCGCCGCTCTACTCAGATACAACTCAAGATCCCGAAGTTAGACTGACTGCGATTTGGAGACCGAGCCCGCCGAGTCTGGCGATTCAACTCCGCCCACCGACTCCTCGGAGACGACCGAGGAGCCCGTTCGCGCCGTCCCGACCAGCGAAACCAGACCCGTCTGGGCGCAGACGAGTCCCGCAGGTCCGGCCGCCGATCCGACCGAGCCGGCGGATGCCGTCCCCGCGGAGAAAGGCGATCCGGACTGGTCGAAGACTGAAGCCTCGACCAACGGCGACGGCGCCGATAAGCCGCCCGAATGGGCTCAGACCGTGCCGACCGATCCCGGTGAGTCGATCCCCGAAGCGGTCACCAGCGAACCTCCTGGGGCGGACGCGGCCGGTGTAGAGGAAACAGAGCCGCCCGAGGCCCAACTACAGGCGGACGAGCCTATGGTCACCGAACCGCCGGAAGTCGAAGCCGAGGCCGCCGAACCGCCGGCAGTCGAAGCCGAGGCCGCCGAACCGCCGGGGGTCGAAGCCGAGGTGACCGTGGCGCTCATCACCGAGCCCCCGAAAGCGGTGGCGGCGGATGCTCTGAAGTCCACCTGGCCGCCGGCGTCCGGTTCCGCGCCGGCGCCGCCGGTCGAGACAGACATCTGGCCGCCAGAGCCGCCAACCGAGCACGCGATGCCGGCCTGGCCGCCACCCTCCGAGCTCGACGAGCCCGACATCCCCGCCCAGGCGATCCCGAGCTGGCCTGACTCGTTCGACGCGACTCCGCCGGCGGCCGCCGCGCAGGCGCCCACCGTGCCCGCGGCTCCAGCCGTCAAGCCGCGCGCAGAAACCACACCTCCCACCTTGTCGCCGGTCCCTCCGCGAGCCGAACCCATGCCGGCGCCCACCAAGACTCCCGCGCCACCGGCGCCGCCGACCCCGATTCTGGCCCCCGCGCCAGGCCAACCCGTCGCGCCTCCGCAGCCTGGACCGCCTTCGCGTCCGGCGTGGGCGCCGAAGGCACCGGCCGAGCCCGCTGGACCCGGCCAGCCTCAGGCCAAGTCGCCCTCGGCAATCAACGTGCCGGCCTGGGCGCCGCGGGTGCCCCTGGCCGCTGAACCCGGTACGCCGACCTGGTTCTCGCCCAAGGAGCAGGTTCCGCACACCACCTCGCAACCGGCCGCCCAGCCGGCGCCGGCGCCGCAGCCCGCGCCTGCTCCTGCACCGCCGGTCGCAGGTGGCCAGCTACCGGTCGCGAAGCTACCGCCCGCGCCGGCCAAACCGGCCCAGCCGGCGCAGCCGGGCGGTGCCCAGTCGTCCTGGCAGGTCGTCGAACAACCCAGGAAATCAGGGCCTCACGGCAAGGTCGAAAGCGGGCCGACGGCGGAGGATCGCTCGTACGCAGAGTGGTTCGCCTGGGCAAAGCGGGGAGGAGCTCCAGCGAGCGCGTGCCACGCGGCGGCTCAGGGTGCGTTCAAGGCCCTGTCGACCGGCAAGGATGTGACCACGGCGGTTCAGTGGGCGACGGCCGCGATGAGCCGTCCGCCGGAAAACGTGTCCTACACCCGCCAGACCTACTGCGCCTGGTTCTCCCTCGCGAACATCGACCTGAACCTCGACCAGCATCGAGCGCACGCGTTCGCGATGGCGGCCGTGCAGGTGCTCGACGCGGGCCAGGACGCGGCCGCGGCGCACGCGGCGGGCCTTGCCGCCGCCGGCATCAAATAGGGTCCTCTAGCGCAGCGCTCGGACTGTTCGGTTCGAGGCCGTCCCGACAGCGCATAGAAGCATCAGGCCTCCGGCGATCAGAAACAGCAAGGTTGGGTTGACTTCCGCGATCGTGCCCGAAGCCGCGTAAGCCACCGGCGTCAATCCCATCGAGGCCAGCATCACGATGGACATCACGCGTCCTTGCATGGCGGGGTCGGTTCGGCGCTGCAGCCAGCTGACCCCGTAGGTGTTGACGACGCCGGTCGCGACGCCGCAAAGGCCCATCGCGAGTGCCGCAGGCCCAAGTGAAGGCAACAGACCGACCACTCCAGTTCCGACTCCGAGCCACAGGCACAGGAGCACCATCAACCATCCAAAACGCTGCGGCGGTGGCACCAAGCCGGAGCCGAGGGCGCCGGCGGTTGCGCCCACTCCCCAGGCGCCGAACAGGATTCCGAGGCCGGCAGCGCCCGTGCCGAATCGCCCATGCGCGAGCGTCGGAAGACCCACGCCCAAAGCGCCGTTGGCGGCGAAGTCGACGACTGCGATGACGATCAAGGTCACCCGGATGCCGACGTCGGCCCAGGCGTAGCGGAAGCCTGCCGCGATCTGTCCGCCGAGTCCGCCGTCGGGGTGTGCCTGGCCAGTTGCAGTGCGTGCGGCCGCCGGCAGCCACAGGATGAACAGAAAGCCGATTACGAAACATGCCGCGTCGCCGGCAAATGCCCAGCCGATCCCGAGCACGGCCACGATGACGCCGCCGAGCACCGGGCCGAGGATGACGGAGGCTTGCGCCGTCACGTTCAACACTGCGTTTCCCGGCTCGAGCTCGCGATCGGCGACAACCCGGGGCAGGATCGAGTTTCGAGCAGGCATGAAGAACGCATCCACGACCCCGAACACGACAGCGATCCCGTAGACCTCCCACATCTGGACGCGGCCCGTAAGCACAAGGACCGCCAGCGGCGCGACGAATGTGGCGCGCAGGCCCATCGATCCGAGCATCGTCAAGCGCGACGAGAGGCGGTCGGCCAGCGCGCCTCCGACCACCATGAGCACCGCTCTCGGAAGCGCCTGCACGACGAGAACCGTGCCGAGGGCGAGGCTGGAGCCTGTCAGCTGAAGGACGAGCCACGCGAGCGCGATGTAGCTGAAAAAATCGCCGAACAGCGACAGAGTCGTCGCGATCCAGAGCTTGCGAAATGGGCTGGATGAGAGGACGGTCCAGGGACGCGGGCGCGGTGCGGGGGCGACCGCAGAGGGAATTGCCTCGTCAACGATTTGCGTTTGGCTCACGTCGCCGACCTGTGACTACCCGATTCCATCGGGATCATCGCGCTTGCCTCCTCAGCCGTTGGTGTTCAGGCGCCGCAGCGCCTCGTCGATGTCGATCTCTCTTCTAGCTACCTGCTCCATCAGCTCGACCCGCGAGGGCGCGGGAGCGGCGGTCCTCTCGATGCCGAGCTTGGCGAGAAGCCCGTCGAAGCGCGCTCGCGCGGTCGGATAGCTCACACCCAGGTGCCGCTCGAGGTCCTTCATGTTTCCGCGCGATGCCAAGAAGACTCGAAGCACCTCGCGGTCCTCGTCGGTCAGGACGCAGAACTCGCACTGCGCGAATGCGCCCGACAGCTCCGTTTCGCATGCTGGGCAGCTCAGCCTGGTCAGCGCCAGCCGGTGATTGCACACCGGGCAGTTCGAAGGTGGGCGCCGCGCCTGGGTTCGCGCCATCAGGGGACGCTCACCTTGATGTTGCCCATCGTGCATTCGAGGTCGAGGGTGCCGGCTCCCGTGCCGACGGTGACATCGCGGCTGTCCCTCTTGATGCCGTCGCCCTCGATCGCTACCTTGCCCATCGTCGTACGCGCGTTGATGCGCACACTCGAATCCCTTGCCAGGCTCACCTTGACCTGTCCCATCTCGCATCGGATCGAACTCTTGCCCGAGTCGATGCGTCCGTACGCGTCGATGTTTCCCGCCATCACGGACAGGTTGATCGGGCCTCGAAATTCGCCGACCTTGCAGTTGCCTGCCTGAACCTCGGCCACGATTGGGCCGTTGAGACCCTGCATCCTCAGGTTGCCTGCCTGGACGTTCGTCGTCAGCGGCAGGGACGGGTTCATGCGGATGGCCAGCCTGCGTCCGAACTCAAAGCCGTTCACGACCACGCGAGCCTGGGGCCGGCTGAACTCGAAAGAGGTGTCTTCGTTGACGGGCGACTGCTCGATGACAAGCGTGTCGCCGTCCTGGCGCGCGCGGTGGGGGCCGTCCGCGACGGCCGAAGTCACGCTTGGGTCGCCGACGATCTCGGTGTTGCCGAAGCGGGAGACCACCTTGACGTGCCTGACAGCCTCGCTTGCGGGCGAGTCGGTCGCTATGGAGGCCGGGGCCGGGCTTTCGAGGGCTTCCAGGCGGGCGGCCCCTTCCTCGGCGGAGATCGTGCCGGCGGCGACCTGGGTCAAGATTTCGCGTTGCAGGTCTTTCATGGCGCTAATTAGAAATCATACCTTTCCAATTTGTCAAGTTCAACATTTAAACAGTAAGTTTTGAACTCAGGATAAGCTGGACCCAGAGTGACCACCAGGATCGGAGTTATCGCTGACACGCACTGTCCGGAGTTCCTCGATCGCCTTCCCGAGCGCGTGTTCACCGCCCTGCAGGGCGTCGACCTGATCCTCCACGCGGGCGATATCACCTCGACCCCAACCCTCGACGCGCTCGCGAGCATCGCCCCGGTCGAGGCCGTCCGCGGCGATCACGACACGAACCTCAAATCACTCCCTTCCGCGCGGGAGCTGACGGTCGCGGGCAAGCGCATCGTCCTGGTGCACGGTCAGCGACCCCGCTGGGTCGAAGAGTCACAAACCTTTTGGTGGACGGTCAGCTTGGGTTTCTTCAAGCCTCATCGCGGTCTGCCAGCCAGTCTGAAACTGCGTTTCCAGCACGCCGACGTGATCGTCTTCGGGCACACCCACCGTGCGTACGTGCGGAAAGTGGATGGCATGCTCCTGTTCAATCCCGGCGGAGTGCACCAGTGGAACCCGACCACCGCGACACGCCGGCTCGCTCAGCATCCGGGATGGTTTGAGTGGTGCTGGCTCCAGGTCGCGCGCCACATGCGCCGGTACGAATCGCCCTCGGTCGGCATCCTCGAGATCGACGAGCACGGAATCCTGCCGCGCATCATCGGTCTATAGAGTCTTTCTCGGTGTCAGCCGTCACCTACCGCCCCGCAACGCTCGACGACGCGGCGCTCGCCTCGGATGTGATGACGCGCGCCTACCCGTCGCTGCCCCAGGATCCGGTGCTGACGCGGTACCGCTGGGAACGCGTCCGCTCGGGGTACGAATCAGCTCGCTTTCTGGCCGACCGCGGCGGCGAGCCGATTGCGTTCCTTGGGTGGATTCACGGACCTTGGGCAAAACTTCCCGAGCGCCACTGCGAGGTTGAGGTGTGGCTGGACCAATCGCAACACGAGCTGGAGCTGGTGACGGAGATGTGGTCCTGGATCGCGGATCGGGCGATGGCAGAGGACCCTGGCCTCCTCCTCGCGTATTGCGGCGAAGACGAGCCCGTCATGCTCGACTCTCTCGCCGCGCTGGGTTACAAGCGTGAGGGCGCGGAGAAGGTGTGGGAGCTCGACCTCAAAACGCATGGCGCGCGCCTGCGCGCCGAGGCGACCGGCACTCGCGCTCAGGCTGAAGCGGCCGGGATCCGGCTGACGACACTGGCCGACTGGGACGCGGAAGACAAGGTGAAAAGGCTCTACGAGCTCGACTCGATCACCCGTCAGGACATCCCGTCGACGATGCCGATCCTCACGGAGTCGCTCGAAGATTTCGAGCGTCGAATGCGTGGTCCCGACCGGCGTCCCGACCGAACCTGGATCGCGCTCGACAACGACCGTGCGGTGGCCATGTCCTACCTCAGGTTTCCGCCTGTGCGCGGCCTTGTCTGGACGGGCTACACGGCATCCCACCCCGAGTATCGAGGGCGCGGATTCGCCCGGGCGGTCAAGCTGCAGAGCCTCAGCCAGGCAGTGGACCTCGGTGTCCCGATCGTGGGCACCGACAACGACGCCACGAACGCCGCCATGCTCCACATCAACGAGAAGCTGGGCTACGTCCGCCGCCCGGGATTCGTCGAGCACCACAAGCGGGTAACAAGTACAGGTGCCTAGGACCAAGGACTATTACGAGGTGCTGGGTGTGTCGCGGTCGGCGACGCAGAAGGAGATCTCCTCCGCCTTCCGCAAGCTCGCACGCCAGCACCACCCCGATCTGAACGCCGGCGACAAGCAGGCGGAGACACGCTTCAAGGAGCTGTCGGAAGCCCATGAGGTGCTCTCGGACACGAAGAAGCGGAAGCTGTACGACGAGTTCGGCGAGAACTGGGCCTCGGCGCAGGCCGCCGGCGTCAACCCGGGCGCTGTGCGCGGCGGCGGATTCCGGCCCAACGCCGGCGGCCAGCGGGTCGAATACCGAACGGTCAGCCCCGACGATATTGAAGACCTCTTCGGCGAAGGGGCGGGATTCGGCGACATCTTCGGCTCGATCTTCGGCAACGCCCGGGGCCGGGCGCGCCAGCAGCCGATCGACGTCGAAGCGCCCATCACCGTCAGCCTGGCGGAGGTGTACAGCGGAACCTCGCGGACGGTCGAGCTCCCTGGAGGGAGGCGTGTCGAGGTCAAGGTGCCGGCCGGCGTCAAGGAAGGGACGGTGCTGCGGGTGCCGGGTCTCCGCGCCACGGTGCAGCTCGCGCCTGACCCGATCTTCACGCGTGAGGGCAAGGACGTGCGGGTCGCGGTGCCCGTACCACTGCACGTCGCGCTCCGCGGGGGCGAGG